>Ga0137412_10000222_pt1 | contig 37469 bp, 35 predicted proteins | sample CZODoug2_1_16fun_FD_122160 | JGI IMG/M metagenome (GOLD analysis project Ga0137412, IMG submission 122160) | Vadose zone soil fungal communities from Angelo Coast Range Reserve, California, USA - CZODoug2_1_16fungal (Hybrid Assembly) | ecosystem: Environmental > Terrestrial > Soil > Vadose zone...
GTGGGGCCATTGCTTGACGGGCGCACCAGTCGATCTGCGCGCGCACTAATCAGCGTGAGCGTGGCGGCTGCAGAATGCATGGTGGCGGATGCGTTGACGAAAATCGTCTTCACACTGCGTGAAACAGCTGCGGGCCTGCTGGCGCAGTATCATGCGGACGCGTTGTTGCTCGAGCGCGACGGTACGCCATCATGGATATTTCATTCGCTATGCGACACCCGCGACCGGACTCAATTCGCTTGAAGCGCTTGCAGAGATATTCTCTCTACGCGGTGTTGGCACTCCTTTTCTTGAGCGGGGTGGCGTGGACATATTGGAATTATCTTGCTGCGCCTGGTGATTTAGAGACAAGCGCAAAAGCTTGGACGATGAAAATCCATGGCGCCGCGGCGATGGCAGTTTTAGTGCTCATCGGCATGCTCCTAAGTGGGCACGTGAGATTCGCATGGCGGGCGCGCCGCAATAGAGCAAACGGATCGGTTTTTCTGAGCGCGTTCGCCGTCTTGACCATCACCGGCTACGGTCTTTATTACGCGGGTGGCGAAATGCTGCGCGAATGGACGAGTTGGATTCATCTCGCTCTCGGCCTGGCTTTGCCGATTTTGTTGCTGATCCACATCTTTCTAGGAAGGAGGACACGCCCCGCGGTTCAATCCTCAACGACTTCGCGCTTTGCGTTTCGGGACGTGGAGGATCGACACCCAAAATCCCATTATTCCGAGTCCCAACGCGGCAGTTAGTGAAGGCAATAACAGAGCTGAATTTCAGGTTGCGTAACGACACGGGCTGTAGCATCTTCACCGTCCCGCTCTGGAGTTCCCCTCGCGGATTTTCTCCTATGGCAGATACCACAGAATTAGTACCTGAACTTTTGGAAGCTGGTGTTCATTTTGGACATCAGACGAAACGTTGGAATCCGAAGATGAAGCCCTTCATCTTTGAGCAGCGCAATCAGATTTACATCATCAATTTGGATGAAACCGTGCTTCAGCTTCGGCGGGCCACGGAGTTTCTCCAGGAAGTAACGCGTCGGGGAGGCAGGATTTTATTCGTCGGTTGCAAGAAACAGGCGCAGGAAGCAATAAAAGAGGCTGCGCTGGCTTGTGGTCAATTTTACGTGAATCAGCGTTGGCTGGGCGGCACATTGACCAACCTCGCGACCATTCGCAAAAGCATTGGACGGTTGAGATACATCGAACAGATTGAGCAATCCCCCGAATACAAGAAGATGGGCAAGCAGGAGCTGGCTGCTCTTAATCGTGAAGCGGCAAAGCTCCGGCGCAATCTCGACGGAATACTTGAGATGTCGCAGTTGCCGGACGTCCTTGTCATAATAGATACGATCCGCGAACAAAACGCTGTGAACGAAGCCCGACGTCTCGGGATTCCAGTGGTTGCCATCGTGGACACGAACGCGGATCCAGACATCATCGATTACCCAATCGCTGGCAACGATGACGCGATCCGCGCGATCCGCGTGATTCTGCAGAAGCTCGTGGACGCTATTGTCTCGGCAAGCAACGAAGCGCGTATCCGCGAGCAAGTCGAAATGGCTGGTGTTTCAGCCTAATGCTTGTGTCGCATCGCAAGATCGATGCTTCGAAAGTTCGAGACGTAGGAATTTAACACTTTAATGAAAACAACGGCAGAGATTGACCCTCAACTAGTTAAGCAGCTTCGCGAAAAAACCAACGCAGGTTTTATGGATTGCAAGCGCGCTCTCGTGGAGAGCGGCGGTGATTTGGAGAAAGCGGAGACGATTTTGCGGACCAAAGGAATTGCCAGCGCTGGAAAGAAAGCTTCGCGCGCAACGAAAGAAGGCGTCGTGGCTTCTTATATTCACCTGCAAGGGAAGGTTGGCGTGCTCGTGGAGGTGAATTGTGAGAGCGACTTCGTGGCGAGGAACGAGAATTTTCGCGAGTTCGTGAAGGACATCACCCTTCATATTGCGGCAGCACACCCGCTCTATGTTAGCCGCGCGGATGTGCCAGGAAATCTCATCGAAGCTGAGCGCGAAATCTACAAGGCTCAGGTCAAAGGCAAACCGGACAATGTTGCCGACAAAATTGTCGAAGGAAAACTGGAGAAATTCTACAGCACCGTTTGCTTGCTCGAACAAGGTTTTATCAAAAATCCCGATGTGGCTATCAGGGACTTGCTCAATGGGAAGATTTCAGAACTGGGCGAGAACATCGTCGTCCGCCGTTTTGTTCGTTATCTCGTCGGCGAGCCGCTACCAAGCGAAGCGTAGGTATTTTAACGGCGTTCGCCGCAGCCGAACGCAGCCGGGTATCGAAGTAGGCGTTCGCGAGCGGCTCTACAACGTCGCGTGCAGGTCGCTGATCCGCAGTTAAGTTAGAGCGGAATGGGACTCGCCGAATACAAGCGGAAACGCGACTTCAAGAAAACAGCTGAGCCAGCCGGGGGCAAACCGCTGCCGCAAAGAGTCAAAGGCGCGTCGCGTTTTGTTATTCAAAAGCACGCAGCGCGCCGTTTGCACTATGACTTTCGTTTGGAGATGGAGGGTGTGCTGAAATCGTGGGCATTACCGAAAGGGCTCCCCTTGAAGCGAGGTGAGAAACACCTGGCCGTAGAAGTGGAAGATCATCCAATCGAATACGAGCAGTTCGAAGGCATTATTCCCGAGGGGCAATACGGTGGCGGCACAGTGATGGTGTGGGACCGGGGCAATTATGGCGTGTATGGCGAGCAGCCGGTGAAATCGTTGCGCGAAGGCAAGCTCCATCTCGTTCTCGACGGTGAAAAAGCAAAAGGCGAATGGACGCTGGTGCGAATTCGCGGTCGTGATGAGAAAAATCAGTGGCTGATCCTGAAAACAGGAGATGATGCGAAGCCGATATCGAAAAAAATGGAAGACCGCTCGGTGAAAACCGGACGCACCATGGAGCAAATCGCAAAAGCTCGCGATGCCGAGTGGGATTCCGGTCGCGAAGCAGACGAGAGCCCCACATCACAATTCAAAGCGCGCATTCGGGCCGCGTTAAAAAAAAAGCAAAAAGGTGAGGTTGTAGGGAAGGCGCATCGCCTGTCGGTCGCCAAGCGGGGCAATCAGCCTCAGGCGGGTCGTCCTACAATGGCATCCCTACCGGATTTGCCCTCGGCAAAAGCTCGGTTTATCGAGCCGATGAAAGCGAAGCTGGTCGAGACACCACCAGCGACGGGTGATTGGATTTATGAACTTAAATTCGACGGGATCCGCCTGATCGGCGTCAAAAAGGACGATAAGGTTTCACTGCTATCACGAAATGAAAATGAGTTAACTAAGCGATTCCCTGAGATCGTGGGAGCGATAAAAGCTTTGCCCGCGTGCGAATGCGTGATCGATGGCGAAGTGGTCGCGCTCGACGAGGAAGGCAGGTCGTCTTTTCAACTGCTGCAAGCACGCGAGATGGAAGGGCGAAAGAGCCCCGTCTATTTTTATGCATTCGACCTGCTCCAGCTCGACGGCAAAAGTCTTCTTTCGTTACCATTGGAGGCGCGCAAAAATGTTCTGGAAAACCTCTGTGCCGGCGCGGGCAATCCCATTCGTTATTCGGGCGCGATTGGCGGCGACGCCAAACGATTGCTCGAAGAAGTGAAGCGCCGCGGCTTGGAAGGAATCATCGGCAAACAACGTAACTCAGTTTACGAGCCGGGACGCAGAAGCGGTGCGTGGATCAAGCTCAAATGTGTCCATGAACAGGAATTCGTTATTGGTGGGTACACGCCGCCGCAGGGTGCGCGAAAGTATTTTGGTGCGATTCTGGTTGGTTATTATGAAAACAAAAATCTCGTCTTCGCAGGCAAAGTCGGCACCGGCTTTACTGCGAAATCATTGTCGATGCTGCACAAGAAATTCCAAAAGGAAGCACGCGACGATTGCCCGTTTGTCGATTTACCATCAAAGCAAAATGGGCAATGGGTACAGGATATCACACCGTCGATGATGCGAAAAATGCGTTGGGTGAATCCAGTCTTCGTGTGTGAAATCAAATTCGCCGAGTGGACGCGAGACAAAAAATTGCGTGCACCGGTTTTTCTGGGATTGCGCGAAGATAAGAAGCCGGGCGAGGTTGTCCGGGAGAGTTAGGGGAGTGGGGGGCAGCCTTGACCTGCCAGGGCTGGCCCGGGAATTTTCAATAGTTCTTTTGGGGGTTTTAGGATTGTTATGCGAATCGCTCAGGTCGCGCCGCTTTACGAAAGCGTTCCGCCGAAATATTACGGAGGAACCGAACGGGTAGTCTCGTACCTGACCGAGGAATTGGTTCGCCAAGGGCATGAGGTGACGCTGTTTGCAAGCGGGGATTCCGTGACCAAGGCCCGGCTTATCGCGGCGTGCCAGCGTTCGTTGCGCCTCGACAGGCACTGCATAGATCACCTGGCGCACCACATTGTCATGCTTGAACGTGTGTTCCAACAGGCCCCAGAATTCGATATCGTCCATTTTCACGTCGACTATCTGCACTTTTCCATGAGTCGCCGTCAGCAGATAACACATGTGACGACGTTGCACGGGCGGCTTGATATTCCGGACCTTTTTCCTCTCTACCACGAGTTTCGAGACATGCCGGTTATCTCGATATCGAATGTACAGAGAGAGCCTTTACCCTGGGCAAACTGGCAGGCCACCGTTTATCACGGATTGCCGGCTGATCTGTATCGATTCCGAGCGCAGCCGGGAAGTTATCTTGCCTTTCTGGGCCGGATTTCACCTGAAAAACGAGTGGACCGGGCAATCGAAATTGCCAAGCGGATCCAGATTCCACTTAAAATTGCTGCCAAAGTAGATCGCGTGGACAAGAAGTATTTCAAGACCGTGATCGAGCCATTACTCACTGACTCGCTGGTCGAGGTTGTCGGCGAGATCGGCGATAGGGAGAAGAATGAGTTTCTGGGAAACGCTTATGCACTGCTGTCGCCCATCGACTGGCCGGAGCCATTTGGACTCGTGATGATTGAAGCGATGGCCTGCGGCACGCCGGTCATCGCGTACCGCGGAGGAGCAGTTCCCGAGATAATGGAAGAAGGTCAAACCGGCTTCATCGTGGAAGAATTAGAAGACGCGGTAGAAGCAGCGCGCCGGATTCCAAAGCTCAGCCGAAAGCGTTGTCGGGAAGTCTTCGAACAGCGTTTTACTGTTACTCGAATGGCCAATGACTACGTGCGGGTGTACGAGCGGTTAATTAATCGCAAGCAAGACGAGCCGTTGGAGGCGCGCGCATAATGGCTAAGGAAGTCATTCGCATCCGGGACGAGTTTTACATTCGCTCGTCGTCTCACCGCATCGACGTCCGCACCCGGGTTCTGAAGCAGGCAGATTCTTTCGCTGTTTTCGACCGATTCGGCGACATCGAGCCGTTCGGCACAGGTGAGCTTGGGGTTTACTACCAAGATACTCGATTCTTGTGCCTGCTGACCCTAAAGCTGGGAAAGGATCGTCCTCTTTTGCTGAGCTCTACCATCAGAGAGGACAACGCCGTTCTGGCGGTGGATGCCACTAACGCCGATGTGTGGCGCAATGGCGAGATAGTAATTCCCCAAGGAACACTCCACGTTTTCCGTTCAAAGATTCTCTGGGAGAAAACATGTCACGAGCGACTTCGAATCCATAACTACGGGCGAACCGCTGTTGAATTTTCGGTCTCAGTCGAATTCGATGGTGATTTCGCCGACATCTTCGAGGTGCGAGGTGTCAGGCGGGAACGCCGCGGCCAGCGGATACCGACGCAGCTTGTACCGGATGGGCTAGTGCTCGGATATAATGGATTGGATGACTGTATCCGTCGGACGCGAATCGTCTTCGATCCGCCACCCACGCGGTTAAGTGAGTCAACGGCCACCTACCAAATTCGGTTGGGACCCGGCGAGGCGGCTAACTACCGCTTGGCAATTGCCTGCGAAGTCGGTGCCGATTCCCAGATGGAGGTCAAACCTTGTTACGAAAAAGTCATCCAGGAGGCGGCCAGCGCATCGGAATCGGCGCACGCACGGGAGCCTCAGATTTTTGCCTCGAACGAACAGTTCAATGATTGGCTGAATCGCTCCATTGCCGATCTTCATATGATGCGGACCGAAACCTCATATGGGCCGTATCCTTACGCTGGCGTTCCTTGGTTCAGCACGGAATTCGGACGAGACGGAATTATTACCGCGCTCCAGTGCATGTGGTTCGATCCGAGTCTCGCGCGCGGTGTACTCGCGTACCTGGCTGCCACACAAGCGGACACGGAGAATCCCGCGCAAGACGCGCAACCGGGCAAGGTGCTGCACGAGACCCGCGCTGGCGAGATGGCCGCATTAGGCGAAGTTCCGTTCAAGCGTTATTACGGTAGCATCGACGCAACGCCGCTTTTCATCATGCTCGCCGGCGCGTACTACACCCGTACGGGTGACCGCGCGTTCGTTGAATCTATTTGGCCGAACGTCGAGCGCGCGCTCGCATGGATCGATCATTATGGCGACGCCGATAGCGACGGCTTCATGGAATATACTCGCAGGTCGAAACTCGGTCTCGTCCATCAAGGTTGGAAGGACTCTCACGATGCGATTTTCCACGCCGACGGCACGTCTGCCGAAGGACCAATCGCTTTATGCGAAGTGCAAGGCTACGTTTATGCTGCCAAGCTGGCGGCGGCCAAACTGGCTAAGCTCTTCGGCGATGATGCACGAGCGCGCGATTTGTCGAAGCAAGCGAAAACCCTGTCTCGACGATTCGAAGAGAGTTTCTGGTCTGACGAACTTTCCACGTACGTACTTGCGCTCGATGGCAGAAAGCAGCCCTGCAAGGTGCGAACGTCGAACGCAGGTCACTGTCTTTTCACTGGTATCGCTACGCAGGAGCATGCGCGTCGCGTGGCGGCGACGCTCACAGACGAAGCGTCCTTCTCCGGCTGGGGAATTCGGACGGTCGCTACGAGCGAGGCGCGTTACAATCCGATGTCGTATCACAACGGATCCGTCTGGCCGCACGACAACTCGTTGATCGCCGCGGGGTTCGCGCGCTATGATTTGAGGGAATCGGCAGCTACCGTCCTCGCCGGCTTGCTCGATGCGAGCCTGTTCCTCGATCTGCATCGTCTCCCCGAACTGTTTTGCGGTTTTCCGAGACGTCCTGGCGAGGCACCAACGCTTTATCCTGTGGCGTGTGCTCCTCAATCCTGGTCGTCGGGCGCCGTGTTTCTTCTGCTTGAAGCTTGCCTGGGCCTGAGCGTGTCGGCTCCGGAACGAAGGGTGACGTTCTCAAAGCCGATCTTACCGCGTTTCCTGCAGCAGGTGACGATCCGCGGATTGAAGGTAGGAGACGCGCGCGTGGATCTTTTATTGACCAGACACGACGAAGGCGATGTAGGCGTCAATGTCCTGCGCCGCGAGGGAGCGCTAGACGTCGTTGTCCTGAAGTAGTCCGTTTTTGAATTGCGCTTGTTCGCAGGACGCACGCAAATATGCTGAGGACGTGAAAGCAAAGCTCATCGTGATGCCGAAGGCTGCGGTGCTCGATCCTCAGGGTAATGCAGTGCGCGATGCCATGCAGCACCTGGGCATGCCGGAAGTCCGAAGTGTGAGAATCGGGAAATACATGGAGATAGATATCGATGGCCAAAACGGCGATCTCGAAACGCGATTACGTGGTCTCTGTCGCGATTTGCTGTCGAATCCAGTGATTGAAGACTACGAGCTGCAAAAAGATGATGTAGGAGATCGGAAGAAAACGCCCAACGCTCAACCCACGAAGCCAAGGACGAAGAAGTCGAGATGAAAGCGCTGCGATACTTTTTCTGTGTTGTGTTACCACCCCTTGCGGTCCTTTTGACGGGTCGAATAGCCAGTTTTTTTCTCAGTCTCATTTTGACCTTGCTGGGTTGGATTCCGGGGGTTATTCACGCGTGCCTGGTCGTCAATGATTATCACGCAGAGCATCGTGCCGCGCACTGAAACCAAGATGAGGTTCGCAGTTATTCAGTTTCCCGGCTCGAATTGCGATCAAGATTGCCTTGCGGCGATTAATGGACTTGATGGATTGCACGCCGAGTACGTCTGGCACAAGGAAACCTCGCTGGACAATTTCGACGCAGTTGTGTTGCCCGGTGGATTTGCTTACGGCGATTACCTGCGTTGCGGCGCTATTGCGCGTTTTTCGCCCATCATGACAGCGGTGATTAGTGATGCGCGCGCGGGCAAGCTCGTCCTCGGGACGTGTAACGGTTTCCAGGTTTTGTGCGAAGCCGGTCTATTGCAGGGTGCGTTGGTTCGCAATCGCTCGCTGCGTTTCGTCTGCGAAATGGTTACTACTCGCGTCGAAGTCGATGACTCACCATTCATACGCGGTTGCCCGAAGGGTTCACTCCTTCGATTGCCAGTGGCACACGGCGAAGGCTGTTTCTTTGCGGACGCGGCGACATTGCAAGAGCTCAACGCAAATCACCAAGTGATTCTGCGCTACTCCGATAGCGAGGGTCGCGTTGTGCCGGAAGCAAATCCAAATGGGTCGATTGAAAACATCGCTGGCATCTGCAATCGTGAGCGAAACGTGTTCGGACTCATGCCTCATCCTGACCGCGCATCAGACGCGCGGCTTGGCAGTATGGATGGTGCGAAGATCTTCCGGTCAATGATGCAAACCATTAGCGCGAATCATGCGGCCGGCAGGTCGGAGCGTGTGAAGCAGGTGGCGTGAGTCTCTTTATCACCGGGACGGATACGGGTGTAGGCAAGACCTATACCGCGGCCCGACTTTTGCATTTGCTGCGGGCATCGGGCGCGTCCTGCGCCGGGATGAAACCGATGTGCTGTGGAGACCGTCGAGATGCAGAACTTCTACTTGCGGCTGGTAGTGACGGCCTGACGATCGACGACGTTAATCCGGTTTGGTTGAAAACGCCTGCGGCACCCCTGGTGGGTAGCTTGATGGAGAAAGTGGATATCGATATCGAGCACATCCTCGCTGCCTTTCATTCTCTTCAGAACCGGGTTGAACACGTCATTGTGGAAGGGACAGGCGGTTGGATGGTGCCGATTCATCGCGATTATTTTGTCAGCGATCTGGCTGGTGCGATGAAGCTACCGGTCCTGGCGGTTGCACACAACCGGCTCGGGTGTCTGAATCACGCGGTTCTCACTGTGCAAAACATTCTCGGACGCGGACTGCGCTGTGTGGGGCTTGTATTAAATAACGCCCAGGAAACAGGGGGCATAGCCGCTGTGACCAATGCCGATATTCTCGAGAAAATTCTCGACGTCCCTTTGCTTTGCGAACTAGGGGAAAACCTTACCGAATTGCCTGCTGACTGGCGCTTTATGCTTGATTCGACGATCGGCTGATAGCGTGTTGCACCGATACAGGAGTGTAAAAAAAATGAACACACCTGAGGGGGTTATGGGTCTGATCCCACCGGGGAACTAAGATGGCATTGCTGTTGCTCTCCTCTACCACGAGAAACACTTATCTTTATGATTTTACAAAAAACCTTACACATGAGCCAGCCGGTAGCCGAGTGCAAGGCACGTCTGGCCAGTATTCAGTCATACCGGCGGCAGTTCCTAATGGTCACACGGGCGACTGTAACTTCGTCCAAGACCGTCGATTTCAGCTTCCGAGGGCCGCTCGGCTTTGAGGCACACACAGTCCTGCTCTCGGTCGAGAGCGATTCGCCCGATCAATATGCGTTTGAGTCAGTAGGCGGAAATATTGCGCTAATGGGGATTGTTGATTTCGCTGAGATTCGGCCAAACTGCACTGAAGTTACTCTGGCGGTTCATTACGAGATTAAGAACAAGCTATTTGCCTGGCTGGATCGGCGGCTGCGTTTCGTGGATAGTTTTGTGACGGCCGAACTGCGTAGTATTCGTGCGCACTTCGAAGGAATCGCAGCCAGCTACCTCGAGCATTCGCGCGTTTTGCCCGTGCTCCACACAGCCCACGCCTGACGGAACGAACAACTGAAGAACCGCGAAGCCCACGTTCTTCCGGCTATGTGGGTCTGAGGGGTCAGCGAACTCGCACCGCGTGTTTTCTATCCAGGCGAAGAGTCTGACCCGGCTTAAGGTTTACTGTCGCCTTTGGATCACGAACTTTCGCTCCGTCGATTTCTACGCTGCCCTGTTTAATCAGTCGCGAGACTTCGCTGTGTGATTTTTCCAGATTGAATACTTCCCGATAAACGTTCGAAACGAGCGCGACGGCCAATAGTCCGTCCCCTGAAGCCGCTGAAAATGCAGGAAGATCGGCATGTTCCAAATCGCGCCTGCTAAAGCGAGTATTCCACTCGTCGAGCGTTTTTTGGGCGGCAGCGAGCGAGTGATAAGTTCGCACGATTTCGAACGCGAGGTGCTTTTTGGCTTCGAGCGGATGCACTTCAGCTGGCGGGGTGCGTCCAAGGAGCAAATCATAATAGCGCGCCATCAAATCGTCTGAGATGCTCATCAGTTTCCCGAATATCTCAGGCGCCGGTTCCTTAATTCCGACGAAGTTGCCGAGGCTCTTGCTCATTTTCCTGGAGCCATCCAACCCCTCGAGAATTGGGAGTAGAAAAACGACCTGCTGCGGCAGACCTTCCTCTTTTTGAAAATCGCGTCCAATTAAGATGTTGAAAAGCTGATCCGTTCCTCCCAGCTCAACATCGGCTTTTACCATTACCGAATCCCAGCCCTGCATGATTGGATATTGAATTTCGTGGGCACGAATCGATTGCTGGTTATCGATCCGCGTTTTGAAATCTTCGCGCTGCAACATTTGCTGCAGTGTCACCCGGCTGTTGAGTCGAATAACATCTTCAAACGACATTGCTCGAAACCAGTCGCCATTGCGCACGGTTTCTGTCCGCGCGGGATCGAGAATCTTAAAAGCCTGCTCGCTATAAGTCGCCGCATTTGCCTGCACTTCATCATGCGTCAATTGCGGCCGCGTAACGGAGCGACCGCTTGGGTCACCGATCATTCCCGTGAAATCGCCGATGATAAGAATTGCCTGGTGCCCCAGGTCTTGGAACTGCCGCAGTTTTCGCAAAACAATGGTGTGCCCAAGGTGAATATCGGAAGTGGTTGGATCGACACCTAACTTCACCCGCAACGGCCGGCCAAGCGCGAGTTTTTCACGCAATTCGTTTTCGTTAATGATTTGCGTCGCGCCTTTGCTTAACAACGCGAAAACTTCATCCGGCTGCATGATCAACAATAGCGCGGCCAGCCTGCGCGCTACTTGTTTTTGTTCAACAACTCGCGCACCTGGTCGATCGTGAGCGGCGCGTTTTGCCGGTTCAGCGACTTTTGGCTTTTACCCTGATCCAGAAAAGGCCGGTTCTGTGCGTATGCTCCGCTAGCAACCTTTTTGTCGGATATAGGCGCATTGCGGGGACCGCGTGCCGTTTGCGTTGGATATGCTACCCGAGAATTTCCCACTGCTTGCTGCGATGAGTTTTCAAATGCGCTGCGATTGCCGTGGAAAGGCTGCGAATTGAATTGCAGCGTCGAGAATCCACGTGTCCTCGAGAACGTTTTCGAATTCGGTTTTTTCTCCGCGTAAAATGTGCCGACGCTTGCCTTTTTGTTTATAGATCTGCCATCAGCGATGAATTTTTTCTTCTGTTCGCTGCTTTGCAGAGTCATGTCGGGCCTCAGCAGACGATCAACCAGCTTCCGCTCTTGATCCTGAGCACGGAGGCAGGAAGCAGCTCCCAGGAGCAGCACCGAGATTGTCAGCAATTTTCCCACGAGGCGAGGCTGCCGAAATTACCATGCGTTTGTAAAGCAAATATGGCGATGCAGTGACATGGACGCCGCCAGGCCGAATACCGCCGAGATTCGCCTTTTTCTTGTCTTCATCGACGCTGTCGGGAAATAATGAGCACATGTCTGATCATGTTTACAAAAAGATTGAGGTGGTTGGTTCCTCGCCCAACGGATTTGAAGAGGCGATAAAAAACGCCCTGGCACGCGCTGAAAAGACCGTCCGCAACATGCGTTGGTTTGAGGTGGCCGAGACCCGTGGAGACGTCGAGAACGGCAAAGTCAGTCACTGGCAGGTGACGCTCAAGATTGGCTTCACGCTCGAGGGGTAATCTACTGGCGCTTGGATCAAAACGCAGGGCCTGAGACAGGCCTCCGCCTCAGCGAGCACTTCTACGACATCATTTTTCTTCCTGGGCCGCTTGATAGAGCTTCGCGGCACCGTAGATCAGAATCGCAGGCCTTAATGCCGCGACGAGCAATCGAAAGAGCCCGCCCACAATTCGGCCCAGCGGCAACCGGTTCAAAATGTACCCGGCCACAAACGCACACAGAAGCGACTGCGCCGGTCTTTCGCGAACGTAATCCTCAGTCTCGCTGAGAGCTGTCTCGACCTGTCCTTTCACCCAATGCAGTCCGCGTTCCGGAAATTCGGCAGCAACTTCGGCAGATGAGCGATTCATTTCGTTAATGATTCGAATTCTGATCCTGCCCTGCGCGCATCGACCTGTCAACGCAAGGTCAGCCAAATCGAGCTGGCGCCTGTGCCCGGGGGAAAATCAGGCAGTGCAGGCGATCGATGAAATGTGCCGGCGCGGCGCGCTGCTTTGAGTCCGTAACGGGCCATGACTTCCAGCGCATGCTCACGCAATGTGGAGCAATTGGTCGATACCAGAACATGGCTGTTTCGCTCTGTCAGTCCGAGGGAATCGACGAGCAATTTTTCGAAATCGTTTTCAACGTGAAAGGTTTTTCCTCCGGGCGAACGGGAAAAAGTTGGTGGATCAAGGATAATGACATCAAACTTCTCACCTTGACGCGCTAGCCGCGGCAATACCGTCATCACATCGTCGGCGATGAAGCGATGGCCCAGTGTTGGCAGGTTGTTCAATGCAAAATTCTCGCGTCCGCGTGCCAGAGATTTCTTGGAAAGGTCTATGTTGAGCGTTGTTGCTCCCACATAGGCTGCACTCACCGAAAAAGAGCAGGTGTAGGCAAAGCAGTTCAACAGGCGCTGCGGTGCCATGCGACGGATATAGCTGCGATTTTCTCTCTGATCGGGAAACAAGCCCACAGAGAAGCCCGCGCCGAAGTCGATCCCAAATTTCAAATGTCGCTCGGTAGCGATCGTCTCTAAATTTTCAGCCGGGTCGCCACATATCAGACGCGGCGGTTCGCGTTGTTCGCTGTTTCGAGGGACGAAGCGAGCGAAAATGCGTCCAAAGTTGAAAAGGGTGCCACTTGCCCATTCCTTCGATTCTTGGATGAGCCGCTCGCGGACCAGGACTCTCTTAAACGAGATGAGGATATCGCGCCCAAACCGTTCCACCCAGCCATCCTCCATCGTGCAGAGCCTGTGCGCGTCCGTTCCTTCGGCTTGAAAGTCCCGAAACAAGCTTGCATCAATCCAGCCAGAATTCATTTTCGTCAGCCGTATCCAAGGGCATGCTTTCGACGCGGCATGGCCTAAGGGACCGGTTGCCGCTGAAGCTGGGCGTCGCTACATTCCGTCTCCGAATGCAGCAAGTTACCGTCCGCGTTCCGGCGAGCACCTCAAATCTCGGCCCTGGTTTCGATTGCCTTGGTGTCGCACTGCGCATTTTTAACAGAGTAACAGTTACTAGCGGTCGAACGCGGGAACAACTACACCCGCGAATTGTCTCACAGGCGGCCGGGCGATTTTTTAAACAGGCCCGTCGCCGTGTGTTTCCGTTTTCTTTTTCAATCGTCGAAGACATTCCCCGGTCGCGAGGTCTGGGCGGCAGCGCAACCATTCGCCTTGGCATTTTGCACGGACTCAACCGGCTCAGCGGCGATCCGCTCGATCAAGTGGCGCTGTTCCAGCTGTGCGCTGACTTGGAAGGTCATCCAGATAACGCTGCCCCGGCGACCTTCGGCGGTTTTACGGTGGTGGTAGGGTCGGCGCACCGGCCTGTCCGGCTGACGCAGCGCGGCGTCCCTACCTTTCAACGCTTTGAAGTTTCGCCGCGGTTGCGTTTCGTTTTACTCGTTCCGGAGCTTGAAATTCGAACTTCGATAGCACGAAGGCTCCTGCCATCCAAAATTTCGCATGCCGCAGCGGTTGAGAATTGTGGAAACGCGTGTGCAATTACTGCGGCCTTCGCTTCAAAAGACTACAAAAACCTGCGGGGCGCTTTCAGCGATTTCATTCATCAGCCGTTTCGCGCAAAACTGATACCGTTTCTTCCCGGCGTCATCGCTGCGGCCGAAAAAGCGGGCGCGCTAGGCGCTTTCCTTAGCGGCAGTGGCTCGACAATCTGCGCCATTACGTTGCAACATCCAGATCGGATTGCTGCGGCAATGAAGCGCGCCGCCCGATCATCGTTATCGCGTACAATCGTCACGCGTGCCGATAACCGCGGCGCGCACGTTATCCGATCACAGATTACTGATCACCATTTACCATGGGCCGGCGGCTTGAAAACCTAGAGCAGTTTGGAATCGACGTTGTGCTCGAACGTCGTCATGGCGTTCGCGCCTCCATTTTACGCGGAATCCTCTATGCGCTCTCCTTCGCTTACGATCGAGTCGTTCAGCTACGGCTTTATTTTTACCGGAAACGAATTTTGCGCGAGCGCGCGCTTGGCGTTCTGGTGATCAGTGTGGGCAACCTGACTGTCGGAGGCACCGGCAAGACCCCGATCGTCGAAAAAATTGCTCGTGCGTTGCAAACAGGCGGGCGTCGAGTGGCAATTCTTAGTCGCGGTTACAAAAGCATGCCGCGCAAACGGAGTTTGCTAAATCGGCTGTACAACAGAAATCCCGACCCTCCGCGGATTGTATCCGACGGCACATCACTCTTGCTGGATTCACGTACGGCCGGTGATGAGCCTTACATGCTCGCGCATAACTTGAAGAACGTGATCGTCCTCGTGGACAAAGACCGCGTCAAAAGTGGTCTGCTTGCCATCGACAAATGGAAGATTGATACGCTGCTGCTAGACGACGGTTTGCAGTATCTCCATCTCAAACATCGCCTGGACATCGTCCTTGTGGATCGACAAGCCCCGTTTGGTAATGAATTCCTTCTTCCTCGAGGCACGCTGCGCGAGGCCCCGCGAAATCTGAGGCGTGCCAGCTACATCTTTATCACCAAAAACACCGGCGAACCGAATGATGCCCTGGTGAAGCGCATTCGCCGCTACAATCGCACTGCCGAGATCATCGAATGTGCCCATAAGCCGCTGTATCTGCAAAATGTCTTCACCGGCGAAAAGGTGCCGCTGGAACGCTTGCGGGATGCTTTCATCGGCTCAATCAGCGCCATCGCCGCGCCGGAAAGTTTTGAAGCCGCATTGGCAAAGCTCGGCGCGCACGTCGACCTGGCCACCCGTTACATTGATCATCATTACTATTCCGAAGCGGAGCTAATCAGTTTCATCAAACGTTGTATCCGGCGCGACTTGGAGATGATTGTGACAACAGAAAAGGATTCGGTGCGCATGCCGCGGTTGCCCGAGACCGAAATGAAGGTGCCCATTTATTTCTTGCGGGTGGAAATTGAGATCCTCAGCGGCCACGAAAGTTGGGAGCATTGCGTGGCGCGCATTTGCAAACCGCAGCCTGTGCTCCCTCCCGAGAGATTCTTCGCCTGAACGTTTGTCATTCTGAGCGAAGTCGCTTGCCGCGCCGTAGCTTTATGCGAAGGCTGGGAGGAATCTTCAATTTATGCCTCAAAAAGCGGAGCTAATCGTCGAAGATCGTAAGATTCAGGTATCGAATCTCGACAAGGTGCTTTATCCGAAGGTTGGATTCGCGAAGGGGCAGGTGATTGACTACTACATCCGTATCGCACCAGTCCTCGTGCCGCACCTAAAGGATCGTCCGCTTACCATGAAGCGGTATCCCGACGGCGTTGATGGCCAATTCTTTTATGAGAAGAACTGTCCGTCGCATCGACCGAAATGGGTGCAGACGGCAAAAGTGTGGAGTGAAGGGAACCAGCGGATTATGAATTATTGCCTCGCTAACGATCTGCCGACGCTCGTATGGGCTGCTAATCTCGCCGACCTCGAGCTGCACACGTCGCTGTCGCGCAAACACGATATAGCGCGTCCTACGATGATGGTTTTTGACCTCGATCCCGGCGCTCCGGCCGACATCGTCCAATGCTGCCAGGTGGGGCTATGGCTCCGCGATTTGTTAGGCAAAATGAAACTGAAATCGTTTGCCAAAACGAGCGGATCAAAAGGATTGCAGGTCTACGTGCCGCTGAATACGCCGGTGACCTACGATCGAACCAAGGATTTGTCGCGCTCCCTCGCCCAGTATCTGGAGCGTGAACATGCCGATCGAGTCACCTCCAACATGTCCAAGGCAGTCCGGAAAGGCAAAGTGTTCGTGGATTGGAGCCAGAACGACGAACACAAGACCACCATTTGCGTTTATTCGCTCCGCGCCAGGGATGAACCGACTGTTTCAACTCCGGTGAATTGGAACGAAGTCGAAAAATGCCTGAAAAAGAAAGACGCCGAGCTGTTAAAGTTTCGCTCCGATCAGGTCCTCGCCCGTGTGGAAAAACTCGGTGACCTCTTCGGGCTGGTCGAGAAACTCAAACAAAAGCTGCCGAAGAAACTGAGCGTGTGATGCGGTCTTCAACGCAAAGATAATCGAGCATGAACAATCACATATGGTTTGATGCGGTTGGCTGGCTGGGAGCGGCAGCTCTCCTTGTCGCTTACGCAATGGTTTCCTCCAGGAAAATGGAGGCAGACTCTGCGTCTTATCAGCTGCTCAACATCGTTGGCAGCATTCTGCTGGTCGCAAACACCATCTTTTATCGAGCTTATCCTTCTTCCTTTGTGAACTTGATTTGGGCCGGGATAGCTATTTTTTCGATCACAACGCGGCGTCGATTCGCTACTCGGGACGTTGTTACGAAAGGTTGACATGGCCCATATGCGCAAGGTGAATTTGAACGATGTCGCTGAGACGGAGAAGCGATCGCCGAAAGGCAAGTTCAATAGGTTCATGAAGAATATTTCCATCGCGCTTGGGCGCGAGCCGGAGTCGCTTGATTTGTCCAAACGGCATCCTTTTGATCTGACATTAGTGCGAATTCCCAAAGGTAAAACGCTATGTCCCTATCACGGGCATGCGGCTGAATCGGAGCTCTACCTCGTCGTGTCTGGCCGTGGCAGCGTGCGCGACAAGGATGGGATAACCGAGGTTGGACCGGGCGATGCGTTTTTCTTTCAGCCGGGTGAAGCGCACCAGCTTAGCAACGCGGCTGATGAAGACTTTGTTTATTACGTGATCGCGGATAATCCGCGCAGCGGCGGCACGACAGGTGATTCCTGTTATTATCCGGATAGCGGGAAATGGGCGGTCACAACAGATGGCCGGGACGAAATCCTCGTGAAAGGGACAGAGACTGACTATTTTGATGGCGAAGAATGAACCGAAACTTGTAGGGCATCTATGTCAGACGCCGACTCGTGTTGCGGTGGTCACAGACCGCCGCAACAGTTTTTCCTTATGCGCAAGGTAAATCTAAACGACATCAAGGAAGAAGAATGGCAGTCGCCAGGCGGGAAATACGTCGCGTTCTTCAAAGGAATTTCGGAAGCGCTCGGGCGCGAACCAAGCTCGCTCGATCTGGCCAAGCGTCATCCATTTGATCTGGAGTGGAATCGAGTGCCTCCTGGGAAACAGGCTTTTCCCTATCACGCGCATTCGGCGCAATGGGAGCTCTATTTAGTCGTCTCTGGGAAGGGGAGCGTTCGTTACAAGGATGGTACAACTGATGTCATGCCCGGAGTTGCGTTTATTTTCGGGCCTGACGAACCGCATCAACTGATCAATTCCGGTCAAGAAGACTTCATTTATTATGTGATCGCGGACAATCCAATCGGCGAATCGACCTACTATCCCGACAGTGGAAAATGGAAGATGAATAAGTCCTCCGCGGCCGATCGAGTTGTCGTAAAGGGAAAAGAAACGGATTATTTCGACGGCGAAGAGTGATTGGAGCGCATGCGCTACGTGCGCTTCACAGACCATGCGAGGCATGTGCGCTTCCCGCGCTCTGCGTTTAGGCTCAACTCATGGAATCCAATGAATCGCCGCAAGATTTTCCGTACAAGACTTATCTCAACGTTTTGCACGGGCCGCTTGAACTAATCGATGTGCAGAAGTTAGCCGATGCGTGCACAGACAAATGGTATAACCAGACGCTTTGCACGATAAATGACTCGGTGATCAGGCTGGCGGTGATCCAGGGGGAATATCATTGGCACGAACACAAGGATATCGATGAATTCTTTTTCGTTCTTGATGGACATTTCTTCATCGATCTCGAAGATCGTGTTATCGATCTTGCACCGAGCCAGGGTTTCGTTGTGCCCAGGGATGTGCGCCACCGCACGCGCGCGCCTGAACGCACCGTGATCTTAATGGTCGAGCGCGCGGATATCGTTCCTACGGGGGACTAAGCGCGCCGAACGCAGGTGAAAATCATCTCGGGCGGACAAACGGGCGTTGATCGTGCAGCACTTGATGTTGCGCTGAAGCACGGAATCGACGCTGGCGGTTCGTGTCCAACCGGGCGTCTCGATGAATTCGGTAGAATTCCGGATCGATATCCACTTAACGAGTTGGAAAACGGTGGATTCACCGAGCGAACCTTGCAGAACGTCAAAGATTCAGATGGAACTGTTATCATTTATCGGGGCAAGCTGAGTGGCGGCACGGAGCAAACAGTCCAATTTTGCGTTAAGCAACAACGCCCGCATTTGCTCGTCGATGCGTCCAGAGTTTCCGGTGAAGACGCCGCGAGATTGATCGGCGAGTTTGTCCGTAAGAACAAGATTGATGTCCTTAACGTGGCTGGCCCGCGTCAAAGCGAGTGGGCGGATGGCTATGATTATACCACGTTCACACTTGAGGCTTTCGCGAATTCGATTACGAGCAGGAGTAAGTGGAGAGACTACTCGTAGCGCAGCGCTTTCACCGGATCGAGCCGGGCGGCAAAGTATGCGGGAATGAGGGCTGCAATTGAGCAGATAAAAAATGCGCTGATACAAATGATGGCAACATCTCGTGGGATAACTTCCGCCGGGATTGCCGAAAATTGATAAACTTCGCGGGGGAAGATTTCGATGTGCAATGTGCTTGCAAGCCACTGGCTGAACTCGTTGCGGTAACGGATTAACGTCATTCCGAGTCCTAATCCTGTCAGAGTTCCAAAGAGACCAACGATCGTTCCCTGTCCAAGGAAAACCCAGATGACTTGCGCAATGTTTGCTCCGAGGGCTTTCATGATTCCAATCTCGCGTCGCTTTTGCACCGTTACCGTAATGAGCGTGCTCATGATTCCAAAGGCCGCGACAACCACGATGAAGAACAACAGGAAAAACATTACGCTGCGCTCGAGTCGCACGGCTTCGAAAAATTGGTGGTTCATATCAATCCAGGTCTGTGCGTATTCCGGAGGTTCGAGAAATTGTTCGATCGCCTGTTTGACCCGCTCGGCGCTGTACGGGTTGTCGGTCCGAACGGTGATGCCGTGCAATCCGTCTTGCAGTCCATATAACTCCTGCCCTACATAGACCGGCACGAGCAGATATTCGGAATCGTGCAGGTAGTGGCCAGTCTCAAAGATACCGGTAATAGTCAGTTCTTTCGGCAGGATCACATCGCGCAATTGGTCGATCGCTTTTTTTTCCTCGTCGCCCTTGGCATTCTCCAGTTTTTTGATGCCGTCGAGGATCAGGCCAAGATTGCCCGGCGAATAGACCGTGATCTTGTCACCGACGCTTGCCTGCAGTTTGCGGGCGAGCTCAATCCCGAGCACGGTCGAGTCACCTTCAAGGTCGAGCTTGCCGTACTTGATGAATTTTTTCAGTGGGATGACTTTCTCTTCCTCGGCGGGATCGACGCCGCGAATCATCGGTGCGACTCGCCGGTTTTGAAATTCGACGATCACCGGTCCCTGGATGTAGGGAGCCGTCGCTATCACGCCCGGCGTGTTGTCGATTTTTGCTTTGAGCGTTCGCCAGTCGCGCAAGACGTCTTCAGTGCTCACGAGAATGTGCGCATCGAAGTCGATCACCTTTTGACGCAGTTCCCGATCGAACCCGGTCATGACAGAAATGACGAGAATCAACACCGTCACTCCCAGCATCACGCCAAGGACCGAAATTAGTGTGATAATCGAGAGGAACGTGCGCTTCGGTTTCAAGAACCGCAGCGCTAGGAAAAGGCTAAACGGAAGCTTCACATTAGGGCTAGCGTGGTGGCAAACTCGGTCGAATTCAACCGGCGCGCTCTACTGGGAGAGTGCGTACGCTTTCAATTCTTCTAATGTGACGAACTCGAGCGCGGAGGCGTGCGTTGCTTCAAGATCAACAGGAGCCGCGCGGTTGTGATCCAGCGCGCTTTTCCAGCGAGTCACGCATACGCACCATTTGTCGCCTGGCTTCAATCCGGGAAAACCCCATTCCGGATGCGGCGTGACAAGATCGTTTCCATCGAGCACAGAGAAATCGAGAAATTCCTGCGTCACTTTTACGCAGACCGTATGAAGCCCGACATCCTCAGGTCCGGTGCGGCAAAACCCGTCCCGATAAAATCCAGTCATCGGATCGCGACAACAACAGTTCAGCTCAGTCCCAAGAACATTCGTAGGCATAAAATAAGTGATCAGTAGTATTCAACGAAATCTAACTATCGACGAGCGCAAATACACTGGTCGAAGACATAAAAAGCGATGCGAGCACGCATTGCACTCCTAAAGCGTTTTCGTGCAAAGACTATACGGAAACTGTCCTTCTTGTTTCGTGAAGCGCGTCCTCGCCTCGCTTTTCCAGTTGTTGCCACCGGATTATAGCGACAGCCGCCTGCCTTCGAACGCTTTCGGAGTGCCGGCTGCATCGGTTTCGTCTTTGCAGGCGACATGCCTGCCGCTATAAGAGGGTCGTCTCTGACTTGTGCCCCCACGAATTGTTATTGCCTACTGGCTTATTCCAACTAAGCCGGCACGCAGTTATCTCCAGAGCGTCATTAACGATCTCGCGGAACGATACGCCGCGCCTAAATTCGAGCCGCATGTGACAGTCCACGTCGGAGGGGATTGTACGGATGCAGTTGACGAAGTGCTTTCAAAAGCCGCACGAGATTGCGAACGGATTGATCTCCAGGCACTCGAGGTCAGTGATTCCTCTGACTTCATTAAGACACTTTTCGTGCAGTTCGCTGTGACCACACAATTGCAACAGCTTAATCACAGCATTCGTACCGCAGCACAAGATTCGTTTGATTACGAACTCAATCCGCACCTGAGCCTGCTCTATAGAAGAATATCGATTAAGGATCGACGTCTGCTGGCGCGTTCGATTGAAGTCCCGTTTTCTGAAGTGATCTTTGACTCCTTGAAAGCGGTCCGATGCATTTCACCGACACAAAGCCGCGCTGATGTCGAAGCATGGTCCGTGGTGGCGGAGAAGCCACTCGGATCGACTGCCGTCTGACACAGGCGGCCTACAGCTCGACAATTCGGTAAGGTTTTCCGGTTTTGCGCAGTGCCGGGGCAGAGACGTTGTAAACGGGAATGCCGGTCGAGGTCTTTCCATCCAGGATGCCGTTGTGGGCGTGCCCGTGAAACACTGCGTTAACGCGGAAGCGGTTGATCGGCTCTTCCAATCGACTCGAGCCAAGGAAGGCAAAAATTTCGGGATGTTCTCCTTTCAACGTGGCACGGATAGGAGAGTAATGCAGTAGCACGATTCGCCGTTCTGTTTGTAGTTTCGACAGCGCTTGTTCCAGCCGGACAGCGTGCCTGATTGATTCCTGCACAAATTGTTTGATGAGCGGCTCGCCCCACGCGTTCAGCATTCGCCGGCCGAAACCACCGCCGAAACCGGCGATGCCGGCGAAGCCGACTCCCGCGACTTCGATGGCTTCGCCGTCAAGCACGTTGATCCCTGCATCATCAAGAAGCTTGCAAACCAATTCTGCTTGTCCCGATTCGAAGTCGTGATTACCCAGCACCGCGAGCATCGGGATTTTCACGGCAGCGCGAATATCGGCGACGAGTGCCTCGGCCTCCTCCGGGAGTCCATAATCCGTAAGGTCGCCACAAAGCAGCATGATGTCCGCATTGCTTGAAATCTCGGCAAACGCTTCATGTAACGTGCCACGCGAGTGTTTACCGTAATGAAAATCCGCGGTTGCGGCGATTCGTAGCGGGCGCTTAGCCATCTTCCTTGAGAAACGTAACCGCTGGCGTTAACGGACGTTTTTAACAAGTCAGTCGCGGCGTTATGCCTATGCACTCAACATCGGCTTTGATTGCGTTATGATGAGTGATGACTGCAAAGAGAGCAGCGGCCAGGAAAGGCAAAGGTAAAGGCAACAATCGACTTCATCGCAGATCGGTGGTCGCATTGCAGGATGCGGACATTCCGTTTCTGATTGGCGGCGCTTACGTGGTGGAGGTTTACACAGGCGTCTCGCGTCAGACAAAAGATTTCGATCTCTACCTGCGGCCGCAACATGTCGATTTGGCTCTCGCTGCACTCAAGTGCGCGGGGTACAAGACGAAAAAAACATTTCCGCATTGGCTCGCCAAAGCGGAACGCGGCCGGGATTGCATCGATCTGATTTTTCGCGCCGGCAACGGATTATGCGAAGTGGACGATTCATGGTTTGAGCTGGCGCATAACAGCACGTTTCTTGGCTTGCGCGTGAAGCTTTGTGCGCCAGAGGAAATGATTTGGATGAAGGCGTACATCATGGAACGCGAACGTTTCGATGGCGCCGACATTGCGCACATCCTTCAAAGCCATGCAGAGAGACTCGATTGGCCGCATCTCGTTCGCCGCTTTGGTCAGGACTGGCGCGTGTTGCTCAGCCATTTGGTGTTGTTCGGTTACATTTATCCGAGCGAACGCGATAAAATTCCGAATGCGATTATGAGCGATCTAATCGCGCGATTGCAAAGCGAGAAGTGTACTCCCGGAGCGCACCGCATTTGTCGCGGCACGCTGCTGTCGCGAAAGCAATATCTCCTGGACATTCGGGAGCGGGGATTTCGCGATGCCAGGTTGCAGGCACGTGTCCATATGAGCGCGAAGGATATCGCGCATTGGACAGGGGCGATCGCGAAGGAAGAGAACGCGCGAGACAATCCCGCGTGATTCGTTACAGCGTTACAAGATCGGAATTTAACGATTTAACGCGGCGAAGCCGCTGGCGTTGGACTCGATTCGGCTGGAACCGGTGAAGCTGCTGGCGACGGTGCCGCAGATACGATGGCGATTTTCGTTCTTGCGTCATCGAGCACATTTTTTTCCTCCGGATAAATTCCGTCGTCCGCCACGGCGACGTAATCCTTTGCTGCGGAGATTTGGCTTGCATCGGCCAGCAGTAACGCCGCGTAAACCGCTGCGTGCGGGTCGTGTAATTGGTCGCCTGGCAATCCTTGAATAATTGCAAGAGCTTCCGCCCTTCGGCCTAGGCCGTAAAGAGAGAACGCGTAAGTTACGGCGCAATTGACTTCGTTCGGCGCGCGGTCGTACGCCTCTTTGGCGAGATCGTGCGAGCGTTCAATATTTCGCTCGAGATTGAGACCCAGTCGAGCGAGATCCGCTGTAACCGGCGCTTCGTTGGGAGAGGTTTCGTGCAGACGCTGCAGCACATCATACAGTTTCCCGGTGGCATTGTCTTCGCGATAAAGCCGGCGAAGCGCGCCGAGTGCCTCGCGTCGCAGGGGCGGATCTTCTGCGACGCGCAGCCACAGGTGCTCGGATTCTTTCTCCAGATTCCATTTTGAAGCGAGACGCGCGAGGACAAGTTCGCGCTCGGGCTGGTCGTTTGTCGATTGTTCTGCGCCGCGCCAAAGTTTATCGAACTCGTCCGGAGAGTTTTCTCGCGATCGACGGGTGGCAATTGCCTGATATGCAAGACGCAGGTAATCGGATTCGCCCCATATTCCTTTGCGGGTCCATCGTTTCAATCGCGTCCAATTCTTCGCGTTGGCGTACGCGTCTGCCACAGCAACAGCAGTTGGCGGCGACGTCAGTTTCTCTGCCGGGAGCTTCTCGATCCACTTAACAACTTCTGCGGTGAATCCATTGTTATTCATCCATTCCATTAGCGACGCGAGATCGGATGGATTCTTTGTCGCAAAAGGTTTTACTCGTTCCAGCAATAGCCGGAATTTTTTCTCATCGAGCTTCCGATAGAAATTCAGACAGAGAAGGTAATCGCTGAAGGTGACCTCCTGCGACATCTGGAGCTGTTGAGCGAAGTTATCCGCCGCTGCGAGGTCATTGCGTCCCACAGCATCATTCAACAACGCGCGCAACGCGCCCGTCCGATACGGGACGAGTTTGCTGAGCCGCTCGAGATTTTCGCGCGCGTTTGCCTTCTTTTGTGCGTCGATGGAATAGATTTGCAGCGCCGCGAGATTGAACTGGTAGATGTCGTTTTTAGGTTCTTTTTCTACGGCGACGGCGAATTGTTCTTCTTGTTCGGCAAAATTTCCTTCCGCAGACGCCAGCCACCCTGCCACAACGTGAAAGGCGGCCCTGTCACGATCATTGGCAGGAACTTGATCGAGCGCTTTTCGCGCAAGATCGAGCTTTCCAAAGCGGAGCGCCGCGGAGACGAGATTAAGCTGACTATCCGGATCTTTTGGACGCAAGCGCGCAATTTTCTCGCGCCACGAGATCGCTTCTTCGACATTCTGTTTTTCTGCTGCTTCCGCTAATATGTAGAGGGTCGGCAAAGAATTGGAATGTTGTTCCAGGAGTTCTCGCGCAGTCCGCGTCGCTTCAATAAATCTTCCCTGTTGTAACATGGAAGCGGCTTGTTGTAACAAGCGGGTTTGGTGCCAGTTCGCATATAACTTTGAGCCGTAGCTGAAAAAAAGAGTGCCCAACAGAATGGCAACTCCCAACGCAGCGGCTACAAGAGCGACGCGAGCTGGCCAGAGCTGTCGTTGAAAAAAAGACTCCACAGTGAAGAGTGCTTGGCGAAGTCTTCTAATTCCCGTGTCTTCGGTTCGTTCCGCGATTTTCATGTCGTGTCTCGGGGCGCAACGATCCTGGTTGTTCCTTTCCATTACACCCGTGCCGACCCTCTAGCTAAGAACAAGCGGCTATCCTGGTTCTTCGACTACAGGAATTGCCTTGACCGAGTGCTGGATCTTTTCCCTCAAACGCCGGCCCCAAACATATCGTCCCAGCAAGACCTTTACGGTTGCCGTAAGCGGTACGGCAAGGAGGGGACCGATTACCCCGCCAATGATCAAACCCCAGACAAAGATCGATACGATCACTGTCATCGGATGCAATCCAACGTAATTCCCAACAATTCGTGGGGCGTAGAATATGCCCTCGAGATTTTGTATTGCGATGAAAATGGCGGTGACAATGAGCGGATGCGTCCAATCGCCCCACTGAAACGCCGCAATGAGAACAGCAGGCACCCAGCAGATGATGATCCCGATGTAGGGAATCATCGTCAGGACGACAACCAGAGCCCCAATTACGGGCGCAAAATTGAGACCGAAGAGCGTCAGCGTAACCCCGATAAGTATGCCATCCACCAGGCATACCAGTAGTTGGCCTCGAAAATATGCAGTGACGTAACTGTTGATTTCCGACAAGAGCTCCGCCACCTCGTCTCTCAAAGGCGACGCGCGTAGAGGCAAATATTCTCTCCAATGCGCTTCAATGCGCGGCTTCTCGTTTAGTAGAAAGAACAGATAGATTGGAACCAGGACGAGGCTAAGCAGAAAACCCGTAACACCAAGAAAGCCGCCGATGCTTTTCTTCAGGACATCCCAGAACCTTTCCATCAGCGTCGGAAGCGCCTGCTGCAAATTAGGCATCTGTTTTTCCACGTACGCCTGAATACGCTGGCGTTCGGCGATGGTCAGCTTTGGCTGGCTCGGGGCGATTGTTTCACCAGCGGGCGCGTTCTCGAAAGCTTTAGGCGGAGGAGAAGCGGTCGGTTGTGCGTGAGGAGAAGCAGATGGCGCGGGTCCAACGAGCCAGTTTGTAAAACTTGTCGATGCAGATTTTGTGCGTCCGCCGCCGAGGAACCCGAACGTTTGGTCGAATCGATAGATCAGATCCACGATGTAGTCGCGGGCCCGTTCGGTATAAGCGGGAACCTGCCTGGCGAAATTCGCGCTCTGGATGGAGATGGTTGGGATCAGCCACGCGCCCAAGCCACCGAGGGCGAAAAAGGCGATGGCAAAAAGCAGAGCCACCGCCTTGGTGCGACCGACCGTCCCCCGAGACATTTTCGTCACCAGCGGGTCCATCAGATAAGTCAGAATCACCGCGATGGCCACCGGGATCAGGATCGGTTGGAGAAAACTAATGACATTGGCGCTGGCCCAAATCACCGTGCCGATGATCAGGACGAGAAGAACCACACAGAAGGCCGTGAGCGCCGCCCACATCATCTTGCGCTGCCACGGTGTGGGGTAGTCGCTCATGTTCGGTGCGAGAACGCCGCGGGTCACTGGGTTGGATTCGTCTTTGCTGGTGGGCCGTTACCGATTGGCGCCCTGGTTCTTTCGATCTTGTTTGCCAGGTTCTTGTTTTTTGGATCGAGGGCCAGCGCTTTTTGCCATGATTCCAACGCTTCGGAAATTCGATTCAATCTGAAATATGCGTCACCGATATGTTCGAAAATAACCGGATCATCGTGATCCGCAGTTTTGGCCGCACTGAGCAGATTGTTCAAAGCTTGGTCAAACTTACCCTTCCGGAACTCTACCCAACCGAGACTATCGAGGTAGGAAGCATTATTTGGTTCCACCTCGATCGCGCGTCTAATCATCGTTTCGGCCTCATCCAGGTTCATGTTGTGATCGGCCCACATATAGCCAAGATAATTGCAGGCTTCCGCCGAGTTCGCCGGGTCGAGCGCGATTGATTTGCGAAGGAGATCAGCGGCCTTTTCGTACAGACCTGCCTGCTCTGCCGTCGCGCCATAGTTGAAATAGAACTTGGCGTTTGCGATGTCATTATCCTGGTCGAGTTGCGCTTCGTGCAATGCCTCCTCAAAGGTGGCTACGGCCTGCTGGGTCTGTTTCGCTTCGCTTTGGGCAATAGCCAGATAGTAAACGATCTCCGGGGCGCCCAGGAATCGGCGCCGGGCTTCTGTCAGCAATCTGACCGCGCGATCTGCGTCTTTTAAAGGTCCAAGGAACAGTTCCGCCAGATGCAAATAAGTACCCACATGATTCGGATTAATCAGCAGGCTTTGCTCATAACTTGCGGCTGCTTTCGCAAAGGCCGCTTTTGATTCGTCGACTTTCTTTGCGCGCTGGAGCGATCGGGCTTCATCGTCCAGCACCTGCGCCAATAAGTCGTAAGGTTGATACTTTTCAGGATGCTCTTTGATGATTTGCTCGAGCATCTCAAGTGCTTTGCCCCGCTGATTCGTCAGGATAAAACCGGTCGCTAGTTTCTCTCGCGCGTTCGCATCGTCCGGTTGCAGCTCGAGAACGTGCAGATAAAGCGGAATCGCCTCTTTCAACTGCTGAGAGGCTGCATAGTAGTCAGCGACATCCTTTAGGATCGCTGGGTCATCATCGGCGTGTTCCGCCGCGTTTTTGAAAATCTCATTGGTCCTTTTCAGTTCGTCGGGTTTCGGCTGTGAATCGGACTTGAAAAGAACCGCCACATAAAGTTTGCCGAGCCGCATCCAAAAGTTGGCGTCGTTGCTGCGGACCTTCGTGGCGCGATCCAGAACTTCGAGCGCCTTTTTTTCCTGTCCGGCTGCAACTTCGATTTCCACCAGGCGCTGATAACCTTCGATGTCCCCGGGATTCAAGGTGATGGCCCGGTTGGCATAATCGATCGCCTGATCGGTCTTCTTCAGATACTTCGCATAAATGTATGCGAGCTGCTGATACGGGTCGGCATCCTTTGGATTTGCCTTGATTGCATCCTTCAACACGTCAATCGCCTGTGGAAAATCATCCTGCTCTATCAGTAGCGCCGCTACGCGCGAGGCGAGTTGCGATTGGCCGGGATCGACATTGAGCACTTTGCGATACGCTTCCAGAGCGCGATCCATTTCGCCATTTTCTTCGAGGGACATTCCCTCTACAAAATGCGTGAGCGCGTCCGCCTTGTGTGCACCTTGCAAACGCAGCGCAAGGTCGGCAGCCGGCTTGGAATTGGATGAATCGTCCTGGCGACCAGCCTTTTTCGTTGCCGCCGATGAAGACCCAGTTTTTGGCGATGAGCTTTTCTGCTTTTGGCTAGCCGCGACGCTCATCGCGATAAGAAAAATCAGCACCAGAAAAAGAGATAGGCGCGCGGAAACGCCCCAGTTCTTCTTCTGCTTCCTCACGCTTTTAATGTTAGTCTTCGGCTGCGATTTGTCATCCCGACCAGAGCGACGGACCCCTCGGAAGCTGGTTGATCAAGCCTTGTATCCAGTGTGACGCAGACTTCGTGGGTGAGGTCCCTCACTTCGTTCGGGATGACACGCTGCAGGTCTTGAGTTGTTCGCGAGCTGTGCCCGCTGCGCAATAGCCGCGCTACGTCTTGTACCGCAGACGCTTCTTGTGCCGATTCGCCTTCATGCGTTTGCGGCGCTTGTGCTTGGCAATTTTCGCTTTGCGTTTTTTCTTAAGTGAGCCCATTCAGATTTTCAGATTCGCGAGTCCCGATTCAACCATCAGATGGGCTGCAATGCAACTCAGTTCTCGGTGTAATCACTTCCTTAACATCGAATCTCGTTTTGCTTTAAACTCGCTCCCGGCTTTCCACTCAGGAAACTTGTCGCCATTCGCGGCCTGGTAACCGACTTCGAAGAGAAGTTGAACATCCTGCACCGCGCCGGAGAGATCCCAGTTTGGATCAACTTCGTCCGACACCTGGTGATAATGGTGGGCGGTGTAATCGTCTCTCTTTTGCTGGCCGAAATTCGCGGGTTTGCCGATGAAATCTTTGCCGCCACCAGTATAAAACGAAGGTACGCCTCGTTTGGAAAATTCGAAATGATCGGCGCGGTAAAAACTACCTTTCTCCGGCTGACTATTGGGTTTCATCTCTCGACCGTTGCGTTTGGCGGCCGCCGCTAACAAGTCATCCAGCGTCGAATTGTTGTTACTGAGGTCCTCGATGTCGCGAGTTTTGCCCCACGGATTTACGGTATCGATATTGATGTCGGCCAGCGTTTTTGCCAGCGGATAAAGCGGATGCAGCGCGTAAAACTTCGCGCCGAGTAATCCTGCTTCTTCAGCAGTCGTGGCCATAAATAAAACGGACCGTTTCGGCGGTGGATTTAATTTTGTGAATGCGGCCGCGAGTTCGATAACCGATGCGACACCCGATGCGTTATCGATGGCCCCGTTAGAAATCTGGTCGCCCTGCAATTCGGGATGACGCCCGAGATGGTCCCAGTGCGCCGTATAAATCACATATTCGTCGCGCAATTTCGGATCGCTTCCCTCGAGTCTGCCGATGACATTATGCGATTTGAATGAGCGAAGCTGTTGTTTGATCTCGATGTTGGCTTTGGCTTTCAGCGTCACTGGCCGGAATTCTTTTGTGATCGTCGTTTTCTTCAGCGCATCAAAATCCCGGCCACAGTCGGCCAGTAATTTCTTCGCGACATCGAGAGTTATCCAAGAGCGCGCTCCCACTGTGTCCATATTTTTGTTAGGCGAATCGATCTCGTAGTTTTCCTTCGCCCAGCTCGTTCGCACCACGGAATAGGGATAACCAGCAGTTCCGGTCTCGTGAATGATCACGGCAGCCGCGGCGCCCTTTTGCGCGGCGATCTCGTACTTATAAGTCCAGCGGCCGTAGTACGTCATCGCTTTTCCTTTGAACATTGTCTCATCGAGTTTTGATGGATCTTTCGGATCGGGAACGGGTGGGTCGCCGATCAGCATCAACAGTGTTTTCCCGCGAACGTCGACATTTTTGTAGTCGTCCCAGCCATATTCCGGCGCGACGACGCCGTATCCGACAAAAACGACTTCCGAATTGTTGATTTTGATTTCCGGTTGGAGACGCGCCGAGGACGCGATGAAATCGTCGGGGTACTTAAGATCGAAGGTTTTATCGCCAACTATGAACGACATTCTGGGTTCGCTCTTGATTCCAGCTAGCGGAACTTCCTGTGTATAAGTCCCATCTGGATTTCCCGGCTTCAACCCGATCTGTTTAAACTGATCGCTGATGTATTTGACTGAAAGCTCTTCGCCTTTGGTCCCCGGTGCCCGCCCTTCGAATTCATCCGACGCAAGAACTTTGATATGTGCGAGCAAACCATCTGGCGTGATCGCTTCCAACGCCGGTTCCAAACGCAACGCCAATTCATCCACCGCGAAGAGCGTGGTTGCGCTGGCGAAAAGAATCGCAACAAACGGCGCAATTTTCACCCCATACCGAGACGTTGTAGTGGCGTTTGTGTCAAACGCCGAGCTTACAACCGGCGCTTCGATATGCGCTCGCCGCGGCGAGCGCCTCTACAACTATATGCCCTCTTGTGATGGTCGTGCGGATGCTTTGCTTTTCTCCTCCGCGCCAATGCCGATCTTTCTCAGAAACGGTTGGACCGATTGTTTGCGGCCTAGGAATTTTTCGATTGATACAGTAGCGTCGCGCGAGTCGCCGGGCTCGTAGATTTCGTGGCGTAATTTTGTTCCGGCTTGTTTGTCGAGGTAGCCATTCTTTGCCTTTTCGAAAACCGTTGCCATATCTGCCGCAATGGCGTCGGCCCATGCATAGCCGTAGTAACCGGCATCGTAGCCATTCAGATGCCCGAAATAGGAAACGAAAGTGGTGCTCGGATCAATTGGGAGAAAAACCCTTTCCAGGATAGGATTTGAAATGGCAACGCAATCGTAAGGCATGTCTTCGGCATGCTGATTGTGCAACTCCAGGTCGAGCGATGCGAAGGCGAACTGGCGTCGATACAAAACACCGGCATTCGCAAGCTTGGCGTCATTCATTTTTTTGATTATTTCCGCTGGAATTTTCTTCGATGGATCGCGGTAATCAGCCGCAAACGTATCGAGCACTTTCTTGTCCCAGACCCAATTCTGCAGCATCTGCGATGGCGCTTCTACGAAATCACCCGGAACATGCGTTCCGGCAAAACGGCCGTACTTCGCGCGAGTGACAATTGAATGCAGGGCGTGACCGAATTCGTGGAACAAAGTTTCGACTTCCTGGTGGGTCAGCAACGACGGCTTGTCCGCTGTCGGAGGCGAAAAATTGCAAAGCAACGCGACAGTTGGCCGCTGGTATTTTCCATCCGGCAACAGCTTGCCGCTGATAATGTCAAACTGGGCGAAGTGATTGAATTTTCCTTCGCGCGGAAACATATCGAGATAAAACATTCCGAGCGGTTCGCCCGTGGAAGAATCGGTCACCATATAAAGCTGGAGATCGTCGATCCATTTGTGAGGCGCGGCGATCTTTTCAAATTTCAGACCGAAGATGCTCTGATAAATGTTGAACATGCCATCGAGCACTTTTTGGAACGGGAAAAATACGCGCAACGCTTCCTTATCGACGGCGTATTTTTGTTTGTCTCGCTGGTTGGCGTAATAGCGCCAGTCCCACACCTCGATTTTGGCGTTGGGATCATTCGTTTCAGCGGCCTTCAACTTTTGTAATTCCGCCACTTCGCTCTCAAACTTGGGCTGAATTCCGGTAACCAGATCGCTAATGTATTTCTCGGCGTTTGCACCAGTCTTGGCCATTTTGACTTCGGTCTGATAGTCATCCCACGATTTGTAACCGAGCCGCAGCGCAATCTTGTTCCGAAGCGCGAGCATTTGGTTGAGAACGAGAACGTTTGCATCCTTGGCGAGCGTCTCGCGAATGACATAAAGCTGTTTGCGCGTCGCTTCGCTCTCAGCGTTTTCCTCGACGGTATTAAATTGCCACGTGACATTTGCCATCACTGTGTAGGCATCGTCTCCTGTCCTGACGCCGGGCGAAGCGAAGAAGCTTTCCGGCAGTCCATTCAAATCGGCCTTCGTGAAGATCACCGGCGCGTTGGCCTTCACAATGTTTGTGTCGAAGTCAGTCCCGAGTTTGGACAACTCCTTCCGCAACTGCTCAACCTCTTTGCGCTGGTCGGGCGGAAGATCTAATCCGGCGCGGCGATAATCGCGCAATGCTTCACTCAACAGTTTTTCATCTTCACCCGATAATTGAGGATGCATGTCCGCAAAAGCCTTGATTGCCTTGTAGACATCCTCGCGATAATCAACGCCCACAGCCCAGTCTTGAAACACCTTTATAGCGTTCTCGGCAGCGGCGCGCATTTCTGGATCGGTGTTTGTCTCTTTAATGATTGTGGCCCTGTTCGCCGCAAGTCCAGCCTGGTAAGCGAGATCATCGAGCGCGACCACCGTGCTCTTAAGTGTAACCTTTTTCAGATCCTGCGAGCCGATTTGATCCAGCGCCTTGTTCGCTTTTGCGATGGCATCGTTCATCATTGCCTGAACCGCTTTCGGCGTTTGCTCCCAATCGGGAATCGTCAAGACAGCATTGGCCTTCACGGCCGCAGCTCGAAAGTCATCGACAGTTTTCAGTTCAGCGGCGGAAAGGTAGGAATTTGAGGCAACAAGAGCTACGAACAGACAGAAAAGCGAGAATTTCATGATGGAAGATTGGCCAACACCTGTATGCGTGCGCAGCTGAAAGGCAAATTCAGCAGACGGAGTTGGGCCGCGAGGTCCGCTGCGGTTCTAGGGTTGCGCTTGAAGACAGCGCAAGGTAAGAAACGGCGCCGCAATGCTTCAGAAATTTTTCCTCGCCTTTATTCCCATTTTTGTCGCGATCGATCCAATCGGGCTTGTCGCGATCTTTACCGGGCTCGCTGCAAACGCTTCGCCGGAGCAGCGGAAACGCCAGGCGTTTCTGGGAATCGTTACGGCTCTCTGCGTAGCTATCGGATTTATTTTTCTCGGCGAGATTATTTTCGACGCGCTGGGAATCACGGATGCGGACTTTCAGGTCGCGGGCGGTCTTATTCTGCTTGGTCTGGCAGGGCGCGAGTTGCTAAGTCTCGGACCAGCCAACCGTGAAGCCAGCAATGAATTTGGAATCGTACCGCTGGGGATGCCGTTAATCGCCGGCCCGGCGTTGCTTACCGCACTGCTCATTCTGGTCGACACAGTAGGCCTGGTGTTCACGCTGGTGTCGCTCCTGGTTAATCTCGCCTTGGTTGCAGTGGCATTCTGGAACGCGGACTGGTTCACCCGTTGGATGGGCAGACAAGGGTTACGTGGTGTGTCGAAGATAGTCGCTCTCCTTCTCGCCGCGATTGCTGTCAGCCTTATTCGTCGGGGCTGGAACAGCCCGGCCTGACCGACACTTGTACTGGCAAGCTAGCCTCTAAACAAAGCTCTCGGCGCCGGCATCTCACCGGTTTCCATCACTTCGAATCTTATTCGAAGTTAAAAAAGTGTTTCTACACGTGACCCGCTGGCAATGTGCCTGCGCGATGAGGGCCAGAATTCCTTCAATTCTGCGCTTTTGTCGCCGGCCGCATATCGCCGGTTTAGCTCAACTTCAATCGCCTTGATCTCATCCTGCTGTGGAAGCGCCATTCCCGAATAGACGTAAGCTGGCACTTCGTTTCGGTTCCTGGTGAAGGGAACCTGAGCGTAGAGATCCAAGCGGCGCTTCTGCAACTGCTCCGTCGTCCAATTCTTGTAAACCGGACTCGCATGCCCCCACGCGTCTGCGTTCCGGGCGTAACGGTCGTAAGTATAACCACCTGTTACCGCCGGACCGGGCGGCGGTGCTGGCTGTTGCGCGCAACCGATGAGGCCAACGGCGAATGCTGCTAACAATAATCGTTTCATATTCTTTACCTTGTTTAGAGATTCACTTGCAACTATTTAACCACAGAAATTCCTCGTAGTCGCACGTTTATTTTGCTTTTCCGCGCTTGGGAGTCTGGTGTAGAGTCCGGCAAATCCGAACAGCAGCTTTCAGCCGATTCAGACTAACACAGACTGAGAGATGTGCCGGATCATTGACACACCGGCACCTCTTGTTACTATCCTCGCTCGAATGAGATTTCCTTTACCGCTTACAGCGAAAATCGCGGCCTACGTGATTGGGCATAAGTTGCGTGGCACGAAGAAATTCGCCACGGTGCTGCAGCTCGAACCGCTGCACACGTGCAACCTTACATGCACAGGTTGTGGGCGGATTCGAGAGTACTCCACGTCGCTCAAGGACATGATGAGCTTGGAGGACTGTCTTGGGGCAGCAAACGAATGCAACGCGCCAATGATTTCCATCTGCGGCGGCGAACCGCTTATCTATCCGCACATCGAGGCGCTGGTGGACGGATTGCTCGCGCAGCGACGGATCGTTTATATTTGCACCAACGCCATGTTCATGCGCAAGAAGATGCGCGAATGGATGGCCTCGCAGTTGGCGATTCGGCCGGAATTTGTCGAGGAAAAAGTCGCTACGCTGCTCGGTTCCGGGTTGCTGAGCGAAAAAGATGCGACCGAAATTCGCAAGGGACCAAAAGATCCGGCAAAGCCAACTATTGGTCCGACCAAATGGATGTACTGGAACGTGCATCTCGATGGCTTGGAGCGAACACACGATCTGATCGTGGAACGCGAAGGCGTTTTCAAGGAATGCATTCTCTCAATCAAAATGGCGAAGCTGCTCGGCTATCAAGTGGCGACGAACGCAACGATCTATAAGGAAACCGACATGCAGGAGATCGAACAGATGTTCGATTATCTTTCCGATCTTGGCGTGGATGGTCACACGATTACCCCTGGATACGATTACGACGCCGCCAAGAGAGACATGATCGAACGGCTCAATCTGCGCCCGGAAAACTTCTTTCTTACCCGCGCAATGACAGTCGAGAAGTTCCAAAAAGTCGAGGAGTGGATGCGTCGTTATGCCTTTTTGGGGACGCCGATCTATTTCGAATTTCTTGCCGGGAAGCGGGATCTGACCTGTTCGGCATGGGCGATTCCGACGCGAAATATACGCGGCTGGAAAGGCCCATGCTATTTGATGACCGACGGGCACTACTCGAGTTACGCGGAGTTACTGGAAAAGACGACATGGGATCGGTATGGCGTCGTCAACGGAGTCGCGCGCGACAGCCGATGCGAGAACTGCATGGTGCATTGCGGTTACGAGCCGACTGCGACTTTGGGACTGCAATCGCGACGAGGAGATACTTGGAAAACGGTCAAGTTCAATTTCGGCTCGAAACCGAAACCCTCTGGCCGTGGCAGCGAAGTGCTCGTTTTCAATGGCGTGAGCTCCGGTAACGGGCACTTGACGGGGAAACGCGCAGAAGTTGCAGCGCAAGCCTCGTAAAGATTGGATCTGCATGCCGGAATTTTCGAAGAAGCTCATTGCGTTGCCGAGCGCGCGACCGGACATATCGGAATCTTATTCGGCGAACGACGAAGAAATCGCGCGCTCGATCGCGCGCGCGCAAGAGAACCTGTTACGACAGCAAAAACCAGATGGCCATTGGTGCGGCGAGCTGATCGTCGATAGCACCCTCTGCTCGGATTATATCCTTTTCATGCATTGGTGCGGTGAGGTGGACGCGCAATTGCAGCGACGTTGCGTGCGTCACATTCTCAAACGCCAATTGCCCGATGGAGGATGGAATATTTATCATGGTGGCCCGAGCGAGATCAATGCGTCAGCGAAAGCATATTTTGCATTGAAGCTCGCCGGCTGTTCGGTGGACGCGCCGTTTATGCAAGAGGCGCGCGCGAATATTATTCGTCGCGGTGGAATTCCGCAGATGAACACATTCAGCAAGCTTTATCTTGCGTTACTGGGTCAGTTCCCCTGGAAATACCTGCCTGCGATCCCTGTGGAAATGGTGCTTCTGCCACGCTGGGCGCCGTTTCACATTTACAAAATGTCGTCGTGGAGCAGGGCGATGCTCATGCCGCTCGCGATTATTAATCATTTCAAGCCGACTCGCGCTTTGCCCGGCGAAAAGCAATTGCACGAGCTTTATCCTCTGGGCACCGAGCAAAGCGACTTGCGGTTGCCCCGCAGCGAACCTTTCTGGACCTGGCGGAATTTCTTTCTCCGACTCGATGACGTTTTTAAATTCCTGAGCCCCCTTCGAATTCGCCCGCTGCGGGGGCGCGCCCTTGAAGAAGCAGAGCGCTGGATGCTGGAGCGGATCAGCAAGGGCAGCGATGGGCTCGCGGCAGTGTTTCCCGCAATGCTGAACTCTTTGATCGCGCTGCGCGCTCTTGGTTACTCGAAAACAAATCCGGTTTACGCCAAAGCGGAACAGGATTTCGCGGGGCTTTTCGTTGACGATCCCGAAGATTTCCGGATTCAGCCTTGTCTCTCGCCGATCTGGGACACTGCAATCAATATTATCTCGCTGGCGGAATCCGGGGTTGCCCCAGACGACCCGAGCCTGCAAAAGGCCGCCGATTGGCTCGTTAATAAAGAAGTGCGCATCCGTGGCGATTGGTCGGTAAACAATTCGTATCCGCAAGCCAGCGGATGGGCATTCGAATACAACAACGTTTATTATCCCGACACCGACGATACGGGGATGGTGCTGATGGCGCTGCGGCTGGTACGGCCGACGGATCCGCAAGCGCTCAATGAAACATTTCGACGCGCACTGGATTGGCAGCTTAGTTTCCAATGTCGCGATGGCGGTTGGGCTGCGTTTGACAAGGACGTGACCACGCCCTGGCTGGAAGACATGCCGTTTGCCGATCACAATGCGATCCTTGATCCAACCTGCAGTGATCTTACTGCGCGCACGCTTGAGCTGCTCGGCTATATCGGGTTCGATTTCAACGCGCGATCTGTCCGCGATGCCATCCATTACCTGATCGATACTCAAGATAAGGACGGCTCCTGGTACGGGCGTTGGGGCGTCAATTACATCTATGGCACCTGGCAGGTGCTGAGAGGCTTGCGCGCGATTGGCCAGGACATGACGCAGGACTGGATCTTGCGGGGCCGCGATTGGCTTGAGAGCTGCCAAAACAACGACGGCGGTTGGGGTGAGACTTGCGGCACGTACGAAAATCCGTCGACCAAAGGCATCGGCGAAAGCACGGCGTCGCAAACGGCATGGGCGATCATGGGCATCTGCGCGTGTGGCGATCTCGATCGACCGAGTATTCAGCGAGGTTTGCGTTACCTGCTCAATTCGCAAAAACCCGACGGATCGTGGGATGAGGAGCAAATCACGGGGACCGGCTTTCCCCGCGTGTTCTATTTGAAGTACGACATGTATCGCCAGAACTTTCCGCTGCTCGCACTTGCGACTTATGTTAACTACCGCAGCGGCCTCGGACATCGTCCGAGCTTTTATCGCTGCGAATAATTCTGTAGCCACGGGCCTGCGGCCCGTTTACTCCTAGGGCGAACCGGCCTTAGACCGATAGCTACAGCGGCTGTTTCTTTGGCGAAAAATAAAACCTGCCGCGCGGCGTAATTCGATCTAACTGTAAAGATTATGGCTTACGAATTACCAAAATTACCTTACTCGTACGATGCTTTGGAACC
>Ga0137412_10000224_pt1 | contig 37421 bp, 25 predicted proteins | sample CZODoug2_1_16fun_FD_122160 | JGI IMG/M metagenome (GOLD analysis project Ga0137412, IMG submission 122160) | Vadose zone soil fungal communities from Angelo Coast Range Reserve, California, USA - CZODoug2_1_16fungal (Hybrid Assembly) | ecosystem: Environmental > Terrestrial > Soil > Vadose zone...
GGATCAACTCGGCGCCAACCTGAACGGCAACAACCGCTTTACTCATCTCAATCCTGCCATCGGCGCTACGTACAAATTGCTGCCGAACGTCACGGTGTTCTTAAGTTTGGCGACCAACAATCGTGCGCCGACCGCGAGTGAAATCGAGTGTTCGAATCCGGAGCAGCCCTGTCTGTTGCCTTCCAGTCTTGCCAGCGATCCGCCGAAGCTGAAGCAGGTCGTTGCGAAAACCACCGAACTGGGTGTCAGGGGGCATTTGGCAATGGGATCGAACGGCGGAGTACTCAATTGGAGTGCCAGCTTGTTCCGGACCAACTCGGAAGACGACATCTACGGCATTTCGACTTCGATCAGCACCGGCTTCTTCCAGAATATCGGGTCCACCCGCCGCCAGGGATTCGAAACCGGGCTGACCTATCAAGAGCGGCAATGGTCGGCGTATGCGCAATACAGCTACATCGACGCCACCTTCCGCTCGCCGCTGCTGCTGCATTCACCGTCGAATCCGTTCCAGGACGATGACGGCAATGTCCAAGTGCTGCCGGGCGATCACCTGCCGCTCATTCCAAAGAACCGGATCAAACTGGGTGGTGATTTCTGGGTAATGCCCAATTGGTCGGTGGGCGCATCCTTTACCTTCGTGAGCGATTCCCTTTATAAGGGAGACGAGTCCAACCAAAATCCGCAGCTCCCCGGCTACCATGTGTTCAGCCTCCGCACTTCCTACAAGGTTGCCAAGAAAGTCGAACTGTTCGCCAATGTGCAAAACCTCTTCGACGAACGCTACTCAACTTTCGGACTATTCGGCGATCCCACCGGCGTCAATGCGCCGGGCGTTCCCATCGGTGCGGATTCCAATGCTCCCGGCGTCGACAATCGCTTTCAAAGTCCGGGTATGCCGCGCGCGTATTTCGGCGGAGTCAGATTTACGTTCTGAGTCCCGCAGCGCGGTAGATTGCCGCGAGCGAACTGTTGCTTCGTCCTGTCCTTAAGCACTCACGAGCGTGCCGGCGTACGACAACGGCTTTCGCATCAGCGTGCTCTTCCCAAACAGGGATTCGACCAAATCGACGGCGAGCACGGCGGTCTTGTTGCGCACATCCAGGGCTGGATTCAGCTCCATGATGTCCAAAGAGGCGACGCGGCCGGTGTCCGCGATCATCTCCATGCACAACTGCGCTTCCCGGTATGACAGCCCGCCGGGCACCGTGGTGCCGACCCCCGGCGCTATTTCCGGATCGAGAAAATCGACATCGAAACTGACGTGCAGGTGAGTCTCCGCGTCCATGTCCTGCAAGGCCAGCTCCATGGTTTGCCGCACGCCCATTTCGTCAATGAAGCGCATATCGAACACCTCGAGCTGCTGTTCGTGCACGAAGCGCCTCTCGCCGGTATCGACGCTGCGTATGCCGACCTGCCGGACCCACTTCGCCGAGATCGCCGGCGTCGCGCCGCCGATTTGCAGCAGCTCGCGGGGACCGAATCCGCACAGGCACGACAGCGGCATCCCGTGCAGACTTCCGCTCGGCGAGAGTTCCCGCGTATTGAAATCGGCATGCGCGTCCAACCACAGCACCCGCAAGGACTTGCGCATGTTGCGGCAATGGCGGGCGACTGCGGCAATGGATCCGATGCTCAGACAATGATCGCCTCCCAGTAAAATCGGCAGGCGTTGTGCGGTCAACTCTCGATACACTGCATCGTGCACTTCATGATTCCAGGCGGTGACCTGCGCCAAATTGCGGTAGCCGTCAATTTTAACCAGCCCGGGATTGGGTGGGCCGCTGACATTGCCGCAATCCACGACGTCTAGTCCATGCCGCGTCAGGGCCGCGTGAATTCCGGCGACGCGCAGCGCTTCGGGCCCCATGGAAGCGCCGCGATCGCTGGCGCCGATGTCCGTGGGCGCGCCGATGAGGCTGGCGGTGCGGTTGGCAGTGCGCATCATGCGAACCGTCGTTGGCGCATGCGCACGGTTTCGTTTGCCATACAGGCAAACAGATCCTTCGGGTCGTCCATATCCGGAATGAGATCGATCCGCTGGCCGCCGTCGGGGTACTCGGCATTCAGTCTCTGTAGATAACGCAACGAAGAGAAGTCACTGAGCGCAAATCCGACGGAATCGAAGATGGTGATCTCGTCATCACTCAATCGACCGGGCCTGTTGTCCAACAAGACGTGCGCGAGCTCGCTCACTTGAACCTCACCGCCGAGTTGTTGAATCTCGCCCTCGACGCGGGCTTGTGCTTCGAACTCCACCACAATGCGGGCCGCCGCTGCGCGCAGGATATCCGGATGCAATTCCGTCTTGCCGGGACAGTCGCCGCCGACGGCATTCAAATGCATGCCCGGCTCTATCATCTGCGGCGTTAGGATGGTTGCGTTGCGCTTGTCGGCGGTCACGGTGGTTACGATGTCGGCGCCCCGGACTGCCTCGGCCGTGCTGCTGCAACGAGTCACGGACAGGTTCGGAAGTTGCAACCTTGTCAAGTTGCGAACCAGTTTGGCCGTCGCCTCAGAATCGGTGTCGTAGAGCCGCACTTCACGAATGCCGACCATCCGATAAAACGCGATGACTTGGAATTCACTTTGAGCGCCGTTGCCGATCAATGCCATGACACGGCTCGAGGAACGCGCCATCCGGGTCGCCGCCAGAGCAGAGACGGCAGCTGTACGCAGCGCGGTGACGAAAGTCATTTCTGAAAGAAGCAGGGGATAGCCGGTTGCGACGTCGGCCAGCACGCCGAAGGCCGTGACCGTGAGCAGTCCCTGCGCGGTGTTCTTGGGGTGTCCGTTGACGTACTTGAAAGAGTAGAGACGCCCATCAGTCGTGGGCATGAGTTCGATCACGCCCGCGGGAGAGTGGCTCGCATGCCGCGCCGATTTCTCAAATTCGTCCCATCGCCGGTAGTCAGCCGCGATTTCGCCGGCCAGATCCTCGATGAAACGGCCAACTCCGGTTCGCGATACGAGCGCGCGGAGGCGCTCTGTTCCAATGTAATTGACCATGATTTCCCCCACAGCAGAGAGCCAGTCTCAGGGAGGGGTAAGACCAATGGCTAGCCAGAACATTGATCAATAAGTGCTTAATATTGTACAAATAGTCATAGTAAACTGACGTTTTGCGCAATCCAGCGGGTTTGTGCCGTCGCTAAGGGGGGAAATAGCCATGGATTCGACGGATCGGAAATTACTGTCATTGCTGCGCGATGACGCCCGGCTGCCTGTGGCTACGTTGGCCAAGAGCCTTAAAGTCGCTCGCGGCACCGTGCAGAATCGGCTCGCACGAATGGAGGCTGACGGCACCATCGTCGGCTACACCGTCAAACTCAAGCCACAGGTCGAGGAGCAAACGATTCGCGCGCTGATGACCGTGGCGGTTGAGGGCAACCGAACGGATGAGGTCTTAAGGTCGCTGCGCGGGGATCCCGCGGTTTGCGCACTTCACACCACGAACGGCCGATGGGACATCGTGGCGGAGCTGCGCACCGACAGTCTCGAAGCGGTTGACCGCGTTCTGGGCCGCATTCGTCTCATCGACGGAATCTCGAACACTGAAACCAGCCTGCTATTGTCGACCCATAAATTTTGAGTCCCTAGAAACCGTGCCCTCATCCGCCGGCAGCATTCAATTGTTCAATGGCTGCCCGATCCAACTCCAATTGCGTGGCGGCAACCAATTCAACGAGTTGATTTACCGTCGTGGCGCTCGCGATTGGGGCAGTGATGCTGGGCCTCGCGATTTGCCACGCCAGCGCAACAGTGGCGGGCGAAGCGCTGTAGCGCTTCCCCACGTCATCCAACGCGGCAAGAATTCTCAAACCCCGTTCATTGAGAAACTTGTCGACGATACCTTTTCCACGCGCGCTCTTGCCGGCATCCGCGGGCGTACGGTATTTTCCAGTGAGAAATCCGGAGGCGAGCGCGAAATAACTGACGACGCCGATCTGCTGTTCCACGCACAACGGTTCCAACGAGGATTCGTAGTCGGAACGCGCATAAAGATTGTAGTGCGGCTGCAGCACTTCATATCGCGGCAGGCCGTTCTTGCGGCTTACCTCGATTGCTTCGGCCAAACGTGCCGCGGTGAAATTCGAGGCGCCGATGGCGCGTACCTTGCCCTGCGCCATGAGTTTCTGATAAACGCCGAGCGTCTCCTCCATGGGCACGCCGGCATCATCGCAATGTGAGAAATACAGATCGATATAGTCAGTCTGCAATCTTCGCAGCGAATCCTCGACCGAGCGCGTTATGTGGACAGCCGACAGGCCTTTGCGATCGGGCGCCATCTCCATGCCGACTTTGGTTGCAATCACCACATCCTGTCGCTTCGCGCTGCGCTTCAACCAGTTCCCGAGGACCGTTTCGGATTCGCCGCCGCGATGTCCGGGCACCCACACCGAATACACATCGGCGGTATCGATGAAGTTGAGTCCGGCACTCACCAATGCATCCAGCACCGCGAAGGACGCGGTCTCTGTTGCGGTCCAGCCAAAAACATTGCCGCCGAGACACAGGGGAGCCACCCGCAAATTGGAGCGGCCTAAAGCACGAAGTTGCATCGAAATTTCCTAATTGGAACAGGGATTATACTCGACGCAATTCAATGCTTGTACACAGAAGCGAGTGACCTGCTTTCCAGCTCGCGCAAATCACGGCCTCGTGATTCGCGGCCGAAAATCCAGATCAGCAGGAGTGCCAACGCTGCTGGAAATGCGACCAGTCCCGCGGCTACGCCCAGCGCGGGTACCAATGCGAGCGTGCCCAAGCCCTGCGCAATCAAACCGCCAATCTTGCTCCAACCGGCCACCCACCCGGTCGCCCGGCCGCGGATGCGAATGCGATAGCTTTCAGCCGAGTAAGGCAGGAGTGTGGAAATCAGGGCACTCGATCCGACGATGAGAAGAGACAGGGGAACGATCGGGTTGGAGAGCATCGGCAACGATCCCATGCCGCGCAACATCACGGCCACCAAACCCAGCGTCGTGATGCCGATGGCGGTGATCAGTGACCACTTGGTGCTCCACACGCTGTAAAGATAAGCCGCAACCACGACGGTGGGTGCTGCGATGAGCGTCGAGCGCGCAATGACGGCACTGGCGAGGCCAACGCTGCGTCCTTCCGAGACCAATGCACTTGGCAGCCATAGCAATACTCCAAAATTAACGAACCCCCATGCGACCGCCGCGAGCGTGAGCGCTACGCCGGTTCCCAGAACGCTGTGCGCTCTCGGAATCGCGATGCGAGGATGGCCGGACGTGAGCTCCTCTACGGCACGCGAATGGACCCTGACGGAGCCAAATCGCGCCAGTGTGGCGCGCGCGTCCGCCGTGCGCCCCATGTACTGCAGGAAACGCGTGGACTCCGGAATCAATGGGCTGAGGGCAATGAGCATCAGACCGGTGGGGAAGTTAAGGAACCACATGATCCTCCAGCCAAAGAAAGGCTGGAGCAGCGCGGACAACTCGCTCGCCGCAAAATAGCCGCCAATGGTGCCGATGCCGCCGATGAGGACCAGGCACCAACCCCGATGCTTGGTCGGCATGATTTCAGCGAGCAGCGCGTAGGCGACGGGCAACATCCCGCCGGCGGCTGCGCCCATGAGAAAACACATGGCGATGTTCCACCAAAGCGACGGCATGGCGCCGCAAATGGAGGTTCCAACGAACATAACCGACGACAGCAGAATTGCGGCACGCCGTCCATACAGGTCGGCGAGCGAGCCCCAAACAAATGAACCCACCGCCGTGCCAAGCAGCGCGGAAAATGGCAGCAAAGCGACCGTTGCGCGATCAATTCCGTATTCGGTGCGCATGCCCGGAGTGACGAAACCGAGGCTTGCGGGCTTCATGACATCGATGATCAGGGCGAGCGCGAGTACGGCCATCAATTTCCAGTGGGCGCCGGTCAGCGGCGCATCCTCGGGCGCAGAGATGAGCTCTTGCGGAATCTGAACGCTGCTGCGTTTTGGCAGCAATCCGTAACCGGCCACGACGATCCCGCCGACAATGAGGGCCATGCCCAACAGCATGCCCGGATCCATGGGCATGCCGGCCAAGATGAAGCCGCTGTTGCGCGCCATCCAGAACATCGGTAGATGAAGAACGACCCCCACTCCGACGATTGCGGAACCAAACCAGAAGGCGAGAGCGCTGCGCCGATCGGCGAACATGAATACGTTGTCCAACTAAACGCTCCTATCCCACACGAGTTGCAGCGCCATCATGACCTAAACAGTCTTGATAGCGGCGGTTTTGTGGCGGCGGAAGGGGCGGCGGACATGTCTTTGACCATAATTTGACTGTTCGGCATGGCTGCTGCAGCCCCGAGGGCTACCGCTGCAGGGTGGGGCCCTTCACCGAGCACTACCAGTCATCGAGCTACGGCCGCGCGGCGCGACTGTCGATGCAAATCGGACTATGATCGACCTCCATACAAAAAGCCGAGGAGGATCGTCATGTCCACGGTCAAACCGGATTTCGAGAAAATGCAGGCAGCACTGGCCACCTCGCTGTCGGCGCATTGGAAGCTGTTTCTCATCGAGGGCATCGTCCTCGTGATTCTGGGGTTGGCAGCCATCATGCTGCCTCTGATCGCCACCATCGCGATTGCCATCCTCGTCGGTTGGATCTTTTTGTTGAGCGGTGTCGTCGGGCTGTTGGCCACTTTCCGGATGCGCAGCGCTCCAGGCTTCTGGTGGTCATTGCTGTCCGGCATTCTGGGGGTCGTCGCCGGCATCGTGCTGCTGCGCTGGCCATTGAGCGGCGCGCTCTCGCTTACCTTGGTGCTGACGCTGTTTTTGGTGTTCGAAGGTGTCGTATCGATCATGTTTGCACTGGAGCATAAGCGCGAGCTGTCCGGCCGGTGGGGCATGATGCTGTTCAGCGGCGTGGTGGATCTGATCCTGGCGGGAATGATCTATGCGGGTCTCCCCGCTACAGCCGTTTGGGCAATCGGTCTGCTGGTGGGCATCAATATGGTCTTTGGCGGTTCAGCGCTCATCGCCATGGCCTTGCACGCTCGCAACGCCGCCCCTACCGCTGCTTAGCCTCCTGATCTCGCCGCATTCCGCACGAATAGATTGGCTGCGCCCATGCCCAACGAAACGCAAAACGACCGCAAATACGACCTCGTTTTGTATGGAGCTTCGGGGTTCACGGGGCGGCAGACGGTGGAGTATTGCCGGCAATTCGCTCCCCCGGGCTTGCGCTGGGCCATCGCCGGACGAAATCGATCCAAGCTTGAAAGTGTCAATTCAGCGCGGGCGGATGTGCTGGTTGCCGATGCTCAGGATGACCATGCTCTCAACAGTCTGGCGGAACAGGCCCGGGTCGTACTGAGCACCGCGGGACCGTTCAGCCTCTACGGCACGAAACTGGTTGACGCCTGCGTCCGCAACCGCACGCACTATTGCGACATCACCGGCGAGACTCCTTGGATCCGTCAGCAAATCGATCGGCATCACGCGCAAGCTGCCGCTGAGGGCACACGAATCGTGCCCGGCTGCGGTTTCGATTCGATTCCATCGGACTTCGGCGCTTGGCTCATGTCGCGCCACGTGCGCGAGCAGTTGCAGTCGGAGTGCGTCAGCGTCGCTGCGTATTTTCGGGTCGGCGGCGGCATCAACGGCGGCACGTTGGCGTCCCTGTTCCACATGCTCGAAACGAACCAAATGGTGATCGCCCGGGATCCTTTTCTGCTGGACCCCGATCCGGCGGCGCACACGGCGGAGGAACGCAGCCGCAATGCGGATCCTACGGGTGTTCACTACGATGAGGATCTTAAAAAATGGGTGGGCCCGTTCCTGATGGGGTCGATCAACACGCGCGTCGTGCGGCGCACGCAGGCTCTGCTGGGGACGCGATTCGACTATCAGGAGTACTCGAAGTTCGGTACTTCCAGGACCGCGCGCTCAACGCTTGTTGCAGGCAAGGTGTTCGAATCGATTGCGGCATCGGGCATCGGGCGCCGAATACTCAAGCGGCTGCTGCCGAAACCGGGCGAAGGTCCATCGGAGAAAGTCATGGACGGCGGTTTTTTTGAATGCGAATTCGTTGCTACCGCGTCCGGCGGCAGGCGCGCCCGCGGGATCCTCAAGGGCCAAGGCGATGCCGGCAACCGCATCACCGTCAAGTGTTTGTGCGAGTCCGCGTTTGTGCTGGCCCTGTCGCATGCCGCAAATCCGGATCTAAGGCCGTTGCGCGGCGGCGGAGTTCTGACGCCCGTGACAGGACTGGGCGAAGAGCTGGTCGTTCGTTTGGCGAAGGCCGGAATCACATTCGCAATCGTTTGACAGCGGCCTGCGCGTTACGCGCTGTGAACAACTTCTGCGTCGATTTGTTCGGAGGCTTGCTTGCGGCACGAGCCCGCCACATGCTCACGGATGATCTCCGCCAACCGTCGCGCGCCCGGACCGGCATAGTCGCGGTCGGCAAACACCAGGTACAGTTCGACCCAGCGCTCTGCGCCTTCGCGCAGCGGCAGCGGTTTGAGCTCGCCGCGTTCCAGCTCGCCGCGCACGGTTTCCTCCGGGAACCACGCGAACCCCAAGCCCATGACGGCCGCGTGAATCGATGTGGCCTTCTGGCTCATCGTCCAGCTCTGCTCCGCGCCGAGCCAACTGCCGCTGCGGCGCTGGCTGCCCGTGTCGCGAATGATCAGGTGGCGGTGCTTGCGCAAATCTTGCAGCGTCAATTCGCGCCCGAGTCGATGTAGCGGATGGTCCGGATGCGCGAGGGCGATGAAGCGTAACCGGATCAGCTGATCGCCAATGAAGCCGGGCGGTATCTGTGAGCAGATTGCCAAGTCAACCTTGCGCTGTAGCAGCGCCTCCTCGGTGCCGCTGAGCACGCTCTCATACAACTCGATGCGCATTTCCGGCCGCTCTTCGGCAAAGCGCGCAAAGCACTCCAGCAGCAGCCAAGTGGGAAAGATGATCTCCACCGACAGCCGCAGTTCCGCTTCCCAGCCCGCGGCGAGGGTTCCGGCAGCACCTTCGAGCGCGCCGGCTTCGTCCAACAGCGCTTTGGCCCGCCGATAGAGCACCTCGCCTGTGGATGTGAGTTGGGCCTTGCGCCCGACCACTTCGAAGATTTTCACACCGAGCAACGCTTCCATTTTTTGCACGGCGTAGGTCACCGCCGACTGACTCTTGTGCAGTGCCGCGGCGGCCTGGGCATAGCCGCCGGCATCAACCACGGCCAACAGGGAACGCCATTGTTCGAGGGAAATGCGGGGATTGGTGTCCATATATCAATTCAATAGATAGGTAGGCCCTAAATATTCTGCTTTTTTATCTAGTGAATCAATACTTAAATAACTCCCAGGAAAACACAGTTCCACCCCGAATTTAAGGAGATTCAGCCATGACCACCCTGTTGCAGATCAACGCCAGCATCAACAATGGCAAAGGCGAGTCAAGCCGCCTCGCCAACCAGTTTGTGGCCGCTTTCCACAAGAAGCACCCGAAGGCGACGATTGCGGTGCGCGACGTCGCCGCCGCCGAACCGGTGCCGCATCTGAACGCAGAGCGTTTTGGCGCCTTCATTACCAAGCCGGAAGATCGAAGCACTGCGCAGCAGGCGGTGGTGGCCTACTCCGATACATTGATCAATGAATTGAAGCAGGCCGATGTCATCGTGCTCGGCTTGCCGATGTACAACTTCGGGCTGCCCTCGCAGTTGAAGGCTTACTTCGATCACGTCGCCCGCATTGGTGTGACTTTCGAGTACACCGAGAAGGGTCCGGTTGGTAAGCTGACCGGCAAGAAAGTGTACGTGTTCGCGGCTCGCGGCGGCGTCTATGAGGGTACCCCGATGGACACGCAGACCAGCTACGTGCGTGACTTTCTGCGCTTCCTCGGCATGTCCGATGTGGAATTCATTTACGCTGAAGGCTTAAACATGGGTCCGCAGAGCAAGCAAGCGGCGCTTGCCAAGGCCGAGGCCGAGATCGCGCGCCTCGCCGCGTGAGTTGAGCCCTTCAAGGAGATTTACGATGAGCAGCCGAACGTTAGTCCATGTCATCGGGTCCGTCCCCACGTCCGACGGCGCGGGGGTCAAACTGCGCCGCAGTTTGGGCAGCCAGCGCGGCCTGCAGGTGGATCCGTTCCTGATGCTCGACGAGTTCTACTCCGATAATCCCGACGACTATGTGGCCGGGTTCCCGGCGCACCCGCATCGCGGCTTCGAAACCGTCACGTACATGCTCGACGGCCGCATGCGCCATGAGGATCACCTGGGCAATCGCGGCGACCTCGGCCCCGGCGACGTGCAGTGGATGACGGCGGCGCACGGCATCATCCACTCCGAAATGCCGCAGCAGAGCGAAGGGCGCATGCGCGGCTTCCAGCTGTGGCTGAATCTGCCGTCGAAAGAAAAAATGAAACCCGCCAGCTATCGCGACATTCCCGCCACCGCGATCCCGCGGGTGGCACTTCCGCAGGGCGGCGAAGTGAAAGTCATTGCCGGCACGCTCGAGCTCGACGGCAACTTGACGAGCGGACCTGTCAACAGCGCAGATGCGCGGCTCAGCACGGATCCCTTGTACCTCGACGTACGCCTGCGCGCCGGAGAGAAATTCAGCGTGCCGACCGCGGCGGGGCACAACGCGTTCCTCTACGCCTATGAAGGCAGCGCCAAAATCGGCGCGGCCGGAGCAACGAAGCCGTTGCCGCATCGTGCGGCAGGCGTCCTGTCGGATGGAGACAGCATCCGCGTGGAGGCCGGACCTGAAGGCGTGCAATTGTTGCTGCTCGCCGCCAGGCCGCTGCGCGAGCCGGTCGTGCAGTATGGTCCTTTCGTGATGAATACGCGCGAGGAGATAGAGCAGGCTCTCGCAGATTATCGCGACGGGCGCCTGGCCACGGCGGCTTGAGCCAAGCGCTTGGCGTAGAGCGTCGGCGTGACACCTATCCATCGCTTGAAGGCGCGAGCGAAGCTGCGCAGATCGGAAAACCCGAGTTCTTCGGCCACATCATTCGGGTGATGCCGCTGCTCCAGCAATGATCGAGCCGCGCGCTTGAGTGCACGCTCGTTCAGCACGCGAAATGAAGGCGACCCTTCTATTTCCAGCCGCCGCCTCAAGGTGGCCACACTTAACCCAAGCCGCTTTGCCACCGCTCGCTGTGTAAAAACGTGATCCTCGAACGCGTCGACCACCCGCTCACGCGCACTGCGGTGACGTAGGCCGACGCTCTGGTTGTGTTCGATCAGATCGATGATCTTGCGATAAATCGCTTGGGAGGAGGGGACAGGACCCCCGCGCGCGATCGCGGCTGAGCCCGCCTCGAGATCGTAGTCGAGCGCGTACGCGTTGGATTTCCAGCGAATGGGTGCCGCCCAAAACTCCAAGTATCCCCGGGCGCCGGCGAGCCGGGCGCCTTTGATATGCACTTTCCTAAGCCTTCGGTGCAATCCATTGTCCGATATGAGCACGAGCAAGGCGTGCAAAAAAATCAGCACGCTCACCATCGCGAATCTCATTTGCGAGGGGTCCATACGTGGGGCGTAGGGAAAGCCGCGGTCGTCGATGATATAGGTAAGCCGGTCCTCGCGCAGTTCGACCCGGTTGTACGCTCCACCGTGCAGCAGGTTATAGGCGTGAGCCACCGCTTTCATGGCTTCAAGGAGCGTGGCGCAGCTCGATAGATTCGACAACACCAGACCGGTGGCGCCGGGCAGGAGTGGGCGAGCCGAAAGGCCCCAGGTTTCATCGTGGGCGCTGATCGCCAGGCGCTCGAGGATGCGAAAGTAATCCGCGAGACTGACGGAAGCCGCACGTGATCCATCGAGGATGTTTGCCGGAAGATCGAGCCCACGCAAGATATCCGGGAGCGACATCCCGGACTTCGCGGCGAGCCGCACCAGCGGGCGGATGACCTTCATGGGTACCGCCAAGGCTGAGGCAGGGCGCACATCGCGGCGGTTCGGTCGAAGCACCATCGTGAGCGAATTTGTCCTATGTTCGTGATCGCCACGGTCATCGACGACGGGCAGCGAACATGTCTAGGATACCTCGTCTGCATCGGAGCCGCGATCCAAAGCAAAAGAAGGTCGTTGGCCGGTGTCATCACTCAGAAAACACTAAAGGGGGAGTGAGCCATGTGTATCAAGGACATCGGATTCTTCCTGAGCGCCGCTTTGCTATGGGCCGCCCCGATCCCGTCTTACGCGACCTCGCCGGTACTCGAGGCCACTTACACCAGCTCGATATCGAACGGCTGGGTACAGGTGGAGCGCTGGCGTGATCCCGGAACGGCTTTTACGCAGGAGACCTTTCCACCGGACGGCCGTGGCAATCAGACCGGGCAACGTGTCACGTTCTTCAACGGCGTTGCGACGCCGAATTCCGCACGCTTTCTGCTGTATTACGCGCCTAGCTGGAATACCAATCCAAAAACCACACCGGTTTTGCTCGTGCACGGCGCCAATCAGGATGCGGATCTGGCTTGGGCCAATCCGAATGACGAGGGCGCCTACGGCTGCGGGCAGTCCAGCTGCCCCACAACCGGTCTGATGCAATCGCTCGTCGCCGGTGGTTTTAAAGTCTTCGCCGTCGGATTTCCACACAAGAACGGCGACGGCTACTTTTGGGCAGAGCAAATCGAGGATGCCATCCAGGTCATCAAGTCCCGTACCGGTGCGTTGAGCGTCGACGTCGTCTCCTGGTCCAAGGGCGCGTTCAACGCCCGCATGTATGTCTCGTCCGTCAAGCAATCGTGGGGTACGGCCTATCAGAGCGACATCCGTCGCCTGATCATGGCGGGCGGACCCAACAACGGCATCGATCTGTCGTTTCGCCATGGCTGGTATTTCAGCCTTCCGGTCTACCCCGCTTGTGGTGGAACCATTGACGGTCCCACACCTCATGACAAGTTGGTGTGTTACGGCGTCTGGCAAAACGGTCCGCAATGGACCTATTCCTCCGCTTACTTTCCGGGCTCCGCACAGATGCTCAAGCGCTGGGACTCGGTCTATTCCTTACCCTCCGCTGAACAGGACTGGTACACCACCTACTACGGTGGACTGGGTTTCTACACCCACGGCAACGGTATCGTTGCTTATATGGGCCCCTCGTTGGTCGACACGGTGCGCACGGCCGGCACTTCCAGCAGCGTCAAGGTCTACAACCTCTGCGGCAACATGAACAACATTGCACTGTTGCACAACGAGCATACGGGGCCTTCGGACGGGGTCCTGTTCATCGCAAGCTGCAACGATTCGACGGGCATCACCAATTTCGGGGGCTCGTCAGTCGTTGCGGTCAACCATCTCGGCTTGGGGTGGAACGCGCCCGCCGTCAATCAAATCACGGCCTGGCTCGGCGCGCCGTAGCCTCGCACGCCACAAATATCTCTCACCGGAGTTGAAATGCCTTCACGTGTTACATCTGCGTTCTTTTTCGGATTCGCCCTGTCACTTTGGAGCGAGGCCGGCGTAGCGCAAGCCGTCGCTCAGAGTGCGACAGCGTCCGACACGGGTCTGGCGGAAATCATCGTCACCGCGACCCGCCGGTCGGAATCCCTACAGAATGTCGCCGGCCAGGTTACTGCCTTGACCGGCAGCGCCTTGGATCAGATGAATGCGAGAAATTTCGACGACTTCGCGGGTTTCGTGCCGGGACTGAGCTACGCATCCACGGGAGCCTCCACCAATCTCATTGTGATCCGCGGCATCACAACCGGATCGCAGCTCAGCAGCGCAACCGGAGTGTATCTGGACGACGTGCCGCTCGGCGCCAGCACCTCATTCGGCATCGGGTATCAAAGTTTGAACATCAACGCCTTCGACTTGAGCCGGGTGGAAGTGCTGAATGGCCCGCAGGGAACGCTGTATGGCGCAACGTCGTTGGGCGGTACTGTGAAATACATTACTGCCGCGCCGGATCCCAAACTATTCGGTGCGCAAGCCGGTGTGGGAGTTTCATCGACCGAGCACGGCGGCATCAACCATTCCTACACAGGCATGGTGAATCTGCCATTCGGAGACGGTATCGGTGCGGTGCGAATCGATGGCTATCAGGACTATGACTCCGGATATACAAAAGATCCGATTTTCCATCGCGACAATCAGGGTTGGAGCCGATCCGAAGGCGGGCGTTTCTCGCTGCTGCTGCAACCAACCGATGCGCTCGATGTCCGGCTCAGCGCGTCCACGCAGCACATCCCGAGCGAGAGCGCCGATGTGGCCTTTCGCGATCCGGTCACCCACCAGCCGACCTACGGCACTTACGATCAGGCATATCCGACATTCCAGCCTTCGAACTACAGTTTGACGCTGTATTCCGGCGTGCTGAGCTATGACTTTGGGTTTGCCAAACTGACCTCGATCAGCGGCTACCAGATCAACAATGGGACGAGTGACACCGATCAAAGCCTCGTCTACCGAGCGGCGCTCGCGGGATTCGGCGGGGGAGCAGATCCCTGGAGTCTGTACGTCAACACGACGACGAAGAAGTTCACCCAGGAGCTGCGTCTCGCATCGCATGACAGCACCAACTTTCAATGGCTGGTGGGCGGCTATTTCGATACCGAAAAGACTTCCGAAATTGTGGACCTGCTCGACCTCGCGAATCCGGGCGGCACCTTTTTCGGGCTTTCACCCTTTACCAGTTTTCTGCCGAGTACCTACCGTGAATACGCCGCCTACGCCGATGGCACGGTTTTTTTCACGAGGCAATTTGAACTGGGCTTGGGCGTTCGCTACAGCAAGCAGCGGCAAGCGTACGAGGAAACTATTTCAGGACTGCTGGCGACCGGTTCGGCCGCTGTTTTCACACCGCCCGTGGCCACGTCGGACCAAAGCGTCATGACCTACTTGATCAATCCAAAATTTCACATCACGGATGACCTGATGGTTTATGCGCGAGCCGCCAGCGGCTTTCGACCCGGCGGTCCCAATTTCGTATTGGCCCCGGGGCTTGGAAACCCGACGTTCGCTGCCGACAGCCTGTGGAACTATGAGCTCGGCGAAAAGGCGACCTTCTTGGACAAGAGAGTGACCCTGGATTTCGACGTCTACGACATTTTGTGGAAAAACATTCAGGTGACCGTCAACAATGGCGGCGTCAATCAACTTGAAAACGCCGGCACCGCCCGGGTGACGGGAGCGGAGCTGGCCTCGAGCTATCGCATTGTCGCGCCCTTAACCTTGAGCGCATCGGCGGCCTACACTGACGCGCGGCTGACCAGTCCCGCGCTGGTGCTGGGCATTCTCAAGCCGGGGGCGCGCTTGCCGCTGTCGCCGCGATTCAACTTTGCCCTGATGGGTACGTACGATTTCAACATCGTCGACAACTATTCGGGTGCCGTGACGCTCACCGACCGCTACATCGGCGGCCGCAACCAGGGTTTTCACACCGCGGTCAGCCCGCTCTATGCACTGGCTTCATACAACACGACGGACCTGAATTTGGCGATCTATGCGCCTCATGGATTGGAGGCAGATCTGTTCCTGAAGAATGTCTTCGATAAGGCAGGCGAGGTTTCAGCTGCTACGCTTGCGAACCAATACAATCCCGCCGCGCCGGTTCCTGTTTATATTTCCCAGCCGCGAACTGTCGGCGTGGCTCTGCAAGTGAAGTTCCACTGATACTCCGTCGCAGTTTCCAATCGCCCGCCGATTGACCCATGAACGCACGACATACGATGGACTCTGTCGTTGACCTGAACTTTTGTACCGCGGAAACCACGAACGGAAAAGTACGCGGTTTAGTCACTTCCGGCATCCGCCAATTCAAAGGCGTGCCTTACGGCGCGTCCACCGCCGGTGCGAATCGATTCAAGCGGCCAAGGCCTCCTGCGCCCTGGAGCGGCGTACGCGATTGCTTCGGATACGGCCCGGCCTCCCCTCAACTGCCGTCGGATATCGGCAATGACTACGCGCGACTCGTGCAATTTGACCTCAACGTCGCCCTCGGAGGCATGAGCGAGGACTGTCTCCAATTGAACATCTGGACACCGGGCACGGGTGCCCATGAAAAACGCGCCGTGCTCTTTTCGATACACGGGGGCGGTTTTGCCATCGGTTCAGGCAATAACCCCCTGTATGACGGCGCCAGGCTCGCTTATTTCGGGGACGTGGTTGTCGTGACGGTGACGCATCGATTGGCCAGCTTTGGATTTCTGAATCTCGCCGCGGTGGACCCTTCCGGCGAATGGGCGGACTCCGGGGCGTGCGGCATCTTGGATTTGGTCGCGGCCTTGGAGTGGGTGCGCGACAACATTGAGAATTTCGGCGGCGATCCAAAGCGCGTCATGGTTTTCGGACAATCCGGCGGCGGCTGGAAGGTGAGCGCGCTGCTTGCCATGAACGCGGCTCGCGGACTGTTTCACCGGGCTGCGATTCAAAGCGGATCATTGCACAAGCATGTATCGTGGGATGAAAGCGCGCGCGTGAGCGACGTCTTCTGCAAGAAATTGGGCTTGGGGAAGTCCGGCCTGAACGATATCTCGAGTATTCCCTGGACGGCATTGCTGGCAGCACAGACAGAAACGGGCGCCCATGCATTCGCGCCGGTACTCGACGGCGTCCACTTGGCGGCCGACCCGTTCAGCCCCATCGCGCCTCCACAGTCGGCGGACATTCCGCTCATCGTGTCGACCACGCTCCACGATGCAGGCTTATTTTTCGATAATTTCGGGCTGACCGAGACCGAGCTAGAAACCCTGCTGCGCCGGCGTTATGGCATCCAGGCCGATCGATTGCTCGCCTTGTACCGCGAGCATTTTCCCGGCAAGTCGCCCTATTTGCTGCACACGCAGATGATCACCGACTCGACCTTCAGGCGTTTTGCCCATTGGCAGGCCGAGCGCAAGGCCGATCAGGCGCGCGCGCCGGTGTACGCCTATCTGTGGCAGTGGAGCAGCCCCGCCTTTGATGCGAAATTCGGCGCAGCCCACGCAATGGACGTGCCGGCCTCATTCCACAATGACCGGGAAGCCATTCTGGGGGCCGGTTCTAAAGATGCGCAAATCATGTGCAGCACTCTGGCCTCTGCCTGGGTGAATTTCGCCAAGACCGGAAATCCAAACAATACCAACGTCCCCCATTGGCCGAATTTCGACGCGAAGCGCCGATCGACGATGATATTCGGACTCGACACGCAGGTTGTGAATGATCCTTACGCCGAGATTCGCGCCTTCTGGGCTAACATGCCCGAACCAGACAGTGTATTGGGCTGAAATTCGAATCGGCGGAAGCTATGAAGCTCAAAGATCAGACTGCGCTCATTACCGGTGCCGCGGGCGGAATCGGCAAGGAAATCGCGCTCGCGTTTGCGCGTGAAGGTGCGCGGGTGGCCGTCGCGGATATCGCGCCCGAGAGTACCGCTGCCGCCGCTGCCCTCATAAAAGAGCAAGGCGGCCAGGCCTTTGGAGTGACCATGGACGTGGCCCTCGAGCAGAGTGTTACTCAGGGCGTTGCAGCGATTGTTGCCGTGTTCGGCGGCATCGACATTCTTGTGAGCAACGCCGGGATTCAAATTGTGCGCCCCATTGAAGAGTTTTCATTTGCGGAATGGAAGCAGGTCCTGGCGGTACATCTGGATGGAGCATTTCTGACCACGAAAGCCTGTCTGCCCGCGATGAAGGCATCCGGGCGCGGCGGCACCATCATCTACATGGGGTCGGTCCATTCGAAAGTGGCCTCGCCCCTCAAGGCACCCTATGTCGCCGCCAAGCACGGACTTGTAGGGCTCGCCAAGGTGGTGGCCAAAGAGGGGGCGCCATTCGGTGTGCGCGCAAATGTCATTTGCCCTGGGTTCGTTCGCACCGCGCTCGTGGATAAGCAAATCCCCGAGCAAGCGATCGCGTTGGGGATTTCTGAAGACGAAGTCGTCAAAGACATCATGCTGAGGGAAACAGTGGATGGCGAATTCACGTCGCGAGAAGATGTCGCGGAAGTTGCACTGTGGCTCGCCTCGTTCCCCTCCAAAGCCCTGACCGGTCAGTCAATCGTAGTGAGCCACGGCTGGTACATGCAGTAGAATGCACCCATGCCGAGGCCGAGGCGTCGCGTCTCACTCTAATCCCCAATAAAATCAGGTACTTGCAGGTCGATGAAGCTGTTCGCGCGCCTTTTTGGCAAGACCCCGCCGTCCCCGCCGACTCTGCAAGAGCGCATCTCGATCCTCAACTCGGGATCTGCGGATCTCATTCTCGATGCGGCGTTGCATGCCGAAGAAGAAAGCTTGCGCATCGCTGCCATCGACAAGCTGCCGGACGGAGATGCGCTGCGCAGGCTTGCCGGACTATCCGCGACGGCCGAGAGCACTGCCATCGCCGTTCCCGCGAATCTGGCGCGGGCGGCGCGGGCGCGCATCGCTCAGCTGATCGATGCGGGCTCGATCGATTTCGCCGACTTTTCCGATCAAGAGCTCAACCGTCCGACGGTGTTCGCCGTGGCAGCGTTGTGCAAAGACGCCGGCCGTCTGACGCAGGCGCTTGCCTCGATACATGATCCTGAGCAACTTGCACAACTCGTCGTGGAAGGTCCTTCGAGCCGATTGCGTCAGTTGGCGGCTGAGCGGGTACACGATCCGGCGCAGCTCAGGCAACTTCTCCAGCAAGTCCGCAACAAGGACAAGAGTGTTTACAAGATCCTCAAGCAGAAGTGCGATGCGCTCAACGCCGAGGATCGCAAGGCGCAGGAGATCAAGAACGAGATCGAGGCGCTTTGCGCTTCGCTCGAGCGGCTCGGCGATCGGACTCACGACTCGTTTTACACCTCGGCATTCGAGCATCTCAAGACCCGCTGGCATTCGCTGACCACGCAGCCGGCTGCGGATATCGAACAGCGCGCCAGGCAGGCCATCGAACGCTGCCGGGAAATCATCGAAGCGCACGAGAGACAGCTTAAGCGGCAGGCCGCCGAGGACGCGGCGCTCAAGGCCGCTCGTGAACTGCAGGAGCGCGAGCAGAGGGCGGCAACAGCCGCGGCCGAAGCGGCGCACGCCGCGCGGGCCGAGGCGGAAGCGCAGTTGCGGGAAGCGGCGGCGGCAGTTCGCGAAACCGAAGATAGGGAACGCGCAGAGAAGCGAGCCGCACAAGAGCAGCTGTTTCGCCAAATTGGCGGATTGATGCGCATGGCCCATGCCGCACTCAAGGATGGAGGCACGCAAAGGGCGGCGGGGCTGCGTCGCGCGATCGAAGAGAAGTTGCCGGCCGCGCCGGCGCTACCCGTCTCTCTGGTCCGCCAGCTGCTGCAGCTCGATGAGAAGCTGAACGAGCTCAAGCAGTGGAAGGATTACGCCGTGGCGCCCAAGCGTCTCGAACTCATCGCGGAAATGGAGGCGCTGATCGGTTCGACGGAACCGCCAAAAGCACTGGCCGACCGCATCAAACATCTGCAACAGGAATGGCGCACGATAGGCAAAGGGATCGTGAGCGAGGCCCCTGAGGAATGGGAGCGGTTTCAGCAGGCTTCGCAGGCGGCCTATCAACCCTGTCGTGAGCATTTCGACGCGCAGGCAAAGCTGCGGCAGCAGAACCTCGAGAATCGCAAGGCGGTGCTCGAGCGATTGATCGCTTTTGAAGCAACGCAAAACGGGGACAATCCGGACTGGCGCCTACTGGCAAATGTTTTGAGTGACGCGCCGAAGGAGTGGCGCCGGTATTTTCCGGTGGACCGCGAGGCCGGCCGCGCCATTCAAGAGGAATTCGAGGGATCGATGGGGCGATTGCAAGCCAAGCTCGATGCCTGGCACGAGCGCAACGTGGCGGACAAGCAATCGCTGATCAAACGCGCGCGACATTTGCTCACGCAAGAGGATAGCCGTGAAGCCATCGACGCTGTGAAGCGGCTGCAAGTACTGTGGAAGGAAACCGGTCCTGCGCCGGGCGCCCAGAGCCAATCTCTGTGGAATGAATTTCGCGAAGTGTGCGACGCGGTCTATCAGAAACGACAGCAGGCATACGCGGAATACACCTCGGGACTCGAGGCCAACAAGCTCAAGGCCGTGGCATTGTGCGAAGAGGCGGAGCGGGTTGCCGCGCTATCCGGGGTTGCCCTGCTGGAGGGAACCGCGAAGATACCTGAGTGGCGTGGCGCCTTTGAGGCGCTCGATGAAATGCCGAGGACCGAGGCTCGTGGGCTGCACGATCGGTTCGAGCGCGCCGTCGATCTGTGCAGGGCTCGAGTGGCGGAGCAGCAGCTGCGCGATACGCAGCAATCATTCACGAATTTGTTCGAGGCCTCGCGAAGCGTCAACGCCTATGAGCGGGCGGTGTTGCGGGGTGCCGAACCGTCCGATCGAGAAACATTGAAGCAATCCGCCGAGAATTTCATCGCGGGCGTCCGCCAATGGCCAAAAGAGGGGCTCAAAGCGATCAAGGACTCACTGGCGCAGGCCGGCTCCAATGCCGATGTCGACTTAGGGGCCCGCGAGAAGGCGTTGAGACTGCTCTGCGTGCGCGGCGAGATACGCAGCGAGATCTCGACGCCGGCTGAAGATGAGGCGTTGCGCCGAGAGCACCAGGTGCAAAGGCTGATGCAGGGAATGGGTCAGGGAGTCAGCGCCGATCATGAGGAATGGATCGCGATGGCGCTCGAGTGGATCCGAATCGGTGCGGTAGCGCCTGATTTGCACGACAGTTTGCGGGAGAGATTCATGCGCTGCTGGGAAAAGAGGCCGCTGGGCAGCTCTGCGCCCGCGACTTTCCCGGCTGATAGCGCCGATCATCGCAAATCTCATGACGGACGGCCAGGAAAGACCCGCCGTGATGGCCGCGACCGGTCAAACGTGGAGAACAGGCGTTAGTTAAACTCCGAAAGCCGAACTTCCCTGTGAATAACAGCGTCGAGCGGTACTGCGCGTAGCTGCCCGTCGCAAGGCCGTGGCCTGCGCTTTCCGCTACTATCGCAACGTCCATGAAAACCTTCCACTGTACACATTGCCAGAACCTGATCTTTTTCGAGAACGTGCGATGCTTGAATTGCGGCCACTCGCTCGCATTCCTGCCTGACCTGGGGTTCATGGGGGCGCTGAATCAACACTCGGATGGGCTCTGGAGAGTCGAACCAGAGGCCCCCACTTTGCGCGGCTACCGTCTCTGCGCAAACTACGATCAGGTCAGCGTGTGCAATTGGGTGGTGCCGCTTGATGAGCCGAGCGAATTTTGCCGCTCCTGTCGATTGAACCGGATCATTCCAGACCTATCGAGCGAGCGCAACCGGGTCGCTTGGTTTCGGCTCGAAGTAGCCAAACGTCGCATGCTTTACACGCTGCTCGGCCTGAGCCTACCAGTCGTGCCGAAGGACGGTAACGGCAGTTCCGGGCTCGCGTTCGAGTTCCTCGAGGATTCCAGTAACGGCGATGCAAAGCGGGTGCTCACCGGCCATGACAACGGATTGATCACCATCAACATTGCCGAGGCGGACGATGTTCATCGCGAGAAGGAGCGCACCCTGCAGAAGGAGCCGTACCGCACCCTGTTGGGCCATTTTCGTCATGAGATTGGACACTATTTCTGGGACATACTGGTTGCCAACGGCCCTAGGCTCGAATACTTCCGCGAATTTTTCGGTGATGAGCGCGCCGACTATCAACAGGCGCTGGATCGGCACCATTCGGAAGGGCCGCCGGCTCGTTGGGAACAGAGTTTCATCAGTGCCTATGCCACCATGCACCCGTGGGAGGACTGGGCTGAGTCATGGGCGCACTATCTGCACATGGTGGATGCGCTGCAGACGGCCGGTGCCTCGGGCCTCGCGCTTCGGCCCAAGCGCAGCGACGAGCCGCGCATGCAACCGCCACCGGATCCGCTCAATCCCCATTATCGGGATTTCGACGCAATGATCGAGGCATGGTTGTCGCTCACGTACGTTTTGAACAACCTGAGCAGAGGTTTAGGGTTGCCCGACAGCTACCCGTTCGTGCTTTCCACGCCTGCTATCGGCAAGCTTCGCTTCATCCACGCCACCATCGACGAGTATCGGCACATGCAGTTCGGTTCTGCGTAGAATCCAGAGACCCACGGGAGAGAGATTGTGTCGATTCACGTAGCGCTCAATCACGTCATGCGTTACGGCTACGATCGCTCCGTCGGTCTGGGGCCGCAGATCATTCGTCTGCGCCCGGCGCCGCATTGCCGCACCCGCATTCTGTCTTATTCGCTGAATGTCACGCCCGCAGAACACTTTCTCAACTGGCAACAGGACCCACAGTCGAATTACCTGGCCCGTGTGGTGTTTCCAAAGCCGACGCAGGAGCTGCTTCTGGAGGTGGATCTGACCGCGGAAATGGCGGTACAGAATCCTTTTGATTTCTTTTTGGAGCCCTACGCGCAAACGATTCCCTTTATCTACGATGCGGTCGAGAAACGTGAACTCAGCCCGTTCTTGATCAGCGGTCCGTTAACGCCGCTGCTGGCCAAGTATCTTGCCACGGTCTCGCGCGAGCCCCGTACCACCATCGATTTTCTGGTGGAGTTGAATCGGCGTCTCGCGGCCGAAGTGCGCTACGTGATCCGTCTGGAGCCCGGCGTGCAGCTGCCTGAAGAGACGCTCGAGAAACGCTCCGGCTCCTGCCGCGATTCGGCGCAATTGTTGGTTCAACTGCTGCGGCATCTGGGGATTGCCGCGCGCTTCGTGTCCGGTTATCTCATTCAGCTTGTGGCGGATGCGAAACCGGCGCAGGGACCAGCCGGCCCGAGCCATGATTTCACCGATCTTCACGCGTGGTGCGAGGTGTACTTGCCGGGCGCCGGTTGGATCGGATTGGATCCGACTTCCGGCCTGCTTACCGGCGAGGGCCACATTCCGCTCTGCTGTACACCGGATCCGCAGTCCGCGGCGCCGCTTTCGGGCGCCGTGGATCCTTGCGAGACGAGCTTCGAATACGCAATGAAAGTCGAACGAGTGTGGCAGGCGCCGCGCGTCACCAAGCCTTATTCAGAGGAGCAATGGGAGGCGATAGATCTGCTGGGCAAGCGCATCGACCAAGAACTGCGCGCAAAAGACGTGCGACTCACGATGGGTGGGGAGCCCACCTTTGTCTCGAGCCAGGATACGCTGGCGCCGGAATGGAACACGGAGGCGCTCGGCGAGAGCAAACGCAACATCGCCGCGGAGCTTTTCCGCGTACTCAAAGCGCGTTATGCACCCCGGGGGCTTTCGCACTTCGGTCAGGGCAAATGGTATCCCGGCGAACAGCTGCCGCGGTGGTCGTTGAATTGCTTTTGGCGCAAGGATGGCGAGGCGATCTGGAGCGAAAGCACTCTCATCGCCGACGAGACGCATCGCTATCCGGATGCAAGCGCAAATGCGCCTCGCTTGCTGCGCGCTGTGGCCGAGCGCCTGGGCGTTTCCACCGAGTATGTGTTCCCCGCCTACGAGGATGTTTTTCACTACCTCCTGCGGGAGCGCAAGCTGCCTTCCAACGTCGATGCCGCGAATTCGAAGCTCGCCGATCCCCTCGAGCGGGCACGGCTGGCGCGCATATTGGAGGGCGACCTGGGCGATCCGGTCGGATACGTTTTGCCCATCGCGCGCGCCACCGAAGGCTCACCCTGGCAAAGCGGCCGCTGGTACTTGCGCCGCGAGCGCTGCTACTTGATCCCCGGCGATTCACCGATCGGCTATCGACTGCCTTTGGATTCGCTGCCTGCGGTCAGCCCAACCGACTTTCCGCACGTGTATCCGCCGGATCCCAACCAGGAGTTCGGGCCGCTTGCGCCCCACAAGGGATTATTGGCTGACGCCAAGACAGCTTCCCTCGCTCGGAAAAAATCGGCGATTGCCGAAGCCGCCGCAGCGCCGATCCCGGGGGCGCCCGTCATTAGAACTTCGCTGTGCGCACAGCCGCGCGGCGGCGTGCTCTATGTGTTCATGCCGCCGGCCGGCACCCTCGATGATTATCTGCAGATTGTCGCGGCGGTAGAGGCGAGCGCGCAGGCTCTGGCTCAACCGGTGGTGCTCGAAGGGTACGAGCCTCCCCAAGATCCACGGCTGCTCAATTTCAAGGTCACACCCGATCCGGGCGTCATCGAAGTGAATGTGCAGCCGAGCGGGAGCTGGGATGAGCTTGCCGCACACACCACGCATCTTTATGAGAGCGCGCGCGGATGCGGGCTGCGCTCGGAAAAATTCATGATGGACGGGCGGCACATCGGAACGGGCGGCGGCAATCACATCGTGATGGGCGGAGCGACCCCGCAGGATTCTCCCTTCCTGCGGCGCCCAGATCTGCTTCGAAGCCTGATCGGCTACTGGCACAATCATCCGTCGCTGTCGTATTTGTTCTCCGGACTATTCATCGGTCCCACCTCCCAGGCACCGCGCGTGGATGAGGCGCGTAATGACTCGCTGTACGAACTCGAGATTGCATTCCGGCAATTCCCGCAAGCCGGAGCCGAGGTGGCCCCTTGGCTCGTGGACCGGCTGCTGCGAAATCTGTTGACTGACGTGACCGGCAATACTCATCGCGCCGAATTCTGCATCGATAAATTGTATTCACCGGACACCTCGAGCGGCCGTCTCGGTCTTCTTGAAATGCGCGCCTTTGAAATGCCCCCGCACGCGCGGATGAGCCTGGTTCAGCAGTTGCTGCTGCGTTCATTCGTAGCCCGCTTCTGGGCCGAGCCATATGCCCCTAAGCAGCTGACGCGTTGGGGAACGCAGCTCCATGACCGGTGGCTGCTGCCGCATTTCATTCTCGAGGATTTTTCGGATGTCATTCGGGAGCAGAGGCTTGCCGGCTTCGACATGAGTGTCGAATGGTTTGCGCCGCACTTCGAGTTTCGTTTCCCCATGCTGGGCGACATCGCCGTGCAGGGCGCCTTGCTCGAGCTGCGCCAGGCGCTCGAGCCCTGGCACGTCATGGGTGAGGAGGGCGTCCCCGGCGGCACGGTGCGGTATGTCGATTCGTCGCTCGAGCGCGTCGAGGTCAAGGTCAGCGGCCTCATGCCTGATCGCTACGCGGTGACTTGCAACGGCCACGCCGTTCCGTTGCGGCCGACGGGACGCGAAGGGGAGTTTGTCGCCGGTGTTCGCTTCCGCGCCTGGCAGCCGTGGTCCGCCTTGCACCCGACAATCGGTATTCACACGCCGCTGACATTCGATATAGTCGACACCTGGATGAAGCGATCGGCAGGGGGATGTCGATACCATGTCGTGCATCCGGGCGGCCGCAGCCATGAGACACTCCCCGTGAACGCCTTCGAGGCAGAAAGCAGGCGCCTTGCCCGATTCTTCAGGATCGGCCATACGCCGGGCGACATGAGCGTCGAGCCGGCCATACCGAGCGCGGAGTTTCCTTTCACGTTGGATTTGCGAAATCATCGATAAGGATCCGAGACTTGGCAATTACCGCAGCGATCCGCATCGCTACGACGAGCTTTTGGACAGCGGTGGACGGGTCCGAGGCCACTGGCAGACTTTGATCGAGGGGATTTTCGAAGACGACGCACGAGCCGCTCGGCGGGCCACCGAATTCACGCGGCGCATGATTGTCGAGAACGGCATCACCTACAACGTGTATGCCGATCTGAAGGGTCGGGACCGCCCGTGGGTTCTCGATCCGTTGCCTTATCTCATTTCCGCTCAAGAGTGGCAGGCGATCGAAGCGGGCATCGCGCAGCGCGCGCGCCTGTTGAACGCCGTGTTGGTCGATCTTCATGGAAAGCAGGAGCTTCTGTCCCGAGGAGCCCTGCCAACCGAGATCCCGTTCGGCCATCCCAATTTTCTCTGGCCGTGTACCGGCGTAAAACTGCCGGAAGATCGATGGCTCTCGATCTACGCCGCTGATTTGGCACGCTCGGCGGACGGCCGCTGGTGGGTCCTCGCCGACCGCACGCAGGCACCGTCGGGACCGGGTTATGCGCTGGAAAATCGCCAGATCGTGCGCCGTGCGTTTCCGCACCTGGCGCAATCGATGGACATACGGCCGCTCGGCGCCTTCTTTGCGGCGCTTCGCGACGAACTGTTGCGCGGCGCCGAAGAGGAGCCGCTGGCCGTGGTTCTCACGCCGGGCTCATTCAACGAAACGTATTTCGAGCACGCATATCTGTCGCGCCAACTCGGCTTTCCCCTGGTCGAAGGACACGATCTGACGGTGCGCGACGAGACCGTGTACTTGAAGACGCTTTCCGGCCTGAAGCGGGTGCATAGCATCCTGCGCAGACTCGATGATGACTTTTGCGACCCGATGGAATTGCGCGCCGATTCGACCCTCGGCGTGCCAGGGTTGCTCGCCGCCGTGCGCAAAGGCAATGTGGTCGTTGCGAACGCGCTCGGCAGCGGGGTACTGGAATCGGCGGCGTGGCTCGGCTTTCTGCCGGCCATTGCCGAACAGCTCATCGGTGAGAAACTGCGCCTGCCGTCGGTGGCGAGTTGGTGGTGCGGCGAGCGTCCGGCCTTCGAATCGGTAATCGCGAACCTGCCAAATTTGGTCGTCAAACCGTCGTTCCCGAATCAGAAACTCGGCCCCATTTTCGGCAGTGAACTCAACGCCGATGAACGCCAGGCGCTGATCGCCCGCATCCGGGCACGCCCGCACGCCTTCGTCGCACAGGAGCATCTCGCGTTTTCGCAGGCGCCGGTCTGGTACACGAAAAATGCCGAAGGATTTTCCGCGCGCGCCTTGGGAATTCGCGTGTACGCCATTGCGACGCCGACCGGCTACCGCGTGATGCCCGGCGGACTTGCGCGCTTTGCATCCGACTCGCACGCGGAAATCGTTTCCATGCAGCGTGGAGGCGGCAGCAAGGATATCTGGGTCTTGTGCGATTCCGAGGAGGCATCCGAGGAGGCGAAGGCGCCCATTGCGCGCGCCACCCGCGCGCCGCACAGTCATCATGATCTGCCCTCAACATTGGTCGAAAATTTGTTCTGGATGGGCCGCTACGCCGAGCGCTGCGATTACAAAACGCGATTGCTGCGTGCGACGTTGGGACTCAGGCGCAATCTCCCGTTCCGCGCGCAAGCGATGGAAATATGCAAGCATTTTGGAGCCTCGGAGGTGTTCGACACCGAAAAGCGCTTCACCTTGACCGGAGATATCGAACGCCTGGGCGAATGCGCGACCCAGGTAAGGGGCAGTCTTTCCACGGAGAACTGGCGGGCGCTGACGGTTCTGCAGCGCGACTTCCGCGGCGCCGCCGCTGCGCGCAGCGACTCCCGCGAAACGCTCGACAGTTTGCTGCTGTCGTTGGCTGCGCTGGCGGGTTTCGCGCTCGATGACATGACGCAGGATGACGGTTGGCGACTCATGATGATTGGACGTCGATTGGAGCGATTGCAGTTTCTTGCGAATTTGCTATCGCGGCGCTTGACCAGCGCGGGGACGCCGCTTCGACAGGAGCTCGAATGGCTATTGGAGATCGGCGACAGCGCGATCACCTACCGGACGCGCTACCGTGCGCCGCCGGTATGGGATACCACCATTGATCTGCTGGTCTACGATGAAAGAAATCCGCACGCGCTCGCATTCCAATGGCGCACCATCAATACCCTGCTCATAGAAGTGGCGGAGTCCTTGGGTTTCAAGCCACAGGAGACCCTCTACGAGGCAGTTTCCAATTTGCTGGAGGTCAAGTATGCCAATAGCAGCGGCGAGTTCGACATGCTGCATGGCGCGCCACGCCTCGCGCAGAGCCTCACAAATCTGATGTCCGCCGCAGCTCAGCTTTCCGACCAGCTGACCTCGCAGCATTTCTCGCACATCGATTTCGATTTGCGCTCCGTATCCGCATGATGCGCTACGCGGTACGTCACGCAACGGTGTATGAATACGGGGGCGACGTGTCGCACTCGCATCATCTGCTGCACCTGAAGCCTCGCGAGTTCGCGTTCCAGCATTGCCTCGAACATTCGCTGGCGCTCGATCCGCAGCCCAGTTTCGCGCGCGAGGATCTCGACGCCTTCGGCAACCTGATCGCACGCCTCGAATACGACCGCTCGCATGAACGGCTTGCCGTCATCGCGCAGATGCAGGTGGAGATTTTCCCCCGCCGCAGCGATTCGCTCGAATCCGCTCTGTCGTGGGATGCAGTTCGCGATCGCTTGAGCTACCACGCCGCCCCGATGCCGGCTGCGGATCTTGAGGCATGCCGGTTCCGGATGCGATCGAGCCACGTGCTTCTCAAGCAGTCATTCGAGGACTACGCACGCGGCTGTTTCGAGCCGGGCCGCTCGATCGCGGCAGCATCCAATGAACTCATGCACAAGATCCACCGCGAGTTCAAATACGTTGCCGGCTCCACAACCAATCGGACTTCGATTGTCGAGGTCCTCAAGAACCGTCGCGGCGTTTGTCAGGATTTCGCGCATTTCATGATTGCCTGCTTGCGCTCTTGCGGCCTCGCCGCCCGCTATGTAAGCGGCTATATTCGAACCGCCCGGGAGGGCGGCGAAGCGGCAGTCGGCGGAGACGCCTCGCATGCCTGGGTGTCCGTCTACTGCCCGCCGTTCGGCTGGTTGGATTTCGATCCGACCAACAATTGCATGGTGGGCGAGGACCACGTCACTCTGGCATGGGGCAGAGACTTCGCTGACGTGTCGCCGCTTCGCGGCATGATCATCGGCGGGGGGCGGCACAAACTGAAGGTCGATGTAAGCGTGCAGCCGCTGTAGAACGCGGCGGCACGTGCCGAAGAGCTTCAGATAGACATTGTCTATCAAAATCATTTAATCAATCAATTTCCACGCGGCAAAAAGATGGCCTAGGGTGGTGCGACATTCATCACCGGGGCCAACCATGAGCAAGCCGACCGACAAGCACTCCAAGCCGCGCTCGACGCAGCACTCGACGCAACTGACCACCAGTGCCGGCAACCCGATTGCCGACAATCAGAATTCGCTCAGCGCCGGGCCGCGCGGGCCCCTGCTGCTGCAGGACTACCAGTTGATCGAAAAGCTGGCGCATCAGAACCGCGAGCGCATCCCGGAGCGTCCGGTGCATGCCAAGGGCTGGGGTGCTTACGGCACGCTGACGATTACGCGTGATATTTCGAAGTACACCTACGCCAAGGCGCTGCAACCGGGCGCCAAGACGCCCTTGATCCTGCGCTTCTCGACCGTCGCGGGTGAACTCGGCGCCGCCGATGCCGAGCGCGATGTGCGCGGCTTCGCGATCAAGTTCTACACCCAGGAAGGCAACTGGGATCTGGTCGGCAACAACACCCCGGTGTTTTTCGTGCGCGACCCCTACAAGTTCCCCGATTTCATCCATACGCAAAAGCGCCACCCGAAGACCAATTTGCGTTCCCCCACGGCGATGTGGGATTTCTGGTCGCTGTCGCCCGAGAGTTTGCATCAGGTGACGATCTTGATGTCCGACCGCGGCCTGCCCACCAGCGTGCGCCATGTCAACGGCTATGGCTCGCACACCTACAGTCTGATCAATGCTGCCGGTGTGCGCGTATGGGTGAAGTTTCATTTCAAGACCCAGCAGGGCCACCGCTATTGGACCAACGCGCAGGCTTCCGAAGTCGTCGGGCGCACGCGCGAGTCGACTCAGGAGGATCTGTTCGAGGCAATCGAGAAAGGCGATTTCCCGAAGTGGAAGGTACAGGTGCAGATCATGACCGAGGCGCAGGCGCAAGCATGGTCCGAGCGCACCGGTTGGAACCCGTTTGACCTCACCAAGGTCTGGCCGCACGGCGACTGCCCGCTGATCGACATTGGCGTGCTGGAATTGAACCGCAATCCGGACAACTACTTCGCCGAGATCGAACAGGCTGCATTCGCTCCATCCAACATCGTTCCCGGCATCGGCTTCTCGCCGGACAAGATGCTGCAGGCACGCGTGTTCAGCTATGCCGATGCGCACCGCTACCGGCTCGGCACTCACTACGAGGCCTTGCCGGTCAACGCGCCGCGCTGCCCGGTGCACCACTACCACAAGGACGGACCGATGCGCTTCTTCGACAACAACACCAAGAACCCGGATGCCTACTACGAGCCCAACTCGTTCAACGGCCCGAAAGAGGACCAGCGCTTCGCCGAACCGGCGCTCCCGTTGCACGGCGATGCCGACCGCTACAATCACCGCGACGGCAACGACGACTACACGCAACCCGGCAATCTGTTTCGCCTGTTCGATGCCGATCAGAGGCAGCGCCTGTTCAGCAACATCGCCGCCGCCATGCAGGGTGTACCCGAGGAGATCAAGCGCAGGCAGATCGCGTTATTCGCCAAGTGCGATCCTGCCTATGGCGAGGGCGTGGCGAACGCCGTGAAGCACGAGGGGCGCGGGGACGATCGAGTCAAAGGTACCAGTGCAACCAACGAGCCCGAGGAAACATCGGCGGCAAGCTAAGCCCGCCTCGCCGCGTCACCGCTTGTCGTGCCACCCGCCGCCGAGCGCCTTGAACACCGCGATCTGGTCCTGGACCAACGCGGTATCGGACAAGGCGACGGAGGCGTCAATGGAGATCAACGATTGTTCGGTCGTCAGCAAATCGAGGTTGGTCAATGCGCCGGCGAGAAACTGATCGTCCGCCAGATCGAAGGCTTTTTGCGCCTTGTCCTGCGCATCCGCCAAGGCTTGGCGCCGATCGAGTTCCGCGCCATAGGCCGATAAGCTTTGCTCGGTCTCTTTCAGAGCCCGCAAAACCGCGGCGTCGAAGCCGGTGAGCGCGGCGTCCGCATTCGCCTGGGCCTGACGCACGCGTGCGCGTGGCCCCGCTTGGTTCGGAAAATTCCAGGCGATGCTCGGGCCTACGCCCCAGGCCCGGGCATCATTCGTGGTCAGATCTGAAAAGGTCGCGCTGACTCCGCCGAAGTACCCCGTGAGGCTGATGCGCGGATAGAGATCCGCCGTGGCGACGCCAATGCGCGCGGTGGCGGCGGCTACGCGTCGCTCTGCTTGGCGAATGTCCGGGCGGCGCCTGAGGAGTTCGACGCCGTCGCCCACGGGGATGAGGGCATCCAGACGCGGCGGCCGAACACAGGCCTGCGCCTCCGCCGGGGCGTGCGAAGGGGTCCGGCCGAGCAGCGCACCGAGTTCGAACAGGGCCGCTCGTCGTTGGCCTTCCAGTGGCGGAATGCTCGCGCGAACTTGCGCGACCAGTCCCTGCGCCCTGACGACGTCGAATAGCGAATTGCCACCTGCTTCGTGGCGCTTGATCGTGATATCGGCTTCGCGGCCGACGACTTCGAGCGAATGACGCGCGACCGAAATCTGTTCACCGAGCGCGCAAATCTGGGCGTAGGCGCGCGCGGTCTCGGCGGCGACCGTGATCTTGACGGCATCTCGCGCGGCGGCATTGGCTGCGGCGTCGGCGCGCGAGGCCTCGATGGATCGCCGGACATGGCCGAACAGATCGACTTCATACGAGACATCCAAGAGCGCGTCGAAGATCCAGGTATTCGCGGGCCGATGGCCGCCAAGCTCGAGAATCTCATCCGTAATGGGATCGCGGCCGTAGGTTCCGCCCGCTTCCAGTTTTGTGTCCGGGTAGCGGGCAGCTCTGACTCCTTCGAGAATTGCGCGCGCTGCCGAAAGATTGGCTTCAGCGATCTTAAGATCGGTGTTCGCCGTGAAGGCTTCCTGGAGAAACTGATCGAGCAACGCATCGTGATATAGCTGCCACCAGGCATCGGGAGGCTGCGCGGCTGTTTCAGCCGTGGGCGTCAATGACACGAGCGGAGCCTGCGCGCCGTCCTTGAGAATGGGCGGCTGGTAGTGCGGCCCGACAGTGCAGCCGAACAGCGCGGCCAGTGCGATCAGGAGCGAGACCCAATGCACGCACCACATTGAACCAGGATGACCGATCATGGCGAGGCTGCATCGCGCGCCCCGAAAGGCGACACGTGAGAGGCGGGTCCCAGGGGCGCCTCTTTGCGAGTGACAATCAGAATGACGGTCACGGCGGTCAACGCAGCAATGACGATGAAGCCGTCAATGATTCCCTGCGTGATGGCCACGCTGCGTATCACACCGCCGAGTACGGCCGCACCGCGAGCCGGTGCAGAGCTCGGATCACCCGCGCGCGCGGTCGCTGCGGCATAGGTCTGCAATCTGTGTATTACCTGCGCATCGCCGATCTGGACATGCAGACCAAGAAGATTGGATGCGATCTGGCCGCGCACTCGAATGAACGTGGCGATGAACGCCTGACCGATCTCGCCGCCCATCAGGCGTGCGACCTGCGTCGCCGCACCGAATGTCAGGGCGTCCTGCGGCCGCAGATGCAGCACGGCGAAGAATATCGTGCCCGAGAGGGCAAAACTTTGGCCGACCGACTGCAGTAGCTGCGACGGTAGAAACTGGTCCGTACCCCAAAGCGGCGTGAGGCCATAGGCCACCATGAGACAGGCGAAGCAAATGCACATGAAGCCGACCGAAGCGATCAGCCGCGCATCGATCCGGCGCAACAGAAAACCGGCTGCGACGCACACGAGCATCTGGGGCACGGCAATCCACACCAGGGTTTGGCCCACTTCAAGTGCGCGGAAGCCGCGCACCACCTGGAGAAACTGCGGAATGGCATACGCGGTGGACAATATGGTCAGGCGCAGAAAGGCGATCAACAGCAACAGCCGCGGCAGGGGTGATGCCAGCAACACCTTCAAATCGACACCGGGGTGGGGGGTACGTGATTCGTGAATCAAGAATGCGATCAGCAGCAGGGCGCCGGATAACATCAGACCCCACACCAATCCTGAATTGCTCCAGTCGAGCCGGTTGCCTTGGTCCAAGGCGGCATAGATCAACGCCAGGCCGATGCCGCCGGTGGCGAGTCCGAAAATATCCGGGGGCGGCCGATTCGGGTTCTTAGGATCGGGGCTGACGCCGAAGCGCAGACACAACGCCATACCGACGGCCAGAGGTACGTTTTGCCAAAAGATCCAGACCCACGAAAGATGCTCCAGATACCATCCCTCCAAAGAGGCCGAGACATTCAGCGAGACCTCCAAATTCAGTGCATAGATGGCGACGCCGTAGGCCCATACCTTGGGCGGCGTGTTTCGCAGCAAGAAGCTCAAGGTCAGGGGCACGAAGAAGCCGGACGCAAGACCGCTGGCAAACTGCAGCGTCAGCAGCGTGTGCAAATTCGGTGCAAACGGCTCGATCGACGAAATCACCGCCAACGAGATGGCCGCGCCTATGAGAACGCGTCGTGGGCCGTAGACGCCGCCGACCCAGATGGCCACGGGCGCAATGAGCATCTGCCCGACGCTCAAGGCCGTCGTGATCCAGGCGCCCTCATCAAAGCCGGCGTGAACGGCGCCGCGGATATCCGCAAGGCCAAATGTGGACAGACGGGTGTTCAAGGTGGAGATGAAGGTGCCGATCAATACCGCCAGCAGTCCCATCCAGGGAATAGTCGTGGGCGGGGCCGGTGCCGCAGGCTCGCTCATGGCCGCTGATTGGAATGGGTATCGATACGGGCAACGACCGACATGCCGGGACGCAGCAGGTCGGTGAGACCATCGGCGTCGTCAATCGCAATTTTGACGGCGATACGCTGAACGACTTTCGTGAAATTGCCCGTGGCATTGTCCGGCGGCAGAAGCGCGAATTGTGAACCCGCACCCGGGGCAAACGCGAGCACATGTCCGCGCAGTCGATGGCCGGGAAACGTGTCCACCGTGATGTCCGCGCTCTCGCCGACGCTCATGTGAGTCAACTGGGTTTCTTTGTAGTTCGCAATCACCCAGACATGCGGCAGAGGGGTCAGCGTGGTGATTTGTCCTCCGACTCCGACGAACTGCCCTGGTTTCACTTGACGCTGCCCGATGACGCCGTCCTGCGGCGCCAGGATGCGCGTGTATGAAAGGTTCAGCTGTGCGATCAGCAAACCCGCCTTTTGCGCTGCCAGCGCGGCCTCGGCCTGGACTTGTTGGGCGGCGAGCACATCGAGCTGGCGGGCCGCGGCGCTGTGCTGTGCGCGGGCCTGTTCGAACTGCGCGGCGAACTGTGCATGGGATGTTTGCAGCTTCTCCCCGGCCTCGGTCGATGAAGATCCGGTTTTGAGGAGCCGCTCTTGGCGCGCCAGATCTCGAGCGTTCTGCTCAAGATTGGCGGCGATCGCATCGACCGTCGCATTGGCCGCGCGCACATTGGCCTGCTGCAATGGCCGTTGCGCTTTGAGCGCCTCGACTTGTGCGGCAGCGGAAGCAATGCCCGCATTGATTTGCGCCACCGTGGCCCGATAGTCATCATCGACGATTTCAGCCAACACCTGGTCCGCACGAACACGCTCGAAATCCTGCACGGGTAGCGCCCTGACGTAGCCGGAGACTTTGGTCGCGATGGGGGTCAGATCCGCTTGAAGATAGGCATCGTCGGTGGATTGCCATCGCGCGTTGCCCTCCCAACGATTCCAACGGGTCGTGATGACGATCAGCACGGCCAGCGCGATGAGAAAGATCAGCGTGCGCCAGATGAAATCGGACCGAAAGCCTGCTTTGAAGCTATTCCAAGATGGCGCCACGATGTCCCCGAATCTGCCCCGGTCAACGCTACCTTATACCAGTGCGTTCCGGATGGTCTTGGTTATAAGGATTCTTCCCGCAATTTGGCGATCGTTGCTGCGGACAATTGGGACGGGCTTGCGCCGAAGCGCGCAGTCACATAGTTGGAGAGACCGGCAATTTCCTCATCGCTGTAGGCGGCTCCAAAGGCGGGCATGTCTGCCGTGTCGCCGGCGACATGTCGCCGCGCGCCCGACAAGATGACCTGCGCCACATTGATCGCCGTGCGATCGTTCACCGCACGCGCGCCGGTCAACGTCGCGAAGGGGATGACCGGACTGACGCCGCTCCAACCGTGACAACTCGCGCAGGCGCCCTCGTACATGGCTTTGCCGGGCAGATCCTTCGCGGCAACGCCCTCCGCGTGGGAGGATGGCGCGGGATTGATGTTGGGCTGGGGCAGATCGGCAGTTGCCACCGCGGGTACGGACCGCAAATAGGCCACCATGGCGGTGATGTCACCCGGCGTCAATTTACTCAAGCTGTCGTCAACCACCTCACCCATCGGACCGGCCGCGGTGCCGTGCCCGTCGGCGTGGCCCAACGAGAGATAGTGGACGAGATCGGCATCGCTCCAGGCACCCAAGCCGCTGTTGCGATCGGGTGTGATGTTGTAGGCTCGCCAGCCGGCTTGCACGGTGCCTGCGAATTGTTTGCGGGTGTTGAGGGCCTGGAAAATATTTCTCGGCGTGTGGCACTCGCCACAATGACCCAGGGCCTCTACCAGGTATGCGCCGCGATTCCACTCCGGGCCGCGCTCGGCGTGCGGCCGGAATCGCTTATCCGAATCGAAAAGAGCGGACCAGACGCCCATGAGTCCGCGCTGGTTGAACGGAAACCGAAGCGTGTTGTGCGGTGCCGACGCGTGCACGGGTTTGAGGCTGAATAAATATGCCTTGATCGCCAATGCATCGGCATCCGTCATGTAGGTATAACTGGCGTACGGCATCGCAGGATACAGCCGCGTCTTGCCGCGGCCGACGCCCTTGTGCACGGCGTCCAGGAATTCCGCATCGCTGTAGTTGCCGATTCCGGTTTCAGCATCGGGAGTGATGTTGGTCGAATACAGCGTACCGAACGGCAGCACGAAAGCCACGCCGCCTGCAAACGGTGCACCGTCTTTGGGCGTGTGGCAGACCACGCAGTCGGCGGCACGTGTCAAATACTCGCCGCGCTCGACGATGCTTGCCCCTTTGAGTTCCGGCGGTGCGCCGGTCGGGTCCTGGCCCTGATAATCGGTAAGCGCTACGCGGCGGCCGCCGGCGAAATCGGTCGGTCCAGGCGCGAAGACCATCCATGCAAAAACGATCGCCACCACGCCCACAACCGCTGCTAGGATCCACAGGGTGTAGCGCTTCGCGCGGCCTGACTGTTCTGCGCCGCTCATGCCGGCTTTCTCCCGGCTAGTACGTCGCGATCCATGGGCAACCGACGCAGACGGATACCCGTCGCGGCGAATAATGCGTTGCCGAGCGCGGCAGAGGCGGCCGTTGTTCCGGCCTCGCCGATGCCACCCGGAGATTCTCCGCTCTTGATGACATGCACTTCAATTTGCGGCATTTCATCGATTCGCAGCATGCGGTAATCGTGAAAATTACTCTGCTGCACACGGCCCTTCTTGATGCTGATGTCGCCGTAAAGCGCCGCGGTCAATCCGAATACCATGCCACCCTGCAATTGCGCGATCACCGTATCGGGATTCACGGCGATTCCGGTATCCACTGCGATGACAATGCGTTGCAGGCGGATCTGTCCATGCTCGTCGACGTGCGCCTGCGTAACCGCTGCGATGAAACTGCCGAACGCCACCTGCACTCCGACGCCGCGTCCCGTGCGCGCGGGCAGGGGACTGCCCCAGCCGGCTTTTTCCGCCGCAAGGTCCAATGCCGCCCTGAGGCGCGGCTCCTTGTCGAGGTGGTCTCGGCGAAAAGCGACGGGATCCTTGTTCGATTTCTTCGCCAATTCGTCGATGAAGGTTTCAATGGCGAACACATTATTGTTGGGGCCCACGCCGCGCCAGAAGCCCGTCGGTACCGCCGGCGGTTCGTCGCGAACATATTCGACGCGCAAATTGGGAATGTCGTAGGGCATGTCCGCGGCGCTGTCGATGGCGTCGATATCGATACCCTTTTGAAACGCCGGCGGCAGCCAGCGGGCAATCACGGCAGATCCGGTGATGCGATGCTTCCAACCGACGATGCGTCCATTCGACAGGCTCGCGGAGATTCGATCCAAATACACCGGCCGATAGATGTCGTGTTGGATGTCCTCCTCGCGGGTATAGACCACCTTCACCGGACCGTCGACCTGCTTGGCGACCCGTACGGCTTTTTCAATGAAGTCAGTCTCCAAGCGTCTGCCGAATCCGCCGCCGATGAGTTGGTTGTGCACGGTCACCTTGTCCAGGGGCAGACCGGTGACTTTCGCCGCCACCGCTTGCGCTCTCGACAATACTTGGATGCCCACCCAGACCTCGCAGGACGTCGGGGTGACATGTACGGTGCAATTCAGCGGCTCCAAGGTGGCGTGCGCGAGAAACGGCACTTCATAGACTGCCTCGTGCAATTCACCTGTGGACAAAGCCTTCGCCGCGTCGCCTTGGGTTTTCGCAACGGCACCTTCCTGCAGGCTGGCCGCGCGAATTTGCTTCCAAACATCGGCGGAGGAGATTGCGGCGTTGGCTCCCTCGTTCCAGGTGACGTTGAGTGCGGCCAGGCCCTGTTTTGCTGCCCACATGTGATCGCCGACGACGGCGACCAAGTCGTCCAGTACCACCACTTGCCGTACACCGGGCAAGCTCTTCGCCTTGGTGTCATCGACAGTCCCTACCTTCCCGCCGAATACCGGGCAGGCCGCAATCGTTGCGAACTTGACCCCCGGCGGCATGACATCGATGCTGTAAACCACTTTGCCGTTGACCTTGTCCGGCGTGTCGAGCCGCTTCAGCGGTTTGCCGATCAGTTTGAAATCTTTCGGGTCCTTCAGGGTTGGATTCTGCGGCGC
>Ga0137412_10000225_pt1 | contig 37410 bp, 42 predicted proteins | sample CZODoug2_1_16fun_FD_122160 | JGI IMG/M metagenome (GOLD analysis project Ga0137412, IMG submission 122160) | Vadose zone soil fungal communities from Angelo Coast Range Reserve, California, USA - CZODoug2_1_16fungal (Hybrid Assembly) | ecosystem: Environmental > Terrestrial > Soil > Vadose zone...
TTGCCGGTGTAGCCGACGAACCAGGCGTCGCGGTAGGCGTTGGTGGTGCCGGTCTTGCCGGCGGTCGGAATGCCGTCAAGCGCGGCGCGGCGCGCGGTGCCTTCGGAGACCACGTGGCTCATCATGCCGGCCATGTCGGCCGCGATCGAAGCCGGGATCGCCTGCCGCGGCTTCGGCCCATCGCGGTCCCAGCGCCAGACCAGGTCGCCGGCACCGGTTCGCACTTCGAGCACCGCATGCGGCGTCACCGCCTTGCCCTTGTTGGGGAAGGTGGCGTAGGCGACCGCATGTTCGAGGATCGTGACTTCGTCGGCGCCGATCGGCAGCGACGGCGTGTCGGGCAGCGGCGCCTTGATGCCGAAGCGGCGCGCCACCTCGACGATCTTGGCGCGGCCCGCCTTGGGACCGCCCTTGCCGCCGATCGCGATCGAGAGCTTGACCGGAACCACGTTGATCGAGCGCGTGATCGCCTGCGTCAGGGTTACGGAGCCGGAATAGGAATGGCCATAGTTCTGCGGGCACCAATTGCCGATGCAGACCGGGCCGTCGACCACGATCGAGGTCGGCTTGAAGCCGTTCAACAGCGCGGTCGTGTAGACATAGGGCTTGAACGACGAGCCGGGCTGACGGTAGGCGTCGACGGCGCGGTTGAACTGGCTCGCGCCATAGTCGCGGCCGCCGACCATTGCGCGGACGCCGCCGTCGAGATCGGACACGACGGTCGCAGCCTGCGTGGCGTGATAGTCGCGGCCGAACTGGCGCAGTTCGTTTTCGATGGCCTCGTCGGCGGCGTGCTGCACGTTCATGTCGATCGCGGTGCGGACCACGAAGACGCGCTCGGTGTAGGATTTCGGGAACGTATCGACCAGCTTGCGCATCTCGTCGAAGGCGTAGTCGAGATAGTAATTCGGCGAGTTCTCGTCGCGACGGTCGACCGCGACGGCCGGATTGCGCCGGGCGCCGAACACCTGGCCCTCGGTCATGAAGCCGGCGTCGACCAGATTGTCGAGCACCACATTGGCGCGGGAGCGGGCGGCCGGCAGATTGATGTGGGGCGCGAACTTGGTCGGCGCCTTGAACAGGCCGGCCAGCATCGCGGCCTCCGCGAGATTGACGTCGCGCACCGACTTGTTGAAGTAGAAATGCGCCGCGCCGTCGACGCCGAAGGTGCCGCCGCCCATATAGGCGCGGTCGAGATAGAGCTTGAGGATCTCGTTCTTGGAAAGCCGCGTCTCCAGCCAGATCGCCAGGAACGCCTCGTTGACCTTGCGCTCGATGGTGCGCTCGTTGGAGAGGAACAGGTTCTTCGCCAATTGCTGGGTGATCGAGGAGCCGCCCTGGCGCACGCCGCCGGCCTGCGCGTTGGTGACCAGCGCGCGCGCGGTGCCGGCGATGTCGATGCCGAAATGGTCGTAGAAACGGCGGTCCTCGGTGGCGAGCGTCGCCTTGATCAGATTGTCCGGAAAATCCTCCAGCGGGATCGAGTCATTGTGCTTGATGCCGCGGCTGCCGATCGGCGTGCCGTAACGGTCGAGGAAGGTCACCGCGAGGTCGGATTTCTTCAGCCAGTCTTCGTCGGCGGTTTCGCGGAATGCCGGGATTGCCAGCGCCAGCATCAGCACCAGGCCGCCGAGCCCGATGGTAGCTGCTTCCGAAAACGGTTCGACGAACACCCAGCGCTTCCAGCCGCCGACATAGAAGCGGTCCATGAAGGTCGAGTAGCGCTCATAGAGTTCGCGGGTCCCGCGCAGCGAGGAGAACAGCGCGGAATCGAAGCGCGCGTCCAGGTCGAGGCGGAGATGATTGAGCCGCCTCTTCCAATCGTCTGGGATCAACTTGCGCACCCGCAGGCCCTTGATCGGTTTCGAAGGCGTTCGGGCGCCGACCGGGCGCCGTCGATACGTCTTGAGGGAATGTTAAGGCAAACCCAAGGCGCTTCCAGATAAAGGCGCTTTCGCGCCATTGGGTGCTTCGCTTTTCGTTCTAGCCGAGCGGGGCCCATAAACCAATGGTTCCGCTCCAATTTTTGGGGGAGAGGGCTAATATCGACTGGCGCCCGATGGCGGTATTTGCGGCTCCATGCAGCATATCTTCTCGAAACCCGTTACACCGTCGCCGCGCCAACGCGTTGCGTTTGTCGCGCGGTAAAACCGCTACACACTTTTCCGGAACATGCTCTAGAAGGACCACTTCAAGCTGTTCCTAAACCCCGGCAGTCATGACAGCAGCACCCAAGCGACCCTCGGACCAGGAGGGATTTTTCTGGAAAACCAAGACGTTGGAGGAAATGTCCAACGCCGAATGGGAGAGCCTGTGCGACGGCTGCGCGCGCTGCTGCCTGGAAAAGCTGGAGGATGAGGATACCGGGCGGATCTATTTCACCCATGTTTCCTGCAGGCTTCTGGATGCCGGCCTGTGCGCCTGCAAGGACTATTCGAACCGGTCTGACAAGGTGCCTGACTGCGTCCGCCTGACGCCGGAGAATGTCCGCACCCTCAACTGGCTGCCGCCGAGCTGCGGCTATCGGCTGGTGGCCGAGGGCCGCGATCTCTATTGGTGGCATCCGCTGATTTCGGGCGATCCTAATACCGTGCACGAGGCCGGCGTCTCGGTGCGGGGCAGGGTTGAGGGCACCGAGGAGGACATCGCGGATGCCGATCTGGAAGATCATATCGTGAGTTGGCCGGGACAATTGCCAAGGCGCGCGAGATTGAAGAAGCGTCCGAAGGACTGAAGCTTCTCTTCCCGTTCGATTTTACACAATCGCGTGTGCCTGCGGGTGATCGGTGGGATGCACCCATGCGCGGAAGGCCCTGCCGCGGTGCGGGATTAATGTCTAAATCACGGCCAACACAGCGAATCTGCGCTGCACCCGCGGCGCCCTGGATAACAATATTCCCCGATGAACAAGTTTGAACGGCAGAGCCGTTATCCTGCCGACGATGAGGCGTTGCCTGAAGCGCTCGCAAGCGAACTGGCGGAACTCCCCACCCAAGGCCTTTCAGATCAGGTGATGGCAATCCCGGACGCGCCGTCGATCGCGCCGCGTCCGCCGCTGACCCAAAGCGAGGTCCGCACCATCCTGATGAGCCTGTTGCTGACGATGTTCCTGGCCGCGCTCGACCAGACCATCGTCGCGACCGCGCTGCCGACCATCGGCCGCCAGTTCCACGACGTCTCGAACCTGTCCTGGGTCATCACCGCCTATCTGCTGGCCTCGACCGCGGTTGCGCCCGTGTTCGGGACGCTGAGCGACATCTATGGCCGCCGGGTCATGATCATCACGGCGCTGAGCCTGTTCGTGGCGGGCTCCGTGCTCTGCGCGCTGGCGCCGAACATGGTGGTGCTGATTCTCGCGCGCGCGCTGCAGGGGTTCGGCGGCGGCGGAATCCTGCCGGTGGTGCAGACCGTGATTTCCGATGTCGTGAGCCCGCGCGAGCGCGGCCAGTATCAAGCCTATTTCAGCGGCGTCTGGATGCTGGCGGGTCTCGGCGGGCCGGTGCTGGGCGGCGTGTTCGCCGAGCACCTGCATTGGTCGATGATCTTCTGGATCAACGTGCCGCTGGCCGTGGCCGCGCTCGCGATGCTGCTGCCCAAGATGGCCAAGATCCCGGCCTATCACCGCATGCGCGAGGTCGATTGGCTCGGCGGCGTGCTGCTGATGGCGTCCGCCGTGGCGTTCATGCTGGTGCTGACCTGGGGCGGCAACCGCTTTACCTGGCTGTCGCCGACCATTCTGGCGATGCTCGGCGCCTCGGTGGCGCTGGCGGTGACATTCGTCTGGCATGCCGGACGGGCCGACGAGCCGTTCGTGCCGCTGTCGCTGATCGGGGGCAGGGTGGTGCCCTATGCGATGCTGACCGGCGGCTGCGCGCTGGGCGCGATGATCGGGCTGACCGTGCACCTGCCGCTCTATTATGAGGTGGTCTATCATCTGACCGCCAGCGAAGCCGGGCTCGGGCTCATTCCGTTGGCGGCGGTCTCGACCTTCGGCGCGGCCATCGCCGGGCGGACCATGGCGCGGGTCAAGCACTATAAGCGGGTTGCGATCGCAGGCACGATCGTCTCGACCTTGGCCGGCGTCGCGATGACCCTGACCACGCCGACCCTGTGGGGCCTGATGTTCCTGCTCTCGGTGTTCGGCATCGGTCTCGGCACGGCTTTTCCGGTCAGCGTGGTGGCGCTGCAGAATTCCGTGACACGTTCCCAGATCGGCACCATCACCGGCGCGATGAACTTCTTCCGCGCGATGATGTCGTCCTTCACGGTCGCGGCCTTCAGCGCCATCCTGCTGATGGCGCTGGGTGCGGATATCTCGCTCGCCGAAGGCGCGCGCGGTTCGGTCTCTTCGATCACCGCCGCCGACATGCTGTCAGCCTTCCGCTACGTGTTCGCCGCGGCCAGCATCATGATCGGCATCGCCTCCATCTGCATGATGCTGATGGAGGAACGGCCGCTGGCCGGCCCGTCCCATCCGGTCGAGATGGCGGAGTAGGGCGGGGCCGTCGCGGCCCGTGAGCCGCGGCACTCAGTGCTTAACCGACGTCTATTCGGCGGAGACCAGCCGCTTCAGGCTTAACTCTCCGACCGCCTGGCGAATGACAATGACGGCGCCTTGAATGGCCAGCCCCGCCATGATCGTCGCCACGATGACATCAGGCCATCCAGTCCCGGTGCCCAACACACCGAGCGCGGCCAGAAGAACCGCCAGATTTCCCAGCACGTCATTGCGGGTGCAAATCCATGCCGAGCGCATGTTGGCGTCGCCCTGCCGGTACGCCCATAGCAACCCAAACGACGCGGCATTAGCCAGCAGCGCCGCCAGGCCAATCCCGCCCATCGTGAAGGCGCTCGGCAGCGTGCCGTGAACGGCATGCCAAAAAACCGTACTAATTACCCACAAGCCGAACAGGCCCATTGTCAGACCCTTCGCAAGCGCCGCGGAAGCGCGAAAGCGCAGAGCCATACCGACGACCAAAAGACTGATCGCGTAGTTGGCCGCATCGCCCAGGAAGTCGAGTGCATCCGCTTGCAGCGACGCGGAGCCGGCGGCAACGCCTGCGATGACCTCCACGGCGAACATGACGGCATTGATCGCGAGTACCGTGAAGAGCACGCGACGATAAGCCTTCTTGGGACCCAGGCTCAACGGAGGGGGAGCGCAACAGCTATCGGCCATCCCATTAATCTAGCTCAATCGGCATGGGATCGCCAGACCGGCCAGCTCGCGAGTTCATATGACCGGAAAAACAGAATCTCATCGTGTCCGTTGCGGCCGAACCGATTTAATGCTACGAATTGTAGCAGTAAATTTGTCACGCAGCAAAATCTTGCGCGAGTTCGGAATGTCCATCCAGCATGCGATGAAAGATACGGCCCTGGCCGGCCTGACCGGGGAACTCGACGCCCTCGCCGCAGAGGCGATGGCGGAGTGGAAGGTGCCCGGTGTTACGATGGCCGTCGTGCAGAACGGCGAGACCATCCTTCTCAAAGCCTGGGGTGAGCGCGACGTCGAAGCAGGGTTGGCTGCGACACCTCAGACCCAGTTTACAATTTGCTCGATCACCAAGACGTTCACGGCCACGGGCCTCGCGATGCTGGTCGACGAGGGGCGTCTCGACTGGACCAAGCCGGTTCGCGACTATCTTCCGGAATTCCGGCTGCACGACGCGATCGCGACCGACCGCATTACGGTGCGTGACCTGCTGTCCCACCACACCGGCTTGCCGCGACATGATTGGATCTGGATGCCCGGTGACCTCTCCCGCGCGGAGATGCTGGCCGCGATGCGCCATATCGAGCCCAGCCGGGACGTTCGGACCACCTTTCAGTACAGCAATCTCGGCTATCACGCGGCGAGCGTCGTCGCGGAGCGGATCAGCGGCCTGAACTGGGAGGATTTCACGCGCACGCGGATCACCGATCGGCTGAACATGCCCGTGACGTTCACGGCCGAGGCGCTGGAAGCGGCGGACGATGCCGCGACGCCCTATCTGGTGCATCGCGATGAACGCCGGCGCACCCGGAATTGGCCGCTGCGGGCGACCGCGGCCGGCGCCATCAACACGTCGGTTGCGGCGATCGCCAACTGGATGAAGTTTCTGCTTTCCGAGGGCGAATTCCAGGGCGAGCGGCTGCTGTCGAGCGCATTGGTTCGCGAGATGCTGGCGCCCCGCGTTTATTCGGCCGCCCCGGAATTCGAGTTTGGGCCTTCGCATTATGGTCTTGGCTTCGGCTCGTCGACCTATCGCGGCGAGCGGATCGGCGGCCATTCCGGCGGCTGGCTCGGCTGGAGCACGCTGATGCGGCTGATGCCGGACAAAAATCTCGGCGTCGCCGTGTTCTGCAATGTGGGCGGCGCGCCTATCCCGGGCATTCTGATCAACCGCGTGCTCGATCGGGTCTGCGGCAAGGAGCCTGTGGCATGGCTGGACCGGCTTTCCGACCTGCGCCGCAAGGCGCTGGCGCAGCAAGAGGTGGACGAGCAGACGCGGCAGGCGGGCCGAAAGCCCAATACCTCGCCCGGCCACGATCTTTCGGACTACGTCGGCGGCTACGAGCATCCTGCCTATGGACGGATGACCATCACCCGGGCCGGGGTCAGCCTTCATTGGGCCTATCGCACGTTTTCGGGTTCATTGGCGCATCGGCACTACGAGACGTTCGAAACCCCGCGACTGCCCTACGAACTCAATCCGGATGGCGTCGCGATATCGTTTACGACGGATCGCGACGGCAATGTCGCGAGCCTGTCGGCCCAGCTCGAACCGATGGTCGCGGACATCATCTTCATGCGTGTTCCCGGTGGCGACTGCATGGATGCAGGCTTTCGCGAAGCCTGCGCCGGCCGTTACCGCCACGGATCGACAATTCACCTGGTCTCGCTGCAGGCGGACGGGCAACTCACCCTCAAGCCGGACTATCAGCCGCTGTACCATCTGCGCCCCTATCAGGGAGCGATCTTCAAGATCGTCGAGCTTGAAGGCTTTCGCGTGGAGTTTCGGCGCGGCGCAACGCGCTCGGCCGATGAGCTTGTCTTTCATCAGCCGAACGGCACTTTTGTCGCTCATCGGAGCGAATCCGATGACGTTTCGAGCTGACGGCAAGGTCGGCCTTTCTTCTCCAGTTACATGACGCACGCGAATTTGCATCATCGACTCGCGTGAAGAATCTGCAGCTCGGCGATGCGATTGTCGGCGCGGCGGAGCCGCCGGCAAAGCTCGCGGTTGATGTTTTGCATCACTATCACATACGCATGGACGTCCGTTTTGTAGTACGTGTAGAGTTTTCCGGCAGTGAGCTCGTACAGCACGGTTGGACTCTCTGCGGCGACGGTGGCTGATCGGTTCTGCATTTCGATGAGCGTCATTTCGCCGAAAAAATCACCAGGCTCGAGATCGGCCACGCGAATGATGCGCCGCGAGTCTCCCAGCTTGCTCACCACGAGCTCGCCGGAGTGAACAATGAACATTGAGCGCCCTGGTTCTCCTTCCGCCACAACGGTGGCGCCGACGTCGAAGCGGCGCTCGACCAGCATTGAGACCAAGAGATCGAGGCTTGCGCCAGAGAGGCCACCGAAGAAAGGCGTGGTGAGAAGGAACGCTTTCAGATCGGGCGAGCTGATAGCCATCAACCCAATATACTCCCGCTCTCGGCGGCGGCAAGCGGGCGAAGCCCGACGGGAGATATCTACGATAGATCGTTTGGGATCGTCGCGGTGTTCGAAGATCTCTAGAAACCGTTGGACCTCATAGAGCTGAGGCGATAATTTTGGCGCTGATAGGCGCAATTTTGGGTTCGCTTTGCACTTTTCTGAAGCTGGCGAACTGCGGAAAAAGGCTGGCGAAACTAGAGCTCTAACGCTCGAGGTCTGCGAAACGATTATCGGCCTTGAGCCTGATGCCTGCAAAGCCGAAGTCGATATCTCACGCGCAAGGCGGGTGCTCCATCGGACGCCACGGATGCAGCACGCGTCGTCCGTCCTTGACGAGAGCGAAATAATGTCCACCGCCGGCCGGTTGATCATAGGCGCGATCGATCGCGACATTTGAATAGTGACAGAACAAGAGGGTGCCGACGGCACCGTGGCCAACGAACAGAACATCGCCGGGGTGATTTCGAGCGAAGACGATTTCGACCTCGCGGACGATGCGTAGTTGAGCGTCGATCGCTCGTTCCCATCCCCGTATGCTGACCAGCGGTTCTGCGAAGAATTGGTTGGCGACCATCTCGAACTCGCGGGGTGGCAGAAAACCTGTCGCTGATCGGTCATTTTCGTGCATCGCTTCCCGCACTTCGACGGTGACGTTCAATTCTCTTGCAATGATCTCGGCTGTCTCAATTGCCTTTCGCTCGCTGCTGGCGATGATCTGCGTCGTGCCCGAATGCCATCCGGTTTTCGCCAGCGTTTCGGCTCGGGTTCTTCCAAGTTCGCTCAGGTCCCACGACGCAACAGGGGTCGTTGCATCAATCCTCACCTGCGGGTGGGTAAGGTATCGTATGTGAGTGGCCATCATGTCGGATAATGCGGCAATTAGGCCTCGTGGGCAATCGTCGCGAAATATTCGTGTTGAGTTCGTTTCACTTTGACGGGGGACTTTCCAATGGCCGATGCCCGATGCAGTTGCGGCGCTCTCACCCTGACGCTTCCAGCGCCATCGAAGTTGGTTGTCGCCTGTCATTGTCTTGACTGCCAGCGTAGAACCGGTGCGCCGTTTGGCGTCGGCGTCTTTTATCCGTGCGACGTCGTCGCCATTTCTGGAACTCCGAAAGAGTTCACCCGCGAGGCAGCAAGCGGCGGCAAGGTGCACAGCTATTTTTGTCCAGACTGCGGGTCAACGGTCTATTGGAGGGCCGACAACCTGCCGTCGCTGATTGGCGTTGCCGTCGGCGCGCTGGCGGACCCGAAATACCCAGGCCCCGTCAGATCGGTCTTCGAGCAGTCGAAACATGATTGGGTTCAAATGGATGGTGCCGTCGAACACTTCCAGCAGAGTAGTGTGGCAAAAAATTCAAGCTGAGACACCACCGCATTTCGCGCAAATGCGAAGTGCCGACTGACTGCCGCTATCAATTGCGCCGACAAAGGTCTACAATTTCCCGGTGTGAACCGGGGGCCGGGCATGAGGGTTATCGGACCGATTTTGTGTATGGGGCTGCTTGCAAGCGTTGCGGTCGCCGGACCAATCACCGCTCCCAGAAAATCTCAATTTGAGAAGGCCATGAACGTGATCATGGCGTCGATAACGCCACAACTGAGCGACTTGCAGCGAGAAAGCCTTGTCCGAGACTATGTCGAGGGCAAACCTAACAAAGGACAGGCTGTCGAACTTGTGAGCGGCCAGTACTTTCGATCGGTAGCCCATGAAGATCTCGGCGTCACGGCGGATCGAGCGCTGGAAGCCTGTCAGTTGCGCTATGGAAAGCCCTGCGCGCTGCTCGCCGTCAATGACGAGATTGCGGCCGAGGGTGAGATTACATCGAAGGACATGCCCCGCCTGCACTATTCCGGTGGGTTCGATCTAGCGAAGATACCGGTCATTCGCGCCGTAACCAGAGCACGCGCCGACGTCCAAAGTTATTTCGGCGCGGCTGGGCCGAAGGCAATGGCTATTCATCCTTGGGGCTTTCTGTTCATTTCAACCGGCAGGGCAAACACCAGGGACGCTCAAGATGCCGCGCTCTCCGAGTGCAATTCTGATCCCCGACGACGGTCCAAGGATGGTAACTGTTTCGTCTATGCGGTCGACAATCAGGTCGTGATCACTGAGCGGCGGATGCTCGGGAAATGATAAGCAAATGCCTTAACCCACTTCGAGCGATTTCGCCCACGAGCGGCAGATCGATTTCCGCCGACGTCTCGCCGTCCGCATGAGTTGGACGGCCGAAAATGGCGTGCGCGTAAAACTCAAATTCGTTAAGCGATTCAATCTGATTTGGGTCGTCCAGTCTCCCGTGAAAAAATATTCCGCTTTGCGCCGACCCCAAATCAGTGGCTTCCTTGTCGCCATCCCGGCCCGAGAAGGGGCGTATCGCGATCGTCACGGACGTAGGGCAGGGATGCGATGGACGCGGTGGTGTCAGGCGCAATCATTGCGCGGACGAATGATGCTGCAGCGTACGGCGAAGTCGTGTGGTTCTGGCGCTCCGATGCAGGCGCTAAGGTCGTGAAGACGCTTTAAGCGTCTCACGGGTGACGGTGGCAACCAAGCATGGTCACCGGGGAGATCACGTATAAGCCGTAAAACCATCGCGCAGGGAAGGCCGGATGATCGGCCACACCTGTGGTTCTGCCGCGTGCTTTTTTGTTGCACGCGGACCATGGGTGCGCGCTGGCACCCGGCCTTCCCTGCGCCCTCTTGCTTGGCGCGAATGAATTTTCTGGCAAAGCTCGGGCGCGATGCGCGGCGAGGATGCGAATGTTTGTCTGGTCTCCGCGCGTTGTAGGCGCGGCAAGCTAACCAAGTACTTCGTCATTCCGGGATGGTGCGTAGCACCAGACCCGGAATCTCGAGATTCTCAGGTGCGCAATTGCGCACCATAGTTCGATGCTTCGCATCGCCCCGGAATGACGGCTCCAAAATTTGCCGTGGCTGTTTGACAAGTCAAATCGGATACGACGCGGCGCGGCATCGCCGCGCGCCCTCACCCCATACTGACCACGGCGACCGCGAGCAGCGACAGCAGGATCATCGTGGTCACGAGCTGCACCGAGGTCATCGGGCGTTCGCGCCAGGTGACGATCTTGTCGGTGAACGACAAGGTCGGATCGAGAAAGGCCGGCTCATAGGACTTGAAGAAGCGCGGGAATTTCGGACCGAGCGTGCATGTCAGCAGTGCGAACAGCAGCGAGGCAATCGACACGAAGACCACGGCCCCGCCGGGGTCGCCGACGATCCGCTGCTCGCGCGCGAGCTTGAGCATCATCACCGTGGTGGCGAAGGTCGGCAACGCGTGACAGATGATGACCAGCGCCAGTCCCTCAAGCAAATTGAGCGCGGCGGATTTCGCAGCGGTAATGGCTTTCATGGCGAACCCCTCTCGGGAGCGGCCTTGCGTAAGGGCCGTCATCCATGACGCCAGGCTAGTGGCGCGGGCTCGTCCGCGATGTGAGGTGGATCACGCTGGGGAGGGTGGTGGTGTTGGGTGGGCAGCACATCCATCACCGCCGTCATTCCGGGATGCGCCGCGAGGCGCAGGACCGGAATCCATAACCACGGACTGGGGTTATGGATTCCGGGCTCGCGCTTCGCGCGCCCCGGAATGACGACGGTGGATGTCGTGGCGTCTGACGATGCAAAGCTCGCGCTTTACATCCGCTCTTGCCCGGCCGGCAGGCGGCGCTGATCTTGCTCATCGCCCTGACGCTGACGGTCCTGCTCGTTGGCGTGGTGGCGGCCGTAGAGGCAGCCGGCGGCGGCGCCGAGCACGCCATGGTGACCGGCGTAATGGCCGGCGACGCCACCGACGATGGCGCCCTTGATGCAGCCCTTGGCGTCGGCCGAGGAGGTCGCGGCGGTCAGGACAAGTGCGGCGGCGATTAGTGCGATCAGGGTTTTCACGATGCGATCTCCCGGAGGTTAAAAGGAACTCGCATCTCTAACCGCCGCCGCCCGTCGCGGTTCCACTATTTGGATGAAGCCACGACGTCTGCGATCTTGTGGTCGGACGGGTTCACGATCAACACCTTGTCCTGCGTCATGGCGTAGCGGTACGGCCGCACGGCCGGCACGTCACGCGCCGCCCGGCGCGGCAGCGGATAGGTATTGATGACGGACGGTACTTCGGTCCCGACCGCAACATTAAAGTCCGCGGGCGCGGTCTGGTTGGTGGCGTGGCGGCTGACATCGTTCCAGATCGACTGCTGCTGCTCGTCGGTGAGGGTCAGCGTGTCGCTCGCGCCCGTCGTCTTGTTCGACATGTGGCCCCGCGCGGAAGCGGCGGTGGCGCCTGTCAGAACCAGCGCGGCGGCAAGCGCCAGCGAAGCGGATTTCTTCATCGTGAGAACTCCTCGAGGAAACCGTCGCCCATGCAGGCAGAACGGCCAAGGGCTGCGGATGTTTCATTAATTCGAGGACAGCTTAGAGGGAGTGAGGCGGGCGCGACCCACAGCCCGGGTCGTCATCATCCGCGAAAGCGGATGATCCAGTATTCCAGAGGCGCTTGTGCCTGAGCGGAAAGGCCGCGGCGTACTAGATACCCCGCATGCGCGGGGTATGACGGCTGGAGGTTGGTTGATATCGCGCGGCGCAAGCGGCTAATTCACTTTCTTGCCCGCACCGGTCACGCCATCGAGAAAGGCGCCGACCTCGCGGTTGAGGAAATCGACATCACCGGGCATCAGGCCCGCGGCCGAGGCGTGGCCGGTGACGGTGCCCGGGCTAATCGTCTTCATGGTGACGTTCGGAATGTTCTTGCCCATCGCGATCGGCTCGAATTCCGGATTGAGCAGGTCCTTGCTGCCGGTGAGGATCAACGTCTTGGCCTTGATCGAGGCCAGCGCCTTCGCGGTGTCGCCGTTGAAGCCGGGCGTGGTGCCGACATCGTGCCGTTCATAGGCCCAGGTCTGGTAGATCCAGTCATTGGCGTCGAACGCCTTCATCATCGCGCTCTCCTGCTGCTCCATCCAGGGCAGCACGTCGAGGCCGTCCTTGAACTGCGCGGAATACATGTCGGGCGTGCGCGCGGCGAGCAGCGAGACAATGTCGCGCCACAGCCGGATGCCGTGCTCCGGCGGCGTCTCGTAATTGCCGTCCTTCCAGGCCGCGTCCTGCATGATGGCCTTGCGCGAGGCCTCCAGCACCGCGACATTCCAGGCCGGCGTCTTGGCGAGCGGCACGATCGCCACCAGCGCGTCCATCAGTTCGGGATGGCTGACGCCCCATTGCAGGGTCTGCATGCCGCCCATCGACGGGCCGATCACCGCGACGAGATGGTCGATGCCGAGCTTCTCCTTCACCAGGCGGTATTGCGATTCCACCATGTCGCGGATCATGAATTTCGGAAACTGCATGCGCGGCTGCGCCTTGGAATTGCTCGGCGACGTCGTCAGCCCGTTGGCGATCGCATCGGTGCAGATGATGAAATATTTGTCGGTGTCGAGCGCCTTGCCCGGCCCGATCATGAAGTCGAGCCGGTGGTGATTGCCGGAGATCGCGGTCACCATCAGGATGGCGTTGGACTTGTTGGCGTTCAGCGTGCCCTGGGTGACATAGGAGATCGAAAAATCCTTGATCGCCTCGCCGCTTTCGAGCTTGAGGTCGCCTTCGTTGTAGAGCTGGTGCGGCGGCTGCTGCGGCGTATGGGCCAATGCCGGCGGCGACAGCCACAACAACAGGCCGGCGGTGGCGAGATAAGCCAAGGTCTTCATCATATCCCCCTTTGCGCGACGAATTTTCCTTCGTCATTGGCGACCGAGCATAGGGGCCGCGCGCCCGGCGGCAAAGCGCGCAATACGGGAACCGATCCGGCTGCCGGACCGCGGTGCGACGGCAAGTAACAGCTTCAAGTCACAACAGCTTGCGCATGTGAAAATACGGATTGCGTTTTCGTCAAATTGGACTATTTGAAGCTTCAAAGAACAGGTGCAGCAACCGGGCCGGACGTCGCAAATGACGTCCCGCCATTGGCGTCCATTGCGGGACAGTTGCTGCTTTTCACATTCCGGGAAACCACCATCATGACAGAGCACAGCCTCTGGCGTTTTTCGCGCGCGTTGCATCGCGCGATCAACGAACGCCAGCTTGACGACATCGAGACCCTGATCGACGAGGACGTCGAGTGGGCGATCTTCGGACCGATCGACATGTTCCCGTTCCTGGGGTCACGCCACGGCAAGGCGGCGGTGATGGAGGTGATCCGGCAGATCGCCGAGAATGTCCGGATTCATCGCTTCGATCGCGAACAGATCATGCTGGGGATGGATTCGGCGGCGTCGATGCTGCGCTTCTCGCTGACCGCGCTCGATACCAACAAGCCGATCTCGCTGCGGGTGGCGCATTTCGCCCAGTTCAAAGCCGGGCGGCTGCGCAATTTCCGCGTCCTGCTCGACAGCTTCGACCTGGTGGAGCAGGCGCTGGGGCAACCGATTCACCTGCCGCGGATGTCGTCGTTCGCATGATGTGTCGGGCAGCGGCGCAAGGCGTCGCCGGCAATGACGACGATGTGAATCCCACCCGTCATAATGTTGCACCAAAATTACCGCATGATAGTCTTAGTCGAGAGGCTGGGGCACACAGGCGGTCATGATTTCCAGGACGTTTCAGAGTACCGCCGGAGCGCTATGGCTCGCGGCAGGGTTGAGTTTTGGCTTGGCGCCACCAGCGCAGGCCCAGGCGCCCGCGGCACCGAGCAATATGCAGGACAACACCGAGGCGCCGCCCACCGATGCCGCCTCCGCCGACCCGAGTGACGTCGACATGAGCGATGTCGACATCAACAATCTGGACTGGAGCCAGCTCAATGTCGACGCCTCCACGCTGACGAGCCGGCCGGCCGCGAAGGCGGCCGCAGCGCAGCGCGGCGCCCAAGGGGCCGTCAAAGGCGGCGACGAGATGAACTGGTCGGGTAACGGCAAGCCGAACGGCGCCTCCGCCGTGTCGGTGAAGCAGTCGATCTCGCCGTTCTGGGATACCCGCATCGGCGCCGACATGACGGTCGCCCGCGAGCCGACCACGATGTCGGAACTGGTAGCGGAAAAGGCCGCCAATGGCGGCGCCGTGCCGCAATCCTCAGGCACCGCCTGGGCGGCAATCACCGCCCCGGGCGCTGGCTCAATCTGGGACAAGACCGCGATCGAAGCCCGGGTCGATCCCGCCCAGGAGCAGAGCAAGCTCGGCACGTCCATCAGCAAATCGGTGCCGCTCAGCGAGCAATATTCGGTGACCTTGCAGAACGGCGTCAACATGACGCAGCAGGGCATGGTGCCGCTGCCTGGCGTCGCCCCCCGTTCGACGCGCAATTACGAGACCGATCAATCGGCGAAGCTGAATATCGGGGATACCGGCACCAGCATCACCGCCGGACAGACGATGTCGTCGGGCGATGAAAAATGGTTGCGTAAATTCGGCGCCGAGCAGAGACTATCTGACGGTGTCAGCGTCTCCGGCTCGATTGGCGAGACACCGCAGGGCACCACGTCCAAGAGCATCACCGCCGGCTTCAAAAAGACCTGGTGAACGCCTTATTGTGGCCACGGCAAATTCGGCCGAATGATCTGTGATTGCCGTATCTTGGCCGCGATGTGGTCAAAATCAGCCCCCTTCATAGCCCCACTTTTACTTCGTCTACTTCGTCGCGCGGGGGGACGCTAGCTCTACGCGAAACAGAGGAACAGCCGATGAATGTCATTCGTTCGGAAAAACTTGAAGGAACTGAAACCGAGGTGGACGGCAACTTCGCCGCGGCTTCGGAAGTCGAGGCCGGAATCCGGGATTTCGTGCGCAACGACGTCGCTTATCTGCGCCGTCCTGGCAACGCCGGTGCCACCGAGCCGCCGCCGGTACCCGCGCTCGAGCCGAGCGCTGAGGCCGCTGTCAACAATGTCAATTCGCTGATCCAGCGCGTCGCCGGTAATTCGCTGTCGGAAATCGAGAACCTGATCACCGAGCTGGAAAGCCTGCGCGATGTGCTGCATGCCGAAGGCCAGCGCGTGCAGCGCGAGATTTCCGGCTACGCCCAGCTCAGCCAGGCAGCGATGAAATCGACCCGCATGATCGCCGACAACGTCGCGCAGTGGAAGCGCGCCGCCGACGGGCTGCGCAACGGCTAGACCGCGCGACGCGCATCGATCGCCGCCGCCTCCCGACAGGGAGTGCGGCGGTTTCGATTGGACCGGGCGAAGCTCCGGTTGCTGACGGTTCGATGTCATCGCCCCCGCGGCGGGGTCGAGTCGCTCCCTAAAAAAATTCGATCTCCCCTTTCGAGGGGAAGTCAGCGAATCTGATCAATGCGATTCGCGGATCGTCGAACGCGCCGGCTGCGGCCTGCGACCAAAAACATGCGCTGCGATGCAACGGCGCTTACCGGGGGGACAGTCTAAATGGAAATCAAGGCAATGCAGCCGGACGACGCCAATCCGATGCCGCTGCGGATGTCGCAGCACGGAATCGGCACCCTCGTGATCCGGTTTATCGGATTGCTGTTTCTCTCCGTGACCGCGCTCGCGCTGGTCTGGATCCGCTGAAACGCTTTTCGGCAAAATGGTTAGCTAACAGCTAACAAGCGCCGCTCGGAACGCACTTACCTGCTTTCGGTCGGCGCCGCATCGAGCGTATAGACGCCGTCGGCATAGCCCTTCACCACCATCGTCGTGGTCAGCATCACCACAACCGTCACGGTTGCGAAGATGAAGCCTACCAATTTCAAGCCGCTGCGATCCGCCATGGCCGCCCCCTGCCGATTTTCCCGCGCGGCACTATGGCCGGCACAGGTTCAAAATGCGTTAGCGAAAAAATCGTTCCGCGGCATCAGGGAACACAGGGCGGATGGTGAACGAGTCGGTAACCGTGTTGTCCCGGTAACGCTCCTTTCGCCATCATCAGTATTTTTGCGGATCGAGGTTCTGTCTTCAGGAGACATTCCGGCGCGGCACGAAGGCGGTGGCGAGAAATGAGAATGCCGGTTCGCCGCGCTGGTTGGTGCCGGAGTTGCGGATCTGCAGGATGCCCCATTCGGGCCGCGAGTCCGACGTCCGCCGCGACTCCACTTCGCTTGCAAAGCTGATGGTATCGCCGGCCAGCACCGGCTTGATCCAGCGCAATTCGCGAAAACCCGGCGAAGGTCCCCACACCGCGACCTGCTCGCCGCGCAGGGCGGCCTCGCGCGCCAGCCGCTGTCCATCCGCCACCATCAGCTTCATGCAGACGGACGCGACATGCCAGCCCGACGCCGCAAGCCCGCCGAACAAAGAATTGCGGCCTGCCGCCTCGTCGAGATGAAAAGGTTGCGGATCAAATTGCGCAGCGAAGATCTTGATCCCTTCGGCGGTGAACGTGAACGACCCGACCTCGCGCCGCTGCCCGACCTGCATGTCCTCGAAGAAGCGCATCAGCGGACCTCCTCCGCGGCGACCGGCCCGCGCCGGCTCACGATGATCGGGGAGACCATCTCGCACAGGATCTGTCCGGCTGCGTTGCGCGCCACGGCCTTGAACGTGACGATCCCGGTCTCAGGCCGGCTCTTCGAAATCCGCGCCTCCACGACATCGACATCGAGCATCAGGTCGTCACCGGGGCGCAGCGGCGCAAGCCAGCGCAATTCGTTGACACCCGGGGAGCCCAGCGAGGCGGTGCGACCAATGAAGCCGTCGAACATCATCCGCATGATGATCGCGCAGAGATGCCAGCCCGAGCCAGCCAGGCCGTTCAACATCGAACGCCCGGCGGCTTCCTCATCGAGATGCATCGGCTGCGGATCGAATTCGGTGGCAAACGCCAGAATCTCCTCGCGCGTGACGTGGCGAGGTCCGAATGTACCGACACGGCCGGTCGGGAAATCTTCGAAGGACAGAGTCATGTTAAACAATTGCGGCAGGAAGCCCGATTCTGGCCGCACTTTGGGGCAATCACAACCTGCCCGCCTGCATGGCTCGTGCTCCGTAGGGCCCGGAATGACATTCGGCGCGAAGGCTGTGTCTGCACTGAATTCGACACAACTCATGATTGATTCGCTGGGGGAAGACCATGTTTGACTTTCAGGACCTGTTCCAGTGGGACCGTTTCATCACGCCCACGATTATCAAGACATTCTACTGGCTGGTCATCGCGCTGATCTGCCTGGCGGGCCTGTCGGGCATCTTCTCGGGCCTTGCCACCATGGCGGTCAGCCCATTCGGCGGATTCCTGATGCTGCTCTCCAGCATCGCCAGCGTGGTGGTCGGAATCGTGTTCTCCCGCATTTTCGCGGAGTTCGTCCTGATCGTGTTTCGCATCAACGAACACCTCGGCGCAATCCGCGACCAGGGGCTGCGGTAACTATCAGCCGTCATGGCCGGGCTTGTCCCGGCCGTCCACGCCTTCTTGCGGCGGCGCGGCCAAGACGTGGATGCCCGCGACAAGCGCGGGCATGACGAACAACATATATTTCTCGACCTACGTATTAAACCGGAAATGCATGACGTCGCCGTCGGCGACGACATACTCCTTGCCTTCCAGCCGAAGCTTGCCGGCATCGCGGGCGCCGGCCTCGCCGCTGAACGCTATATAATCGGCGTAGGCGATGGTTTCGGCGCGGATGAAGCCCTTCTCGAAATCGGTGTGGATCACTCCGGCCGCCGCGGGCGCCTTGGTGCCGCGGTGGATGGTCCAGGCACGGGCTTCCTTCGGACCGACGGTGAAATAGGTGATGAGGTCGAGCAGCTGGTAGCCGGCACGGATCAGGCGGTCGAGACCCGCTTCCTCAAGGCCCAGCGTCTCCAGGAATTCGGCGCGCTCCTCGCGCGACAGGGTCGCGATCTCGGATTCGATCTTGGCGGAAATCGCCACCGCGACCGCGCCTTCCTTCTTGGCCTGCTCGAATACCTGCTTGGAGAAATTGTTGCCGTCTTTGGCAGCACCCTCCTCGACATTGCAGACATAGAGCACGGGCTTTGAGGTGAGCAGTCCCAGCATGCCGAAGGCGCGTTCCTCCTCGGCCTTGCGCTCCAGCAGCCGCGCCGGCTTGCCGTCACGCAACAGCACCAGCGCGCGATTGACGAGTTCGAGCTGCTCCTTGGCGTCCTTGTCGTTGCCCTTGGCCTTCTTGGTCAGGTTGTCGACGCGCTTCTCCAGGCTGTCGAGATCGGCGAGCATCAGCTCGGTCTCGATGGTCTCGATGTCGGCGAGCGGTGCAATCTTGCCCTCGACATGGGTGATGTCGGAATCCTCAAAGCAGCGCACGACATGGGCGACCGCGTCGACCTCGCGGATGGTAGCCAGGAACTGGTTACCGAGCCCCTCGCCCTTCGAGGCGCCGCGCACGAGCCCCGCGATATCCACGAAGGTCAGCCGGGTCGGAATGATCTGCCCCGATTTGGCAATGCCCGCGAGCTTGTCGAGCCTGACATCGGGGACCGCGACCTCACCGACATTGGGCTCGATGGTGCAGAACGGATAGTTCGCCGCCTGCGCCGCCGCCGTTTCCGTCAGGGCGTTGAACAAGGTCGATTTGCCGACATTGGGCAGCCCGACGATACCGCATTTGAATCCCATGATGTCCTCAGTACCCTCGTCGTCATGGCCGGACTTGTCCCGGCCATCCACGTGTCTTGTTGGTCCAAAGCAAGGAAGACGTGGATGCCCGGGATCGCAGACAAGTCTACGCAGTCTGCGCAAACTAGACTGCTATGCCCGGGCATGACAAAACAACGCGCAGCTCTAGCCGTTGCCGCCGTCTTCCTTGTCGAAAAATCCCTTGGCCTGCATCGCCAGGTGCACCTTGTTCTGGAACGTCGAGTCAGGGCCGGTTACGAGAAGCCCCGCATTGTCGGCGACCGCCTCGCATAGCGCCGTCACCCAGGGGCCATCGTCCTTGGCGAAATCGGCCAGCACATAGCTGTGCACCAGCTCCTTGACGCCGGGGTGACCGATCCCAAGCCGCACGCGACGATAGTCGTTGCCGATATGCGAGGAAATCGAACGCAACCCGTTATGGCCGGCGATGCCGCCGCCGACCTTGACGCGCAGCTTGGCCGGCGGCAGTTCGAGCTCATCCTGGAACACGGTGATCTCGCCCGCACCGAGCTTGAAGAAGTTCGCGGCTTCCTGAACGGCGCGCCCGGAATCGTTCATGAACGTCGCGGGCTTCAGCAGGATCACCCGCTCGCGATCGAGCGTGCCTTCCGACGTCGCGCCCTGAAAGCGGCGGCGCCATGGTGCGAAACCATGACGCCGCGCAATCTCGTCAACGGCCATGAAGCCGATATTGTGCCGGTTGCGCGCGTATTTCGCGCCGGGATTGCCGAGGCCAACAAAGAGCAGCATGACACGGCATCCCGCGTGCGGGTGACGTTACTTCTTCTTGTCGCCGCCGCCTGCGGGCGCCTTGGCTCCCGCTGCGGGGGCCTTTGCGCCTGCCGCGGGCGCCGCACCTGCGGCCGGAGCAGCACCTGCCACCGGAGCAGCACCTGCTGCCGGAGTTGCACCCGGAACGGCAGCGGCAGCCGCCGCCTTCAGCTCTTCGGCGTAACCCGACGGCGGCACGATGGTCACGAGCGTCGCGTCCTCGCGCGCCAGCGATTTCACGCCGGTCGGCAGCTTGATGTCGGACAGATGCAGCGAATGGCTGATCTCGAGGGCCGAGACGTCGGCTTCGATATATTGCGGAATGTTGTCGACGGCGCATTCGAGGTCGATCGTATGCGTGACGATGTTGACGGTGCCGCCGCGCTTCACGCCGGGAGAGCCTTCCGCCTTCACCACGTGAAGGGGAACGCTGACGCGGATGGTGGCGCCTTCGCCGAGCCGCATGAAATCGACATGGATCGGGAAATCGCGCACCGGATCGAGGTGGAAGTCGCGCGGGATCACGCGGTGCTTCTTGCCCTCCAGATTGATGTCATAGATCGTGGTGAGGAAGCGGCCGGCCAGGATGCGCTGGCGCAGTTCGCGGTCTTCCACCGAGATCGGCAGCGGGGGCTGGTTGTTGCCGTAGATCACTCCGGGCACTTTCCCGGCGCGACGCTCTGCCCGTGCGGCCCCCTTGCCGACTGACGGACGCGCGGTCGCCTTCAATTCCATGACGGTCGCCATTTGCTTAAGTCCTTGTTTTTGAAAAGCTAAAGGCCGCAACGCGGCCCATTTCCAGCTTCCGCAGCAAGCCTCCAGGGGTGCGGGGGCTGCGGACGTGGCGGGCTTTTAGCCCCAAAGGGCCGAAATGACAAGGAAATGAAGGCATTTTTCTGCGTCCGCCTCCCAACCCAAAGCCGTCAACGAGCCCGGATGCCCCGAGTTTCGTCGGACCGGGTTCATTCAGCGTCCCGATTTCAGCGGATAGAGGGTCTTGCCTTCGAACAACATGGTGACGAATTGCTCGATGCGGGCGATCCGGGTCTCGGCCTTTTTGACGTTGTGGATCCGGTAAAGGATCGCGTAGCGGTTCCTGCTATCGAGCGTTTCGAAAAAGCGCTTCGCCTTCCCGTTCTTCTCCAGGGCGGCGCGAAGATCGTCGGGCACCTGCGCCGTACTTTGCGACGCATAGGCGCCGTTCCAGCGCCCGTCCGTTCTGGCGCGTTCGATCTCCTTCAATCCCGCAGGCTGCACGCGTCCCATTTCAACAAGCTGAAGTGCCCGGGCGCGGTTTTTCTCCGACCATTTGCTGGCGGATTGACGCGGCGTGAAGCGGATCAGCCAATATTTCTCGTCGAAACTGTCGAGTTGGCCATCGATCCAGCCATGACAAAGCGCAGCATCGATCGCCTCCTGTTTCGAAACGCTGGCTACTCCGGACGCCTTCTTGGCAAGCTTCAGCCACAAACCCTTCGACCGGGTCCGCTGCGAGGTGAGCCATGCGTCCCAATCCTGCTGCGACTTGAAGGCAATCACCGGCAGGTCAGGCTTGGCGCTTCCCATCGAAAGCGAAGGCGATCAGCCGTCCGTCCGCGGGCTGCCGACATCCGGCGCCGAGGGCGAGATCCCGAGCTTGCCTTCCAGGATCGCGATGCGCACCTTCAGCGCCTCGTTTTCCTCGCGCGCCAGACGCGCCATGTCCTTGACGACCTCGAACTCCTCGCGCTTGACGACATCGAGGTCGCGCAGGAATTTTTCGGCCTGGTTGCGCACCACCGTGTCGAACTCGCGCTTCGCACCTTGCGCCGCGCCCGCCGCGTCATTCATCAGGCGGCCAATTTCGTCGAAAAACCGATTGGTGGTCTGGGTCATGGCGAAAACTCCGGCTGCGCAAAACCTTGATAAACAGGAACCTCGGTAACGTGCTTTGCAACAATGGCGATCCGTGCGACAGGATTCAAGCCCCGCGGCCCACAGGGAAGCCGGCTCGCCTTGTCATGCCGTGGTTTCCTTGCGAACCTATCGGATAGCCCAAGGAAAGCGCCCGAAGTAAACCAGCGTCATCAAACGAGAACAATCGCCATGATCGACCAGCAGATCGAAATTGCGACCAAGGACGGCCACACCACGACCTTCATCACCCATCCCGAGCGTGGCGGACCTTTTCCCGTCATCATCTTCTACATGGACGCCCCCGCGATCCGCGAGGAATTGCGCGACATGGCGCGCCGCTTCGGCACGTCGGGATATTACGTGATGCTGCCGAACCTGTATTACCGCGCCGGCGTGATGGAGCTTGGACCTTTGCCCGCCGATCCGGAAGCGCCGGAACGCAAGCGCATGTACGAACTGATGAACGGGATCAACATCCCGATGGTGATGGAAGATACCAAGGCCCTGCTCGCCTATGCCGAGGCCCAGCCGGCCGCGAACACGCGCCTCGTCGGCACTGTCGGCTACTGCATGAGCGGACGCTATGCGATCAACGCGGCGACGCATTTTCCCGATCGCGTCAAGGCCGCGGCCTCGATCTATGGCACGCATCTGGCGACCGACCAGCCTGACAGTCCGCATGCCGCGGCCGGCAAGACCAAGGCCGAGCTCTATTTCGGCTGCGCCGAGACCGATGTCTATGCGCCGCAGGAGATCATCGACAAGGTGAAGGGTGGCATGGAGGGCACCAGGAACGAAGTCGAGATCTATTCCGGCACCCATCACGGCTTCGCCTTCCCCAAGCGCCCGGTCTACCACCGCGATGCCGCGGAACGGCATTGGGAGCGGCTGCTCGCGCTCTATCGCCGCAACCTCGTTTAACGGAAACCTCGCGGCACGATGCTTCCTCTTCTCATCGCCTTTCCCGTGTTCGACCCGGTCGCGATCGCGATCGGGCCGATCGTGATCCGCTGGTATGCGCTGGCCTATATTTTCGGCATCGTACTGGGCTGGCTCTACGCGCGCGCGCTGCTCAAGACCGAAAGATTGTGGGATGGACCCGCGCCCGTGACGCTCGTCCAGCTCGACGACTTCATCCTCTGGGTCACGGTCGGCATCATCCTCGGCGGCCGCACCGGCTATGTGCTGTTCTACAATTTCGCCTTCTTCGTGCAGCACCCGGTCGAGATCCTAGAACTGTGGAAGGGCGGCATGTCGTTCCACGGCGGTTTCCTGGGCTGCGTGGCCGCGGTGATCTGTTTTGCCCGCGCCAACAAGGTGTCGATCCTCTCGCTTGGCGACCTCACCACCGCGGTCGCGCCGATCGGCCTGTTGCTTGGGCGGTTGGCCAATTTCATCAACAGCGAATTATGGGGCCGGCCCGCCGACCCCTCGCTGCCCTGGGCGATGATCTTTCCCAATGGCGGGCCGCTGCCGCGCCATCCGAGCCAGCTCTATGAAGCAGGCCTCGAAGGCATTGTGCTGTTCACCGTACTCGCCGTGATGGTTCGCCTCGGCGCCCTGAAGCGGCCCGGCCTGATTCTCGGCAGCTTCATCGCGATCTACGGATTGGCGCGGATTACCGGTGAGCATTTCCGCGAGCCCGACCCGCAACTCGGGTTCTTGTGGGGAGGACTGACCATGGGAATGCTGCTGTCGGTGCCCATGGTGATTGCCGGCGCTGTCATGATAATGATGACATGGCGCCGCCAACCGGCGAGCCGTCCTGATGCCGACGGCCTCAGTACCGATCATTAAGTTCGATTCCGTTGAACGATTTCATTCAAGGCCGACCGTGACGGAATATTCGCCGCTGCAGTCCGAGATCAGGAAGTTGATCAAATCGTCAGGCCCGATGCCGGTCTGGCGCTACATGGAGCTGTGCCTGACCCATCCCCAGCACGGCTATTACGTGTCGCGCGATCCGCTGGGGCGCGAAGGCGATTTCACCACCGCGCCCGAAGTCAGCCAGATGTTCGGCGAATTGCTCGGGCTGTGGGCGGCGTCGGTGTGGAAGGCGATGGGCTCGCCCTCGCTGCTGCGGCTGGTCGAACTGGGCCCCGGCCGCGGCACCATGATGGCGGACGCGCTGCGGGCGCTGCGGGTGCTGCCGCCGCTCTATCAGATGCTCAACGTTCATCTCGTCGAGATCAACCCGGTGCTGCGCGACAAGCAGAAGGCGACGCTTTCCGCGGCACGCAACATCGCTTGGCACGACAATATCGACGAGGTGCCCGAGGGGCCCGCGATCATCTTCGCCAATGAATATTTCGACGTGCTGCCGATCCACCAGGCGGTGCGGCAGGAGAACGGCTGGCACGAGCGCGTGATCGTGCTTGACGACGACGGCAAGTTCTCCTTCGCGGCGGCGCCCGATCCGCTGCCGCGTTTCGAGGTGCTGCTGCCGCCGCTGTTGCGGGCGGCGCCGATCGGCGCAGTGTTCGAGTGGCGGCCCGACGCCGAGATCATGAAGATCGCGCGCCGCGTCCGCGATCAGAATGGCGCGGCGCTGATCATTGATTACGGCCATGTACGCAGCGACGCCGGCGACACCTTTCAGGCCATCGCGCGGCACAGTTTCACCGATCCGCTGCAGGCGCCGGGACAGGCCGATGTCACCGCCCATGTCGATTTCCAGGCGCTGGCGCATGCCGCCGAGGACATCGGCGCGCGCGTGCACGGCCCGGTGGAGCAAGGCGAATTTCTCAAGCGGCTCGGCATCGAGACGCGCGCGGTCACGTTGATGGCGAAGGCCTCCCACGAAGTGTCCGAGGATATTTCGAACGCGTTGAAACGGCTGGTCGAGGGCGGCCGCGGCGGCATGGGCGCGATGTTCAAGGTGTTGGGCATCTCCGACCCGCGGCTCACGGCGTTGCCGGGACTGAGCGAAGAGGCCAGTGGATCCGCATGATGCTTTGCTCGCCGTTACTTTCGGCCATTCCCGGCCTGCGCCACGCCTTCTTCACCCGCGACGGCGGCGTGTCCGAGGGAATCTATGGTGGTCTTAACGGTGGTCTCGGATCGCGCGACGACCCGGCCAATATCCATGAAAACCGCCGCCGGATGGCGGAGCAGATGGGCGTTACGCCCGAACACTTCCTCAGCGTGCATCAGATCCATTCGCCGGATGCCGTGATCGCGACCGGCCCTTGGCAGGGCCCGGATCGGCCGAAGGCCGACGCCATCGTGACGCGAGCCGAGGGGCTTGCGATCGGCGTCACCGCGGCCGACTGCGGACCGATCCTGCTGGTCGATCCGACCGCGCGCGTGATCGGCGCTGCGCATGCCGGCTGGAAGGGCGCGCTGACGGGGATCGTGGAATCGACCATCGACGCGATGGAAAAACTCGGCGCGGAACGAAACAGCATGGTCGCCGCGATCGGCCCGCTGATCCGCCAGCCAAGCTATGAAGTGGGCGGCGAGTTCGTCGAACGCTTCATCGCGCAAGACGCCGACAACGCGATGTTCTTCCTTCCTGCCGCGCGCGACGGACACGCGATGTTCGATCTCGCCGGCTTGATCCGGATGCGGCTCGAAAACGCCGGCGTGTTGATGATCGACGATCTCGGCGTCGACACCTATTCCGATGAGCGTTTCTACAGTTACCGCCGCTCCGTGCACCGCCAGGAGCCGGACTACGGCCGCCACGTTCACGCCATCATTTTGGAAGGTTGACGGCGAGTTTGCGGTAAAGCGTCCCAGCTTGACGCAAGCCTGCCGTATGACGGGTGTCGTTCTTAATGCCGGTTTAAGTCCTGTGTCGCCGCCGCCCTAGACGTTAATCGAATTTAACGCTATCGCTCGGAACACGATGAAAGACGCGCGGATCAAAACGAGCTGCACTTTGTTCAAGGCGAGCCGCGCCGGTTTGGCAGCGCTGTTGTTGGCTGCGGCCTGCGCTCTCGGCGGTTGTGCAAATAGCGGTGCAACAAGCAGCGCGAGCGGCGCCTTTGCGATGGCAGGCGCCACTGACGGCCCGACCGTCGCATTCGAATCGATCGACGGCCCGCCGCCGCAGGTGTTCGACCGCATGGTCGGCGTGCTCGACAGCGAGAGCAAATTGCGCAGTCTGTCGATCGTCTCGCGCGAGGGCGCATCCGCCTATCGGGTGCGCTTCTATCTCTCGGCGCAGGTCGTGCATGGCAAGACCCTGATCGCCTGGGTGTGGGACGTCTATGACCGCGAGCAACAGCGCGCGCTGCGGCTCTCCGGCGAAGAGCCGGCGGGCAAGGCGGGACGCGATCCCTGGAGCGCCGCGGATGACCTGGTGTTGCGCAAGATCGCGCAGGCCGGCCTTTCCGGCCTCTCCAACATGATCAACGGCACGCCGCAGCCGGATGCGCCGCAGCCACCAGTGTCCGCGCCGGACAAACATGGGCCCGCGGTCGCGAATGCCGGCGATTTCACGCCGGCGGTGTCCAGCGTGGCCGCCCTCAGCTACACCGATCATTAGCCAAATCCCGGCAACCAAAGCCATTTTTGCCCGGGAAAACCGGGGGGACGGGTTGCCAGCCGCGCACTCTCCCTGATATCTCCTCGCCTGTGAAACGAGCCGGTTCTACAGGTATCCCGATATGCTGAATATTGTCGCCAGCAAGGCGCGGGGAGAAGCCTCGATGTCGGCCAAGAATACGGCCAAGTACTCGGCCAAGAACGGCTCCATCAAACTGGTCGCGGGCAATTCCATCCCGGCTCTCGCACAGGCCATCGCCGACGGGCTCGACCTGCCGCTCACCAAGGCCGTGGTCCGGCGCTTCGCCGACATGGAGATCTTCGTCGAAATCCAGGAAAACGTCCGCGGCTCGGATGCCTTCATCATCCAGTCGACCTCGTTTCCAGCCAACGACCACCTGATGGAGCTGCTGATCATCACCGACGCGCTGCGCCGGTCCTCGGCGCGCCGCATCACCGCCGTGATCCCCTATTTCGGCTATGCCCGGCAGGACCGGAAATCCGGCTCGCGCACGCCGATCTCGGCCAAGCTGGTCGCCAATCTGATCACCCAGGCCGGTGTCGACCGCGTCATGACGCTCGACCTGCATGCCGCACAGATCCAGGGCTTCTTCGATATTCCGACCGACAATCTCTTCGCCTCGCCGGTGATGGTACGCGACATCCGCGACCGTTTCGACCTGACCAAATCCATGGTGGTGTCGCCCGACGTCGGCGGCGTGGTCCGCGCGCGCGGCCTTGCCAAGCGCATCAACACCCCGCTCGCCATCCTCGACAAGCGCCGCGAGCGCGCCGGCGAATCCGAGGTCATGAACGTGATCGGCGATGTCGCCGGCTACACCTGCATCCTGATCGACGACATCGTCGATTCCGGCGGCACGCTGGTGAATGCTGCCGACGCGCTGCTCGCCAACGGCGCCAAGGACGTCTACGCCTACATCACCCACGGCGTGCTGTCCGGCGGCGCGGTGACCCGCATCACCTCCTCGCGGCTGAAGGAATTGGTCATCACCGATTCGATCCAGCCGACCGAAGCCGTGGTCAAGGCCGCCAACATCCGCACCCTCCCGATCGCCACCCTGATCGCCGAAGCGATCAGCCGCACCGCGGCGGAGGAGTCGGTGTCGAGCCTGTTCGACTGAACGCGCGGAGGGCTAAGCGCGAGGCTCTCGCCGCGCCCACCGCTCGTCGCCCCCGCGAAGGCGGGGGCCCATACCGCGGAATCTTTCCGTAGACCCATGTAGCAGACGACGGTCGCCACAACGTAGTCCTGTGGTTCTGGGTCCCGGCCTTCGCCGGGACGACGGCGAGAATGACGGCTTGCATGAACATCTGGCGGCCGACGCCCGATGACGCTCCCAGCCGCCCCCTACGTCGGCAGCTCTTCGCCCGCCTGCTCCCGGACCATATAGTCGGCGTACCAGTCGGCCCACGCCTCATCATGCTGGCCGATGCGCTTCTCGTGCTCGCCATGCGCGACGGCGGCGCGGCGCAGCGCGGCCGCAAGATCCGTCGACGAGACGAATGTCGTGTCCGCCTCGACGCGTCCCGGCAGCCGCGTGGTGATTTCCTGAAACAGCCAGCCATTGCCGTCGGGATCCCTGAACGAGGCGAAGGAGCGGTAGCTGCGATGCTCGGGGTCCAGGCCGCGAACCCGAAGCCTGCCGAACAGATAAGGCTCATCATTGCCGAGGTAGACGCCGCCGGCATCGTGGAAGACGTCGCTGACCTCGACGCCGCGGTCACGCAGTTCGGCGCGGGCGGCCTCGATGTCTGACACGATCAGATACAGTCCCTGGGCGGAGCCTGGCGCCGCCGCGGTGACGTTCTTGCCGAAGATGATCGAACATCCCGAACCGGGCGGCGTGAACTGGATCACGCGATAATCGTCACCGGCGGCGAAGTCGGCGTCGAGCCGCCAACCGAGGCTGTCATAAAAGTGCTTGGCGCGATCGACATCCGACACCGGGATGACGACGATCTCGAGCTTCATGTCGACCGTGCGGGCTTTAGCAATCTCGTTCGCAGTTGCCATGTTTTCCCTCCCTGGTATTGAAGAAGCGGCGCGCATGCTGGCGCACAGCGATCCATCGCGCTTGATGGTGACTGTCCTCCGAGCTCCGATCAAGGACATATTGAGTGGTGGATGACGCGTCGCCGTGCGGGCTGACAAACATCATCAGATCATGATTATTTTTTGCTCATCTTCGGGCGATCACCGCGATCGGGCCGCCGCCGGCTGGCCCCTGATGCTCGGCGCCGCCGGAGACGTAGACGAGACCAGTGCCCGCCACCCCGCCGATCAGCCCGCCCACGGCAGCGCGGGCATGACGCGTCGCGGTGATGTCGGTGTCCTCCAGCATGGTATGGCGGAAACCGCGGACGAGGCCGTCCGGCGACGCCTCCGCCTTGGCGAAGATATTGACCAGCCGATCCTGCGACTTCAAATCGAGCGGGTCGAGCCCGGCGCTCCGGATCGCCTCCATCACGGCGGCAAGATCGATCGCATCGCGCATCACCGCATGGCCGATCACGAACGGGCTTTGCGATATCGGTGAATTGCCCATCACGATCACCACGTTATGCATCAGCTCGATGCCGGAGGAGGCCGACGCGACGGATGAATAACAATCCCAGTCCTTCAGCACCTCGGCTTCTCCGACGCTCTCGCCCACTTCGCCCAGTGCCCGCGCCACACCGATCGCGGACGCGCCGCGCGAATAGCCCATCGATGAATAGGCGCCGGTGGTCACCGTCTTATGTCCCCGCGCGGCGGCGGCCTCGATGCGCTCGCTGGTCAGCAAGGGACACTTGATCTGCACGAAGTGCACGTCGCGCGGGTCTTCGATGCCGCCATCCGTCATCGCGAGACGGACAGCCTGCATCGTTTCCGCAATCTGCGCGTCGCGGCCGATCTCCTCGGGGAGGAAATCGCGGGTGTGCGCGATGCCGATGCTCAGGCGCTTGTCGGGTGAACGATCCGCCGCGGCCGCGACATCTTTGCGCGCGAACACAGTCAGATGCGGCGAGAGCACGCCTTCGGTACCGCCTGACATCACAAAGGCGATCCTCGCCTCGACCGCATTTGGCGAGAGCCCCAGACGCGGCGCGAGCGCGGCGCACAGGGCGGCGACGGCGTATTCCCGGGTAAAATCGTTGACCCCGCCATTGCCCTCGGTCTTGCCGAGCACGGCGATGATCGACGAGGGATCAAGGTGACCTTGCTCGATCAGCTCCATCAGACCGGAGACGTCGCCCGGTCCGCGCGTGGGAACACGAAACACATCGATCGACATGGCCGGCATGGTGATTCCGCCTCTTGCAGAAAGATCTGTTTTTGGCGAGCAAGACCCGTACCAATTACCGTCATTCCGGGATGCGCCGCCAGGCGCAGGCCTGGAATCCATAACCACGGACTGGGGTTATGGATTCCGGGCTCGCGCTTTCGCGCGCCCCGGAATGACGAGTGAAAAAACGGGCGAAGACTTAGACTGCTCTCAGGGACGCGCGGCCTTGGCGTCCTCGGCGGTGACGGCGTCCTGGTAGCTGTTGCCGAAATGCGTCCGCACATAATTGACGACGGCGGCGACCTGTTCGTCGCTCATGAAGGCGCCGAGCGGCGGCATGCCGTGCAGGCCGTTGGTCACGACGTAGAGCGGGTATCCCGCAGCCTGCAGCTTGCTGTTGCCGGCGAGCGATGGAAACGTGCCCGCGCCGCTCGCGCCCCGCCCATCCATCATGTGGCAGGCACTGCAGACATTGCGATAGAGGCTCTCGCCGCCCTGCTCGGTGAATCTCAGCGCGGGACTGAAGACGACGCCCGCCTGCGCGCCCGGGTCCGATTGCGCATCGGACGCCGGTGTCGCGAGCAACAGCGCAGCGCCGACGGCCAGCGCCGCCGCGGAACGAACCCATAACATCAGCCGCATGATCCAAACAGCCTTTTGCTCTGACGCGTTTTCTTGACGCGAACCGGTATCCACTTCGCTCGAAAACGCTTTAGCTCTTGATGACACGTTGATGCAGCCGCGTGACGGCATCGAGCGCCGAGAGAACCGCGCCCTCCTGCCAGGCCGGAATATGGGACGCATGCTCGCCGGCCAGCGCAATCCGGCCGTCGATCTGGCACAGATTGTCGTAATGCCGCGCGCGTGCCGCCTCGGTCCAATAGCCGGCGCAGCCGAGCGTGAACGGCATCCGATTCCAGGCGACCGCGACGCCGTTCTCGAATTCGGCGCGGTATTGCGGATGGATCTGCGAGCCGAATTCCACGGCCCGCGCGATCCGCTCCGATGGCGCCAGGGCCGTGAACTCATAGGTGCTAGGCAACCCGATCAGATAGGCGCCCAGCAACACGCCACGGCCGCTTCGGTTGAAGCCCGAATTGGGATAGCCGATCTGGCCGATCGGCAGATCCGTGTAGCTGATGCCGCCATAGATCGCCTCGTCCTCCTCCCAGAAGCGCCGCTTGAACTGCAGGCCGATCTTGACCGAGGCGATATAGGGAACGGCGTCGATCGCGGCCTTCATCGGCGTGCCGACATCGACTTCAAGCTGGCTGAGAATGGACAACGGAATGGTGCAGACGCACCAGTCGGCCTTCTCCTGGCGGATCGCGTCCGGTTTGCTGGCATCGGTGTAGGTCACCGTGACGCCCGCGCCGTCCTGCTGGATCCGCGTCACCTTGGCATCGTAGCGGATGATTTCGCCAAGCTCGCGGGCGAAGGCTTTGCCGATCGCATCCATGCCGCCGACCGGCTGGAACATGGTGGTCTGGAAATCGAGCAGCGCGAAATTCTGCAGATAGCGCCATAGCCGCGACCGCAGGATTTCCGACAGATCGATCGGATCGCCGGGAACAGGCGCCGCACCGAGGCCTCCGCCCGGTCCCTTCGCATGACCGCGAACCGAAGCCGAGATCAGGTTGGTCTTATAGGCGTGGTTTGCATCGAGCGCGCCCCAGTTCCTAAGGGCTTCCAGCAGGATTTCCTGATCTTGTTTCGAGACGGCCTCATCGAGGCGGTCCTGCTGTGTCGCCTTGGCGAGCAGTTCCGAAACATGGCCCTGAAAATCCGCCTTGATTTCGCGGATGCGCTGCGGCTTGCCGCCAAATGCATTGGATGCGTGCAGCAACGCATTGTGATTGAGCTGAACGAACGGCTCGAGCGCGACATTGAGGCGCCTGCAATAGTCGAGCACGCCGCGATGGTGGTACGGAATGCGCCACGGCCCGGGATTGAGGTAATGGCCCTGTTCGAATTCGCAGGTCTGGCGATGGCCGCCGAGCTCGGTGAAGGTGTCGCCGCCACGCAGCGTCCAGTTGCGCCCGCCGGGCCGGCTGTTGAACTCGATAACCCTGACCTTGTAGCCGGCATTGCGCAGCTCAAGCGCCGCGGTCATGCCGGCAAGTCCGGCGCCCAGGATCAGGACAGTGGCGCCCTTCGGATCGCCATCCAGCTTGATCGGACCCTTGTAGCCGGACTCCGCGGCGAAGCCGAGGCTTGTCATCGCCTGATACATCGCAGCACTGCCGGCGACGGTGCCGATCAGCGACAGCAGATCACGCCGGCTCACCGCCGCAACAGGTTCGCGCTCCACGTTGATCCTCACCGCAACGAGAACACTGTCTGCGCGTCAAGCGGCGGCCTTGAATACAACATCACGAATCACCTTGGGCTAAGAACGGCGGTACGGTCACACTACGTGTGACCAAGGACATGCCTGGTCAAAAATACGGTTGCAAATGCAATATTCGCGTCAATTGTTTTTGACGAGCCCTACTCCTTTCGGCGGATGAGTAACTCTTCTGAGGTGAAATGCGCGGGCGTCATTCCGGAGCACGAAGGCCTGTAGGGACGGCTCAGCCGCAGGCATAACCCGCTTCTTTGTCGCGGGCGAGCTACGGATTGCGCCTGGCTAAACCGGCACGAACTACGGCATTTCGCCGATGTTGCTGATGACCACAGTTGTCTTGTCGAAGCGCGCGGTGATTTCAAGCGTGCCGCCGAGCGCCTCGATATAGCGCCGCAAGTTGCTCACATGCATATCACCGCGTTTCTCAAGCTTCGCCACGGCGGGCTGGTTGACCGTGAGCGCTGCCGCGACGTCCTCTTGAGAGAATGAGCGAGCCTTGCGCAATTCTTCGAGCGTCATCGCCTCGCGCAGCGCCGCGGCCTTTGCCGCCACACGTGCCCGACGCGCGGGCGTGAAGCTCTTGGTCAGTTCGCTAAAGGGCTTGTGTCCAGTCATGGGATCAATCCTTCCTTTCTGATCTCGGCGACGTAATCGTCATAAAGCTGGTCGGCTATCGGGACCATTCGCTCGTAAAAGCGATCATCGCCCGTCTTGTCGCCGCCAATCAGCAGGATCGCCGACCGCCTGGGATCGAAAGCGTAAAACACCCGCAGCGGTCGTCCGCCGCTTTGCACACGCAACTCACGCATATGGGCGTGCTTGGATCCGTTGATCCCTGACGAATAGGGAAAAGGCAGCTGCGGTCCCTGTTCGATCAGCAGCAATCCGGCGGCAGTCAAGTCATCCTGCTGCGCTTCGCTGAGATCGCGGTACCATTCCGCGAATTCGTCAGTGTGCTCGACATTCCAAGCCATCAAGGGCAATATATTCCATTAATGGAATATATTCAAGGGCCGCCTGCGCCTACCGGCGCATACCGGCATGACGAGGATCTGAAAAGCGATGGAGGGCGCGAATCGCATCGTCGCTTCCGCGCCTCGCACTGACCGCGCTACGTCGCGCCGGTCAGTTTGCCAAGCCAGCTTTTCTTCTCGCCGCCGTCCACTTCCGCCGATGCCCCCGCCTCGCCGCCGACCACCGCGCCGAACGAGGTAAAGAATTCGCCGGCGAGTTTCTTCGCCGTCGAATCGATCAGCCGGCCGCCGAGTTGCGCGAGCTTGCCGCCGATCTGGGCGTCGACGGCGTAGTGCAGGATCGTCACTTCAGCGCTTTCGGATTCCAGCCGCACCGTGGCGCCACCCTTGGCGAAGCCCGCGACGCCGCCGGAGCCTTCCCCGGAAATGCGATAGCTGTTCGGCGGATCGAGATCGGACAAGGTTACCTTGCCGCCAAAGGTCGCCTTCACCGGGCCGACCTTGAAGACCACGGTCGCGCTCATCTCGGTCGGCGACGTCATCTCGAGCGCCTGGCAGCCCGGAATGCATTGCTTGAGGATGTCGGGATCGTTCAGCGCGGCCCAGACCTTCTCTTTCGACGCAGGGATGCGCTGGCTGTCATTCATCTGCATGTACTGGATTCCTGATCGTTGGTCGTTGAAGGAGGAAGGTAGGCAAAGGCGCACTTCCGCCGTGCCCACCATTCATGTTGCGTGACGGGTGTGGTGGGCACGCTACGCTTTGCCCACCCTACTTTCGGGCGCGGGGATGCGTTGGCCCCGCCGCCGTTCGACGGTGATCTCCGCCAGGATCGACATCGCGATCTCCTCCGGCGTGATGGCGCCGAGATCGAGGCCGGCGGGCGCCTTGACATGATCGAGCGCACCGGCCTCGACGCCTTCGGCGGCGAGCTTGGCGCGCAGTGACGCCATCTTGCGGCGGCTGCCGACAAAGGCGTGGTAGGCGGCATCGATTGCGATCGCGGATTTCAGCGCGGCCTCGTCGCCCTTGCCTTGCGTCGACACCACGACAAAGCGACGAGCGTCGTTCAGATAGCGTGGCTCCAATCCGTCGATGATGACATGCGCATCGGGCGCGGCGGCAAGGTCGGCCGCAGGGGCGGCAAGTGTAACATGATAGCCGAGCTGCCGCGCCTGGGTCGCCAGCGACAGGGCGACCGGGCTGGCGCCGAGAATGACCAGCGAGGGATGCGGCAACACGGGCTCCACAAAAATATCCATGGTGCCCTTGCTCGGGCACATGTTGGAGGCGAAGCGCACGCCGTCGCGGTTCTCGCCGGGCTTGACGCCGAGTTCGGCCAAAAGGTTTTCCGGCTGCACCGAGACCATGCGCGGCTCGCCATCGGCCAGCGCCTCACGCGCCGCCTTCAGCACCGCACCCTTGGCGCAGCCGCCGCCGATCCAGCCCGCGACGATGGTGCCGTCCGGACGGATGATCGCTTTCGCGCCGGCCTTCGCCGCCGTCACCGACACCGTGCGCACGACGGTCGCCAGAACGAAAGCCTGCTCGGCGGCCTTCATCTGCGCCACCAGATCCATCACTTCGAGATGGGCGGTCATCTTTTCGCCCTCCTACAATTTCGCCAAATACGGTTCGAGCGCGCTCAGGCTTTGCAGCGTGTTGGCCGGCGCGTAGAGATCGACATGCGGCAGCGCCGCCCTGATGCCGGCGGCAACCGGTGCGTAGCCTTCCCAGGCCATCATCGGGTTGAGCCAGACGATGCGGCGGCAGCGCTTCGCAAGGGCTGCCATCTCGCGGCCGAGCAGCGCGGCGTCGCCGGTCTCGTAGCCGTCGGAGACGATCATCACGCAGGTGCGGGAATGGATCACGCGCGCCGCGTGCCAGCGGTTGAAGGTCTTCAGGCTCTCGCCGATCCGGGTCCCGCCGCCCGCGCCTTGCGCCAGCAGAGACAAGCGATCCAGCGCGCGACCGGCATCCTTCTCCTTCATGGCGTCGGAGACGAAGGCCAATCTCGTGTGAAACAGGAATGCCTCGGCCTCGCGAAATTCGTCGAGCACGCCATGGATGAAGCGCAGGAACACGCTGGTGTACATGCTCATCGAGCCGGACGCGTCGAGCAGCACGACGAGCCGCAACGGCTTGCCCTTGCGCTGCCGCCTGACGAGCGCGATCGGCACGCCGCCATGGCTGATGTTCCTGTGGATGGTGCGCCGCAGATCGAGCCGGTAGCCGCGCCGCCGCGCCAGATCGCGGCGGGTCAGCCGCGTGCGCATCAGCCGCGCGAGACGCGCCGCCGCATCATGCGCCTGCGCGACCTGCTCGGGGTCCGCCAGTTTGCGAAAGTCCACTTCGGCCAGGTTGTCGGCGCGCGAGGCGCCTTCCATGCGGCCCTCTCCGCCCTGGCCCTCCGGCGCGTCGCCGGTCGAAGGCACCTGATCGGTCGCCGACTGGCTTCCGCCGCGCTCAGAGCCCTGATCCTGCAGGCTCTTCATCGACGGGCTGTTGGCGGCCTTCGCGGCGCCAAATGTCAGCGAGCGCGAGCGCACGCGCCTGCCCAGCCAGAACGCATCGAACAATCCGTCGAACTTTTCCCAATCGGATTTCCGCGCCGAGAACAGATGTTTCAAGGCCGAGCGCAACAGGCCGGGCCGCGCCGCATAGCCGGAGGCCATCAGCGACGCCGCGTCCTGGCCTTCGGCGGGGCCGACGGCAAAGCCGTTGTCGCGCAGGGTGCGCAGAAACGCGGCGAGTTTTGTCGACACCAGCCGCGAGACCTCGTCGATCTCCTCGAAATCGGGACTGGCGCCGCAACAGCTCATGCGACCTTCCCCAACAAGCGTTCGGTGACCTCGCGCGTGATCCGCGCCTTGTCTTCATGCGTCTTCAGGAGGCACATCAGTGTTTCATGCACCGTCTCGATCTCGTCCTGCAGGTCGCGCACGTCGAGCCCGACAAGCGCCGCCGCCCAGTCCAGGGTCTCGGCGACACCGGGCACCTTGCGTAACTCTTCTTTGCGAATGCTTTCGACCATGCTGGCGATCTGCAGCGACAGCGCGGCGCCGGCGCCATTTATCCGCGCCATGATGATGCGCGCCTCGCGATCGACATCGGGATAATCGACATAGTGATAAAGGCAACGGCGGCGCAGCGCGTCGGACAATTCGCGGGTGCCGTTCGAGGTCAGCACCACATGCGGGATCGTGGTCGCCGCGATGGTGCCGAGTTCGGGGATCGAGACCTGGAAGTCGGACAAGAGTTCCAGCAGAAACGCCTCGAACTCGTCATCGGCGCGGTCGATCTCGTCGATCAGCAACACCGGCGATTTGGCTCGGCGGATCGCGGCCAACAGCGGCCGTTCCAGCAAATATTTCTCCGAGAAGATCTGGTCCTCGATTGTCTCGGCGTCACTGCCCTTATGCGCCTGGATCGCCAGCAACTGCCGCTGGTAGTTCCATTCATAGAGCGCGGAGGATTGATCGAGGCCTTCATAGCATTGCAGGCGGATCAGTTCGGTCGCGTGCATGCCGGCCAGCGCCTTTGCGACCTCGGTCTTGCCGACACCCGCCTCGCCTTCCAGCAGCAGCGGACGCCGAAGCCGCTGCATCAGCGAAATCGCGGTCGCAAGTTCGCTGTCGGCGATATAACCGGACACCGCCAGCGCCTGCGCAATCTGTTCGCGATCCTTCATTGCGAGAGCGTTTTCCTGTCTACTCTATTCAATGCCATTTCATCCGTGGCCTCATGGTTCGAGACGCGCGAAGACGCGCTCCTCACCATGAGGGGTCTAAAGCTGGTGGACCTCATCCTGAGGAGCGGCGCCTTCGCCGCGTCTCGAAGGATGAAAGCCCCCGCTCTGGCAACCGCCTTAAGCGAACACTCCCAGATTCTTCGCAGCCTTCCAGTTGCGCCAGTAGTCATGCGGCATCTGGATGTGGGTGGAGCCAAGGAACGAGAAGGCGTCGTTGACGGCGTTGGAGAACGCCGGCACGCCGCCGACATTCGGGCTTTCGCCGACGCCCTTGGCGCCGATCGGGTGATGCGGCGACGGGGTGACGGTGAAGTCGGTCTCCCAATGCGGGGTCTCGACCGCGGTCGGCATGAAGAAGTCCATGAACGAGCCGGTCACCACATTGCCTTCGTCGTCGTAGCGGATTTCCTGGCCCATCGCGATCGCAAACGCTTCGGTGAGGCCGCCATGCACCTGGCCCTCGATGATCATCGGGTTGATGCGGGTGCCGCAATCATCCAGCGCGTAGAAGCGCCTGACCTTGTAGACGCCGGTGTCGACATCGATGTCCATCACGCAGAGATAGGCACCAAAAGGATACGTCATGTTGGGTGGATCGTAATAGCTGACCGCCTCGAGCCCCGGCTCCATGCCCGGCGGCACGGAATTATACGCCGCCCAGCAGATGTCCTTCATCGACATGACC
>Ga0137412_10000226_pt1 | contig 37287 bp, 30 predicted proteins | sample CZODoug2_1_16fun_FD_122160 | JGI IMG/M metagenome (GOLD analysis project Ga0137412, IMG submission 122160) | Vadose zone soil fungal communities from Angelo Coast Range Reserve, California, USA - CZODoug2_1_16fungal (Hybrid Assembly) | ecosystem: Environmental > Terrestrial > Soil > Vadose zone...
ATTTCGTTGGAGAACGTGCAACTCTACGACGAATTGCGGCGCAGTGAGGCCTATTTGAGCGAGGCCCAGAGACTCAGTCATACGGGCACTTGTGCCTGGAGGCCCTCCAGAGAGAAAGTATACTGGACACGGGAAACCTTCAGCATCTTTGAGGACGATCCGGCGATCACTCCGACGCTGGAAATGGCGCGACGCCGAGTTCACCCGGACGATATTGCTGCTTTCCGGCAGGTCGTTGAGCGCGCATCAAACAACGGACAGGATTATGCCCACGAGTATCGATTGCGAATGCCGGATGACAGAGTCAAACACGTTCACGTCGTGGCTCGAGCCTTCCGCGATGAGGCAGGCGAGGTTGAGTTCATCGCTTCGGTGATGGATGTCAGCGCGATCCGGCTGGCGGAGCATGAGCTGCACAAGACCCAGACCGACCTTGCGCACGTGATGCGCGTGACCAGCTTGGGCGAACTGACCGCCTCGATCGCGCACGAGGTCAATCAGCCGCTGGGCGCCGTACTCATCAACGCCGAGGCATGCTTGAGCTGGCTCGATCACGAACAGCCCAATCTCACCGAAGCGCGCGCCGCCCTCGAGAGAATCGTCCGCGACGGCACCCGCGCGGGTGAGGTCATTCGGCGCGTCCGTACGCTTGCGAAAAAGGCCGACACGAAAATGGCGCCGCTCAACTTCAATGAGGTCTTAAGCGAGGCGATGACCTTGGTGCAGCATGAGCTCTGGAGTTCCCGAGTGGCGCTGCGCATGGAACAGGCGAGAGCGCTGCCGGTCATTCGCGCCGACAAAGTTCAGCTGCAGCAGGTGATCCTCAATCTGGTGATCAACGGCATTGAAGCCATGCAACCGATCACCGATCGAGCGCGCGAGCTCGTCATCCGTTCGGAGCAAGATGGCGCGCAGCAGGTGCGGGTCACTGTGAAGGACTGCGGTGTTGGCTTCTCCGCTGATCACGCAGGTCGGCTGTTCAATACCTTCTTCACCACTAAATCCAGCGGCTTAGGGATGGGATTATCGATCTGCCGTTCCATCATCGAACTTCACGGCGGGCGCGTCTGGGCGGTGCCCAATGAACCCCACGGCGCAATCATCCAATTCACCCTGCCCGCGAATCCAGGCCCGGCTTGATGTTTGAGAACAGCGAGACCAACCCCTCCGCGTAGGTGGGGTGTGCCACGATCAACTCCTCGATGGCATGGTAGGAAAGCCCCGTCCGCATCGCGAGTTGGACCGTCGGCAGCAACTCGCCGGCTCGCGGACCGAACGCGGTGAATCCGAGGATCCGATCGTCCTCCCCGATCAGTGCCTTGAGCTTGCCACGCGTTTCACCCGTCGCGCGGGTGCGAAGGATTGCCGAGAAGGGGTGCTCCGTCAGACGGTAGGCGACGCCCAGCCGTTTGGCGTCGATCTCGTTCAGTCCGACGCGCGCCAGCTCGGGTTCGGTAAACAGACAGAAAGGCACCTGCCTTCCGGCGGTGGTGCGCTGCCTGCCGCGCAGATTGTCCCTGACGATACGGAAATCGTCGTACGCCATATGGGTGAACGCCGGGCTTCCCGCGCAGTCGCCCATCGCCCACACGGCGGGAGCCGTCGTCTCCAGCCTGTCGTTCACGTTTACATGGCCCGACGGGGTCAGCGTGATGCCGGCACGCTCGAGGCCTAACCCAGCGGTGTTCGGTGTCTTACCCAGGGCAACCAGCAGATGCGAACCCTCTATGATGTTCTGCGTACCGCCGATCATGGTGTGGAGTAACACTCTGTCGCCGGACCGTCCGGAGACGCGGCTCACGTTGGCTGAGGTGATGATGGCGATCCCCTCTTCCTGAAGCAGGTTTCGGATCGCCTCGGCGATGTCGATATCCTCTCGGGGTAGGAGCCGCTCCTCGCGCTCGTAGACGCTGACGCGGCTGCCTAGCCGGCGCATCGCTTGCGCGAGCTCAAGGCCAACGTAGCTGCCCCCGAGGATCAGCAGATGCTCGGGAACGGCGTCAAGGTCGAGAAGCTCGACATGCGTGAGTGGAGCGGCTTCAGCGAGCCCGGGCAGTGCGGGGAGGGTTGCGAAAGCGCCGACATCGAGAAAGACCCGGTCGCCGCGCAGCGTGCGTGTTCCACCGCCGTTAAGCGCGACCTCGATGGTCCGCTCGGCAATAAAGCAGCCTCTTCCCATCACGAGTTCGCAACCGCTGGCGGCGAACTTATTCAGGTGCAGTTGGACCAGGCCTTTCACCATCGTCCGCTTGCGAACCTGAACTTCCCGCATCAACACACCCGCTGCGACGCGGGCTCCGAGCGCCTCGCTCGCGGCCAAAGTATGGGCGATGCCGGCACTGTGGATGAAGTTCTTGCTCGGCAAGCAGGCAATATTGGGGCACGAACCGCCCACATAGCGCTGTTCTACGACCACGACACGTTGGCCGGTATCACCCAGATGCCACGCTATCGATTTGCCAGCCTCCCCGCTGCCGAGCACCACGGCATCGTAGGTATCAATTGCGGCCATGGTCAGTCTCTGCCGTGCCGTAATCAAGCGGCCCGGCCTGCAGGGTCTGCTTTTCATCAGGCAGAGCTTGCATGCTCCAACCGCCCCCCAATGCGCGAATCAGCGACACGGCTGCCTGGATCTGGCGGATCCGTATCTGGACCTCGGTGAGCTGCGCCGCGAGCGCCTGCACCTGCGCAACCGAGACGTTCAGATAATTGTCGAGCCCGTCTTTATAGAGCATCGTGGAGATGGACAGCGCCTGCACGGCCTGATCGCTGGCCTCGTGTTCCTGCGTGTCTTCGGTCTCGAGGCGTTGGGTCTGGCTCAGCCCGTCTTGCACTTCCTGAAAGGCAGCCAGCACCGTCGCCCGATAGCTGTCGCGCGTCTGCGCGTATTGTGCCCACGAGTGCCGCAGCTGCGCCCGCCGCAGGCCGCCATCGAACAGCGGCGCTATGGCTCCCGCCCCGACCGACCAGAGGCTGTTCGGCAGGCTCAACAGGTTGAGTCCGCTATCCTGGAAGCCTCCCGTTAGGTTGAATGTTACATTGGGATAGAACGCAGCGCGCGACACGCCGATTTCAGCATTCGCAGCCGCCATCTGACGTTCGGCGCTCGCGATGTCGGGTCGGCGTTGCAGCAGCGCCGAAGGCACGCCCGCCGGAAGCCGCGGTGGAACTAACCGAAACTCAGCAGTCGGCGCAATCGAGAAGGTGCTCGGCATCGCGCCGACCAGCACCGCCACGGCATGCTGCATCTGGTCCCGTTGCAGCTGGGTCTCAGTCTCTTGGGCTTGCGCGGAATTGAGTTGAGTCAACGCCCGCGCCAGATCGAGGCCGGAAGCGATCTGCCCGCGCGTGCGCAACCGCGCCACCTCGACCGCCGCTTGATACGAGGCGATCGACTGGCGCAGTACGTCGAGTTGTGCGTCGAATCCGCGCACGGCGACATAGTCGCTCGCCAACTCCGCCTGGAGACTCAATCGCGCGGTCGCCAGGTCCGCAGCGCTGGCCTGCGCGAGGCGCTTCTGCGCGTGCGCGCTATTGCGCAGTGAATGCCAGAAATCCGGTTCCCATGATGCCGCCACCCCCCACTGGTTCGAGCCCTCGCGCACCGGCGCGGTGCTGGTCGGGCTGCGAAACAGCCGATTCACGGATGACTTGTTGTACGAGGTGCCTGCATTCGCACTCACCTGCGGAGAGAACGTTGATTGCGCCTCGGCAGCGAGGCTCCGTGCCTGGGCGTACGCGTCCGCAGCTGCCGCGAGGGTTGGGTTCGCACGCGCCAGTTGGTCCTCGAGATCATTCAGTTGCGCATCGCCGAACAGCGTCCACCAGTTCCCGCGCGGCGAGAGGGCCACCTCCGGATGGGCGACCAGGAAAGGGCCGCTGCCCTGATAGGACGCGGGTAGGATGAAATGCGGCGGATCATAGGCCGGCGCAAGATCGCAGCCCGCGAGGAGCGCCACGGCAAGGGACGCGAGAAGCGCCGCGCCACCTTTCATGGCGTGCCTGTCTTTTGCGCCGCCGTTTTCTGCGCCGGCGCTTTCTGGGTCGCTGTCGCATAGCCTGCGGCCGGCGTCACGGATTGGACCGACTGCCCCTCGAGCAGGCCTGCGGGCGGATTGTTCACGAGTTTGTCGCCCGGCAACAGGCCGCTCGTGACCTGCACCGTTTGTCCCAGATTTTGTCCGAGTGTCACATTGCGCAGATGGACCCGGTTCTGCGGGTCGACGATCGCCACCTGCGCCCCGTCGGCGCGAAAAATCAGAGCCGATTCGGGCATCGTGAGCACCGACGGATCGGTCGGCACCTGGAACACGACTTCCACGTACGTACCAGGCCACAGTGCATGGTTGGAATTCTCCACCGTCAACTCCGTCACCGCCGTTCGCGTGTTGGCGTTGAATGCCCTTGCCGTCGTCAGGAATTTCGCCTCAATGGATTGTCCGGGTTGCGAAGGCTGATGCAGCGTCGCCGTGGTCTCTGGAGCTAACAGGCTCGCATAGTCCTGCGGCACCGACACGAACACGCGCATCTCATGCACGTCGGCGACGGTGAAGAGCTCCGCCGTCGTGCCACGAACCGACACATCGCCTCCCGCTGCGTTGACATAGCTGCCGACATCGGTCAGACGCGCTGTGACCACGCCGTCGAATGGCGCCACCACTCGTTTGAATGCCTCGAGCGCGCCGTAGCGCGCGACATCCTGTGCCGAAACTTCCAGCTCGGCCTTGCGCGCCGCCGCACCGGCTGTCTGCACCTCCACCTCCTGATTCGAAACCGCCGGCGTTCCCGCGAGCGCCTGCCAGCGCGCCGCGGTGGAGACCGCAAGTTGATAGTTCGCCTGCGCCACCTTGAGATTCGCCTTTGCTGCTGCATACTGCGCATCCAAACTCGGCGCATCGATCGTCGCCAGCAGCTGCCCCGCCTTGACGGTCGCTCCGTAATCCGCGTTCCAGCCCTGCACGTAACCCGCGACCTGCGCAAAGATCGGCGCCTCGTACCAGGCGCGCACCGTCCCCGGCAGCACGAGCGGGCGCGTGGCAGGCCCCTTCTCTGGACTGATGATCTGCACTGGAACGACGGCCTGTCCATTTGAGACACGCGCAAGAGCCGCAAGCGCCCGTTCGCGCGTCGCGATCCCGTAGAGCAGCAACGCCGCCAAGATCGCCGGCGGCAACCCGAAGATCAACAGGCGTCGCTTCATCGCGCTTCTCCCACAGTTGGCACTTCTCCGACAGTTGAGCGCTTCCGGTGCAGCAGCGCAAAAACGCACGGCACGAACATCAATGTCGCGAACGTAGCGATCAGGAGCCCGCCAATCACCGCGCGCCCGAGCGGGGCATTCTGTGTGTTGGCCATCGACATCGGCAGCATGCCGATCACCATCGCGAGCGCCGTCATCAGCACCGGCCGCAAGCGCGAGTACCCGGCCGTCACGGCCGCGCGGACCGGATCACCGTGCGCAGCCAGCTCGTCGCGGGCGAAGGCCACCACCAGGATCGAGTTGGCAGTCGCCGTGCCCATGCACATGATCGCGCCGGTCAGTGCGGGTACCGACACCGTGGTACCGGTCAGGAACAACGACCAGACGATCCCGGTCAGCGCGCCCGGCAGGGCCGTGATGATGATGAAAGGATCGAGCCAGGACTGGAAGTTGACGACAATCACGAGATAGACGAGCAGGATCGAGAATGCGAGCCCCACCAGCAGTTGCACATAGGCCGCCTTCATCGTCACCCCCTGCCCCTGCACTTGCACGATCGCACCGTGCGGCACGTCGCCTTTCATCTTCTTGAGTACCGTATCGACCGCATCGCTCACGGCGCCGAGATCGCGTCCGGCGTTGCTTGCGTAAATGTCGATCACGGGCATGATGTCGCGATGCGACACCTCGAGCGGCCGCCCGACCTGGGTGATCTGGCTCAAGCTTCCAAGGATTTGCACACCCTGTCCGTTCGGGTCACCGTCGCCCTTGTCGATGGGGATATTTTCCAGATCGCTCATCGAGGTCATCTGCGTCTGCGGTGTTTGCAGGTTCACCAGGTGCGAAACCCCCGTCTTATAATCGAGCCAGTAGGTCGGCGAGGTTTGTCCGGATCCCGACAGCGTCGCCAGCGTGTTGTCGGCGATGTCGGATTCGGTGAGGCCCGCGCCGAGTGCGAAGGCGCGATGCGAGGAGACCAGTAATGCCGGCTGCGCCAGTGTCTGTTGGATGGTCGCGTCCGCGATGCCCGGGATGCGGCGCATCTCGGCGACCACGCGCTGCGCGTGGGCCATGTTCGCTGTCAGGTCGCGCCCGATGATTTGCACATCGAGCGGTGCCGGCAGGCCAAAGTTCAGGATCTTCGCCGTGATATCGCCGGCTGGGAACGTGAAGCTCGTGCCCGGGAACAGCTTCGGCAATTTATCGCGCAAAATCGCACGATACGCGTCGACCGGCGATGCCTGGTCGTTGAGGCTGATGGTGACGTCGCAGTCTTGCGGTCCGATCGTGGCGCTCGCGCTGTAGGCCTGGTTGATGCCGCTGGTCGGCAGGCCGCAGTTGTCGATGACATTCGTGACTTGGCCCGGCAGCAAGGTGCCGATGGCCGTGTCCACCAGCGAGGCGACCTTGCCGGCCTCTTCGAGGCGTAATCCAATCGGCGCGCGGAAATGCATGTCGATCTCGCCGGACTTGATACCCGGGAAGAAATCGCGCCCCAGCCATGGCGCCAGCAGGCTCACCGAGCCGAGTGCTGCCGCCAGGAACCCGACAACGAATCGGCCGCGCCGCGCAACCACCTTGGCCAGCAGCTCTTTGTAGCTGTCGCGAAACCGATCGAAGCGTTGCTCGAACGCCGCTTGCAAACGGCCGAAGCGGCCGCGCGGCGCCCCGCCCGCCTTGCGGGCCTCAATCTGCGCAGGCAGCAGATAGGCGGCCAGCGTCGGCACCAACGTGCGCGAGAGGATGAAGGAGGCGAGCATGGCGAAGATGATGGCTTCGGCCAGGGGCAGAAACAGATAGCCGGCGACGCCCGATAACTGGAACAGCGGCAACCAGACGATGCAGATGCAAAGAGTCGAGACAAAGGTGGGAATCACGATCTGGTTCGCCGCTTCGATGATCGCCGCCTTCAGCTCCAAGCCGGTCGCCAGATGCGCATCGATGTTCTCGATCATCACCGTCGCGTCATCGACGAGGATGCCCACCGCAAGTGCAAGGCCGCCCAGCGTCATGACATTGATGGTCTGCCCGGCCCATGCGAGGCCCATGATGGAGCAAAGGATCGAGAGCGGGATCGTAGTGCCGACGATCAAGGTCGAGCGTCCGGAGCCCAAGAACAACAGGACGACCAGGCCGGTCAACACGGCTGCTATCACCATTTCCTGCACAACGTCTTTCACCGAAGCGCGCACGAACGTCGAGGCATCGTTGAGCGGTGTGATCTTCACGCCGGCGGGCAAGGTCTGCAGAATCTGGGGTATCTTTGCCTTGACACCCGCGACCACGGCGAGCGTCGAGGCATTTCCGGCTTTGAGCACTTCCAGCAGCACGGCCTGGTGCCCGCCGACCAGTACTGAGTTGGTCTGCGGCGGGCCGCCTAAGTACACATGGGCGACGTCGCCGACGGTCACCACAGCAAGACCTGCCTGCTTGATTGGCAATGCGTTGAACGAATCCACATTCACCGGCGAGGCGTTGGTCACGACCAGGAAATCGAGTGCCCCAATCTTCTGGTCACCCGCCGGCAGCACGATATTCTGCTGTGCCAGGGCGTGCGATACGTCCTGCGCCGACAGGCCGTGCGCGAGCAGCTTCTGCTGGTCGAGATCCACCTGGACATAGCTGAATGTCCCGCCATAGGGTGCGGGCACTGCCACGCCCGGCACCGAGATCAGCATCGGCCGGATCAGGTTGGAGGCCATGTCGTACAACTGCGATCCGGTCAGCTGGTCCGACGAGATCTGCAGGGCCAAAACGGACACTGACGATGCGTTGTAGGACAGCACCAGCGGCGGCGTGATACCCGTCGGCATTTGCTTCAGCACGGTTTGCGAGACCGCCGTGACCTGGGCCTGGGCCGCCGCTACGTCGGTGCCCGGCTGGAAATAGATCTTGACGATTCCCCGGCCGTAGAGTGATTCGCTGTCGATATGTTCGATGTTGCTGACCGTCGTCGTGAGCGCGCGCTCGTAGTAATAGACGACCCGTCCCGACATGTCCTCTGGGGTCAGACCGTTGTAGGTCCAGACGGCCGCGATCACGGGGATCCCTATATTCGGGAAAATGTCCGTCGGCGTACTCAGGGCGGCGCGACCGCCGAAAATGAGGATCAGGATCGCCAGGACGACGAACGTGTAAGGCCGCTTCAGGGCTATGAGGACAATGGCGTTCATCTTCATCTCCCGGCAAGTGAACGGGAGTGGACATCCGCGGCTGTGCACCACTCCGTTGCTGCGTCCCTTTTACCGCTGACTTGGGTTAAGGCGCTTGCGAGCGCTTGACTCGCTTTGATCGGCATTGATGAGCAGTATTTAAGACCTGGGCCGACTGGTATGATGAATGCAGTGACTATACGGCCGACATTGCCGAGCGGCGTTGGAGGAGGCGAAGAACCCGTCGTTCTTGTCATTGACGATGACATGGCAATGCGCGAATCGCTTTCAGGCCTTTTCCGCTCGGTTGGTTTGCGGGTCAAGGTGTTCGGATCGGCCCCCGAAATGCTGCAGACCAAGCTCCCGAATGCCCCCAGCTGTCTGGTGCTCGATATCAGGTTGCCGGGGATGAGTGGTCTTGATTTTCAGGTCGAAATGGCCAAGTCAGGGATTCACATCCCGATTATTTTTATGACGGGTCATGGTGATATCCCGATGTCGGTGCAGGCCATGAAGGCCGGCGCCGTCGACTTCCTGACCAAGCCGTTCCGGCATCAGGAAATGCTTCACGCTGTGACCCAGGCGCTCGATGCGGATCAAAAGAGGCGGGCTCACGAGAAGACCGTTTCGGACCTACGATTGCTGTACGAGTCGTTGACTCCCCGCGAACGCGAGGTGTTGGCCCTTGTTACCGCCGGCATGCTGAACAAGCTGATTGCTGAAGAACTGGGCGTCAGCGAGATCACCGTAAAGGTCCATCGCAGCCACGTTATGCGAAAAATGCGGACTCGGTCGCTGGCCGATCTGGCGCGAATCGCCGACACTCTCGGAATTCGCCGCGTCAAACCGAAGCGCAGCTAAACCTAAGTATAAGTTCTTACAGGCCGCTATGCGGTGCACGATGTCTTCGTGCCACGCTCCAATCAGGCTGCCCCCAGCGACGACCCGCTTCAGCGGATTGGTCCAGTGATTTCAGTCATAGACGACGATGCGTCCATTCGCGTGGCGGCTGACAGTCTCCTCAGGGCACGGGGCTACACCGTCGGTACATTTGCGTCGGCGGCGGAGTTCTTACGCTCACAGCAAATCAATGAAACGTCATGCGTGATCACGGACGTGCGAATGCCGGACATGAGCGGCGTGGAACTGCAAACCGCTCTGCGTAACCAGGGACGCAGCACGCCGTTCATCTTTATCACCGCGTTCCCAGAGGAGTCCGCACGCCTGCGGGCGTTGCATGACGGTGCCGTTTGCTTTCTGTCCAAGCCATTCGATGCACCCACACTGATCAGATGCGTCGAAGCGGCACTGGCGGCAGGAGGTGCAACCAACCGGTGAGCACCTGCCGACGCTGCCGGCCACGCCGCGGCCGCGTGCGCGCACTTTCTGAATCTTTGTATAGAGCCCTGCAACCAAAGACTGCCCGCGCCAACCTTCGTAGAATCGACTTACCGCCCTGCTCTTACTACTCTGTCATGGAAGTGGCGATACCCAAGAACAACTTCGAGAAACACTATTCGGAGATCGATTTAGGGAAGGGTAAAGGTTATGTCCGACTCAGCGCACGGGGAACATGCGACGGCCTTCGAGCCGAGCAATTACGCAATACGCCAATCGGTCGTTGCGCCCGCATTCGAACGAGGCGCGCTGCCGGAAACTGAAAATACTGCCGTGCAAGTCTCTCCACCCGACGCCGTTAGCCGGCGAACGGCCAGCGGACCTGGCATGGCAGTCGAGATCGTCCAGGACAAGCGGCGCGGCAGAATTGACTACCGCTATTGTTCGCCCCTCCACATGTTGGCGGTACATGAACGCGGCGTGCGTCACGATGGTTGCACCGAAATCGAGGGCCTACCGAAATCCACGCTTCAGGATTGCAGCCGAAAACTCGTCTTTGTACCGGCCGGCCATACATATCACGATTGGCATGAGCCGCGCACGCTGTCGCGTGTCGTGTTTTTCTATTTCAATCCCGTCCAGCTCGCAATCAGTCCCCTGGGTGGCTCGCAATCGTCGCTCTCGCCCCGGATATTCTTTGAGGACAACGCAACCTTGCAGACCGCCCTCAAGCTGGCGACGTTGATCGAGGGCGGCGACTCAGATCATCGACAGTACCTCGAAGCTCTGGGGGTCGTGTTGGCACATGAGTTGGTGCGAATCAATACGGGAACACGCCGCGCGGAAGCGCAACCTAGCGGTGGCCTCGCCGCATGGCAACGACGAAAGGCGGTCGCTTACATCGAGGAGCATCTTGCCGAGCCGATATCACTTGAGGCGCTGGCGCGGCTGGTTGGCCTGAGCGCCTGCTATTTCTGCCGCGCGTTCCGTCAATCATTGGGCATGCCGCCGCAACGCTATCAGTTGAGTCAGCGTATCGAACGCGCCAAGACATTACTGGCAAAACGCGCCGCGTCGGTCACCGATGTCGGCCTTACCGTCGGATACAACGACACGAGCGCCTTCTGTACGGCGTTTCGCAGGGTCACCGGCCTGACGCCGAGCGCCTATTGCCGACACTTCAGCTAGCTGATCCCCATCAAGCGCATCTCCCGTCACCCATCGCAAACAGCACGAGACTGAATACCATGCCGCTCCAATTGTTATCAACATTCGACTCATTGGCGGACGCGGAATTCCACGCGATTAGGTTGGGTCACGCCAATCTGCCGGACAGCTGTGGCCCAGTCAGCCGGCGGACGCGGCCAGCTTTTCGCTTGCACATTCAGGTTCTTCCTTTAGCGCCTGCCGTTGCTGACCCGCGAAAAACGCACGTCGTGACAACGCTGCCGAAATGGCGGCTTATGCGGGTCGTGACTTATATCGAGACGAATATTGGCGGGCGCATCACGCTGGCGAATCTTGCGGCCACGGCCGGCCTGAGTCGCATGTACTTTGCCAAGCAGTTCCGAGCTACCACCGGTATGCGGCCGCACGATTTCGTATTGCACAAACGCATCGCGCGTGCTCAACAGATGTTGGCCGCAACGTCGGACACGCTCGTCGATATCGCTCTAAGTGTCGGATTCCAAACGCAGGCGCATTTCACCACGGTGTTCAAAAAGTTCGCTGGCAACACGCCATACCAATTTCGCCGGGAACATCCCAAGGTCGCCTGACATGTTGCTGCAGCGAGCTCATATTGGCGATGCGGTACCTTTATCGTTGGTGGTTGCCTCGTACTGTGTACGAGAGCACCGCAGAGCAGGCGTGCGCGCGAGCCTTCCTCATTGGAACAGCGAGTCGCCGTGGCTGGCGTTCAATCGATGTATCTCCCGAGAGCAATGGACCAGACCGACCGAGGCGTGGATGGCGAAGAGGCAAAGAGGCTGTGCAAACAGAGGTCACGGCTCGCCACTCAGACCTGATGAGAAGGACAATGCAGACCATCGCCATTGTATTTAGCGTGGCGATGTTGGTCCCGGTGTGGGGGGGCGAGGAATCGCCGACGAGTGGGCGTGTATCTGCGAACGCAGCACCCTCCGGAAGCTATGATGCGGCCAAGGGTGCCGCGTTGTACACAGCCAACTGCTCGGCCTGCCATCAGGCGAGCGGCGAAGGCTTGCCGGGGACATTCCCGTCGCTGAAAGACGACGCCGTCGTCAACAAGGACGACGCCACGAAGCACATCGACGTGGTGTTGAATGGAATGCACGACGCCAGGGTGGGTGGCGTGGTTTACACCAGTGTCATGCCACCGTTTGCTGCGACGCTGAGCGATGCCGACATCGCCGCTCTCATCGATTACGAGCGCAGTTCATGGGGCAACCACGGCAAGCTGATCGTCGCCGCGCAGGTGAGTACCGAGCGGGCAAAGGCAAAATGAATCGCAGGTCCGCTGAACCAAATATGCGTTGGGGGGCACCCAGCGCACCCTCTTCGGTTGCTTCCTAATTGTAAGATAACTCTTTATATTTCAACAAGATCAAATGTCAATTTAATGTCATTAGTCGATGTATTTTGGGCTGCCGGCGAGTTGCGCACGCGTGGCGGCAGGCGTGAGCAGGATATTCGCAGTTCCGAGTATCTTGATCGGTGGCAGATCGCGCGTACTTCCGTCTCGGATTGCAACCTCGACATCGCGCGCTTGGTTGGGCGGCACCGACGTTGCGGATAGCCCATGTTGGTCGAAGACCGTCGTACAGACAGCTCTGATGCAGTCCTGCACCACAAGATAGTAGCCGTAGTCGGTCAATGTGTAAGTCGCGGAGTCGTTGTAAAGGCGCGCCACAATCCTGCCGATGCTGCCGCGTTCCGCTCCAGCCTGGGCGCGTACCTGGTCGAATCGAATTTCCGCAACGCGTATGCGGTTTTTTGCCTCAGGATCTGCTTTATCCAAGTTCTCGATATGAAAGCGCTCGAAATCGACCGGCTTTTGATCAACGGACGGCGGCGGCGCGGCAACCGGTATAACCGGTACTCCGCGCTTCGCAATCACGACGATCGCGACAATCGCGACAATCGCGACGCCAATGGCAGAGAGGCTGAACGTTCGAGTCTTCGGAAAAAGAAACGCCAGCGCCACCAAGATCAAGACCACGATCCATAAGATTGCCTCTATTTTCATTCGAGCCTCAACCTCCGCGCCGCCCGACCCACCGCGAATGCGGTTGCGATTTCCTAATATCCCGCCGCTTGACCGTCGCGCCGTGGATCGCTCGCGGCCACATACCCTTCGATGGCCGGATCGCCCAAGCGCCAGATAAATTGGCCGGCGCCGAAATCTTGATAGCTGTCTTGAATGACTTCAATTTGATGGCCCAGCTCGCGCAGCTCAAGCGTGGTCGCGCTCGGCATCGCAGCCTCGACATTGATCGACAGGCCTTGATTGAAGCGCCAGCGCGGCGCGTCACAGGCCGCCTGCGGCTGCTGCCGGTACACCAGCATGCGTACCAGGGTCTGTAGATGTCCCTGCGGCTGCATATTCGCGCCCATCACACCGAAGCTCATTTGCGGCAATCCATCCCTGGTGAGAAAACCGGGGATTATGGTGTGAAACGGCCGCTTGCGCGGTGCGACGCAATTGGGGCTTGCCGCATCCAGCGAGAAGGCGTGGCCGCGATTCTGCATCGACAGGCCCCACTGCGGCACCACGATTCCTGAGCCGAATCCCATATAGTTGCTTTGAATGAAGCTCACCATCATGCCGCGCTCGTCGGCGGCGGTCAGATAAATGGTACCGCCCTTGTCTGAATGACCCTCGCCGAATACTTGCGCGCGTTTCGGATCGATGAGTGCGGCGCGTAATTTAAGATATTGAGGATCGAGCATCTCCTCCACCGAGCGGCGCATGGCGATCGGTTCGGCGACATGCGCATAGGTATCGGCGAATCCCAGCTTCATTGCTTCGATTTGCAAATGTTGGCCCGCGGCGCTATCCACCGCATGCGCCGCCACATCGACGTGTTGCAGAATACCGAGCGCTATGAGGGCCGCGATGCCCTGCCCGTTCGGCGGAATCTGGTGCAGCCGATGGCCATAAACCTCCATGCCGATGGGCTCGACCCACTCGGGGGAAAACGCTTCGAAGTCCTCAACGCGCATCGCGCCGCCGTGTTTCGCTGAATGCGCCGCCGCGGCCGCCGCGATCTCGCCCCCGTAAAGAGCAGTGCCCTGCGTCACCGCGATCCTCGTCAACGCACGGGCCGCGCCCGGGAAGGCGAAGCGCTCGCCGACCTGCGGCGCGCGGCCTTGGGCCAAGAAGACTTCCGCAAAGCCGGGAAGATCATTGAGATCCGCGACGGCAGCCGCCCACTTTTCTTGCACCACCAAAGGAACCGCATAGCCGCGTTCGGCGATGTCAATCGCGGGCGCGAGTAGATCGGCGAAGGCCAGTTTGCCGAAACGACGTGAAAGCTCCACCCATCCGGCAACCGCGCCCGGCACCGTTACCGAATCCCAGCCGCGCATCGGTGGCTGGCGCGATTCTGCGCCATATTTTTTCCGAAAATAATCCAAGGTCCACGCCGCCGGCGCGCGGCCGGAGGCATTGAGGCCGTGCAGTTTCTTGCCGTCCCACAGAATGCAAAACGCGTCGGAGCCCAAGCCGTTGCTGCACGGCTCCAGGATGGTCATCGCGGCCGCGGCGCCAACGGCGGCGTCCACGGCATTGCCGCCCCGTTGCAGCAGCGACAGGCCCACTTGGGCGGCTTGTGGGTGAGAGGCGGAAACCATGTTGCGCGCGAAGACCGGCAATCGGACGGAAGGGTATCCCGCGCGCCAATCGAAGCTCATCGAGCTACTCGGCGGCCACGGTCGGGGCAGCGCCGGCGGAGGGCCGCCGCACCAAGAAGCACAGGGGTATCAACAACACGCTGAGCCATGCCGAAGCATAGAACAGGTCGAGCGAGGATAAGAGATAACTTTGGCCGATCATGCTCTGCGTCATGGCACCCGCGGCCAACTGATCGCCGAAGCCGAACTGATGCATCCGGGTCAGCGTTTCTTGGTAGGCCGGAGCGTACTGCGTCACCACGTCGGCCAGCTGGGACTGATGCAGCGCTTCGCGCCGGTCCCAGAAAGTGGTGATGAGGGAGGTGGCGAAACCGGCCGCGGTGATGCGCAGAAAATTCGACAGACCCGAGGCCGAGGGCACTTTGTGCGGCGGCAATCCATCGAATGCCACGGCGAGCATGGAGACGAAGAACATGCCCATCGCCAGGCCCTGCACCAGCTGCGGCGCCGTGAAGACCCAATAGCTCGAGTCCGCCGTGAGCTGTGAGCGCATGAAGTACGAAAACGCGAACAACGCGAAGGAACTCGCCGCGAGCATGCGCGGATCGAAGCGACGCATCATCTGGCTCATCAGCAGCGAGGTGAGGATGGCCGTGATGCCGCTGGGAGCGGACACGAGGCCCGCCCAGGTGGCGGTGTAGCCCAAATTGCTCTGCAGCCACAGCGGCATCAGCACGACGTTGCCGAAAAACACGGCATACCCTAAACACATCGCGAGCGTGCCGAGCGCGAAACTGCGCGACTTGAACAGGCTCAAGTCGACGATGGGATGCTCCTCGGTCAGTTCCCAGATGAGCCAGGCCGCCAAACCCACGACCGTGACGATGAGCAGAGCCACGATGAACGGTGAATGGAACCAGTCCAGATCCTTGCCCTTGTCGAGCATGATTTGCAGCGCTCCCACCCACACGAACAGCAGCGCCAGGCCGATCCGGTCGATGGGAATTTTCCGCGTCGGGGTTTCTTGCGACTTCAAATTATTCCAGCACATCCAGGCGCAGAACACACCCACCGGCACATTGATGAGGAAAATCCACGGCCAGATGTAGTTGTCGGAAATATAACCGCCGAGCAGGGGACCTGCGATGGGGGCCACCAGGGTGGTGATCGACCAGATTGTCAGGGCCACGGTGCGCTTATTGGGGCCGAATACATTGATGAGCAGCGCCTGGCTGCCGGGAATCATGGGTCCGGAGACAGCGCCCTGCAGCACGCGAAACGCGATCAGCGAGGACAGGCTCCAGGCGAGCCCGCATAACAAAGAGGCAATGGTAAAGAGCAGCACCGAGACCACGAAGGTGCGCACTACGCCGAAGCGCTGCATGAGCCAGCCTGTCAACGGCACGGTCACGCCGTTCGCCACCGCGAAGGAGGTGATCACCCAGGTCCCTTGATCGGTGCTGACGCCCAAGTTGCCGGCGATGGTGGGAATGGAAACATTCGCGATGGACGTGTCGAGGACCTGCATAAAAGTCCCCAACGCCAGAGCCACCGCGGTGATGGCCTTGCGTCCGCCGATCAGCGCCGGGGCGGCGCCGATGGTGGCTGCATTCGCGCTCACGGGCGGGCGGCCAGTATCAGCGTGCTCTCTCCACGGCGCGTTTTCTCGCGGCTGAGCTTTGCCGGTTCCTGCGCATGCGGTCCGGCATTGTCCGCGATGATGGTGGCGATCAGGGCATCGACGGTCGGATCATCGCCGGCGCTCGTCTGCCTCGGCAACGGCACATTGCGCACGGCGGTCGACAAGAGCGGACCCGAGGCATTGTGCAAGTCGACGCGCACGGTGGTCGAGAGCCCGATGCGCAGCGGATGCGCCTTGAGTTCATTCGGATCCAGGAGGATGCGCACCGGCACGCGCTGCACGATCTTGATCCAATTGCCGGAGGCATTCTGCGAGGGCAGGAGTGCAAAGGCATTGCCGCTGCCGGCGGCGATGCCGGCCACATGTCCATGATAAGTGACCTGGTGCCCGTACAAATCGGTTCGCACCGTGACCGGTTGGCCGGCGCGCATCCGCTCCAGCTGCACTTCCTTGAAGTTCGCATCCACCCACACGTTCTCGAGCGGCACCACCGCCAGCAACGGCGTGCCGGCCGCGACCCGCTGGCCGACCTGCACGGAACGCTTGGCGATGACGCCGCTCACGGGCGAAGTGAGATCGGTGCGATGCAGGGCGAGCGCCGCATTGCGCACCGCGGCGGCCGCCGCCAGGACTTGCGGATGATTCGCAATGGTGGTGCCGTCGATCTGCGCCACGGTTTGGCTCAATTGCTCGCGCGCCGCCGCGACATTGGCGCGCGTCGTCGTCACCGCATCACGCGCATGCGAGAGTTCTTCGGCGGAAATGGCGCCGTCCGCGATCAGGCTGCCGCGGCGCTGTAAATCATCATCGGCGGTACGCTCGGCCTGTTCACGCTGCGCAATCTGCGCCCGCAATTCCTGGCCTTGGGCGAACAGGCCGCGCACTTGACGCACTGCTCGCGCCAGGTCCGCTTCGGCATTCACCTCGGCGATTTTCGCATCCGCCGGATCGAGATCGAGCAGCGACTGGCCGGCCTCGACGAGTTGGGTATCGTCGACATTGAGCGCGAGCACGGTGCCGGGGACTTCGCTCGTCACCTGCACCACATCGCCATTCACGTAGCCGTCATCGGTGCTCTCAAAGTAGCGGCCGTCAAAGAACCAGTAGCCTGTATAGCCTAGCCCGCAGAGCAGGACCACTGCGCTTAAGCCGAATAACCCTAAGCGCCGCGCGCGGCCGGAAGCGGCGTGCGCACTGGATGCCGGCACCGCGGCTGCCGCAGCGGCCCCGGGGGAAGTCTCTTTGGAATCTTTCGTGTTCATGGTGTTACCCGCGTCAAAACTTCAGCGGAATTCGCTGTCGTACTAAAACTCAAGGCGCGCGCATCGAAGCTGCCGCCGATGGCGGAGAGCAGCGTCACCCGTGCCACCGCTTGATTCGCGACGATGTCGACCATCGTTTGGCGCGCGGTGAGCACCTGCGTCTCGGCATTGAGAACGGAGAGATAGCTGGCAAGGCCCGCGCGATAGCGCTCCTCGGCCAGCTTGTAGGCCGCTTCGTTGGCCTCCAAGGTCTGCTGCTGTTCCACGCGTTCACGCGCCAAGGCGTCGATGCGCGTGAGCTGATCCGCCGTCTGCTGCACGGCGCGCAGCACCGTGTCGTTATAGCCGGCGATCGCGCTGTCCAACTGCGCCTCGCTGCTCTGGTACTGGGCACGCAGACGCCCGCCGTCGAAGAGCGGCAGCGAGATGAAGGGACCCGCGCCGTAGCCGCGCGCGCTCCACTGCACCAGGTTATTCAAGCCGAACGCGCCGATGCCGGCGAGCGCCTTTAGATTGATGTCGGGATAAAACGCGGCGCGATCTGAAAGCCGCTGCGAGTCCGCCGCTTCGATGTTCAAACGAGCCGAGAGCACATCCGGCCGGCGCGCGAGCAAGTTGATGGGCAACGCCGTTGGCACCGGCAGCGCCGCATCGAGATTGAGCACCGGACGCTTGATCGAGGAGTAGGCATCCGCACCCTGCCCGCTCAGCGCGGCCAGTTCGTGCACCGCAAGATCCGCCGCGGCTTGCGCTTGATCGCGCGCCACGTGGGCCTGCGGCAGCTGGCCTTCGGCTTGCCGCAATTCGAGCTGGGTGTCGACGCCCGCGGCGACGCGGCGGCGCGTGATGGCGACGATGTTCTCGCGCTGCGCGGCGGATCGCTCGGCGATGTCCGCCAAGGCGTTTTCGCGATACAGCTCGACATAGGCCTGAGCGATGGCCGTGCCGAGCATCAGCTTCGCATTCTCGACGTCCAGTACCGCGGAATGAGTTAGTGCCTGGGCTCGGTGCACCGCGTTTGCCTGCTTTCCAAAGAAGTCCAGGTCCCAACTCAAAGACGCGCCCGCCTGGCCCATCCAAAAGGAATGTCCCGCAAGCGGCGGCGGAATGATGTAGTTCTCTGGCGCGCGCTGATAAAGCGCACTCGCATCCAGGTTCGCGGAAGGCAGCAACTTGGATTGCGCGATTTGCGAACGCGCCAGGGCATCCGCCACGCGTGTCTGCGCCTGCGCCAGGCTCGGACTGCCTTCAAGGCCGGCGCGAATCAAGCGGTCGAGTTGCGGATCGTCGAAGGATTTCCACCAACCGTCGGCGACCGCTTCCACCGCCGCGCCGGTCAAGCCCACGCGCGTATTGGCAAGCGCGGCAGGATGCGAAGATTCCTTCGGCGGCAGGACACATCCCACCAGAAGGACGCTGAAGAGAAGCAGTGTGCCTTTGAACAACATGGCTTTTACGCCTCGGCGGCGATGGTGCTCGGATCGATGTGCTCTTGCAGCGTGGTATTGAGCTTCACCAGCAAGCGCAGCAATTCCTGCACCTCGGTCTTGCTGAAGTCGGCCAACACTTCGTTGAGCTTGTCGACGACCAAGGGAATGAGCGATTCAATCGTCTCGCGGCCGGCCGGGGTCAGCTGCAGCTCCACCTTGCGGCGGTCGCGATCGCGGCGTACTCGCTCCAACAAGCCGCGCTCGGCGAGCTGGTCGATGATGCGGGTGAGCGCGCCGCTGTCGTGACGAAATTGCAAGCAGATGGCCTTCGGATTGACCGCGATGCCGTCGCGCAAGGCTGACAACACAACGTACTGGATGAAGCTGAAGCCGCGCTGCTCGATCACCGGCTCCATGATGTCGAGCATCAGGGAATGCGCGCGTTTGACCAGATACCCGACACTCAGCTGCGCCTTGTAGGTGGAAACCTGATAATGCTGCTTGGACATTTAATGCCTCGGCAATTACTGCTTGGGCAGCTATTATGCGCCGATCAATACCGCTGTCAACCTGGTAGCAGCGACGCAAGGGGTTTAAAGTTCTGATGCAGTTCCGGAATATGATTCGACGACTTCATACATTCCGGGCTGGCTGAAATGAAACCAGGGGCATCGCCATGAGGTCGCAAATAGACTCAGATGTGTCTTGCTGATATCCTACTATAGTAGTATAAAAGTAGGATGAAATCGAAAACATCACTCACCCTGTCCGAGGACCTCGTAGCGAGTATCGACAAGCTTGCAGGCCCGAATGTATCCCGCTCCGCGTACATTGAGCAAATCCTGCGGGAATTCATTGACCGGCGGGCTCAGGCGCGGAAAGCTGCCCGAGAAGTCGCTGCGATCAATCGCCACGCGGTCGAACTCAATTCCGAAATGTGCGATGCGCTTTCCTTTCAGGTGAACTCGGCGGACGAATGAGGCGCGGCGAGCTATACCGGGTGCGTCGACCTCCCGGCGACCCAAAGCCGGCCCGTGTCTTCGTCGTCGTCAGCCGCCAACCACTGATCGACTCAACGTACTCGACAGTGATCTGCGCTCCAGTATTCACCCAGTGGCATGGACTGCCCACCCAGGTTTCGGTGGACACCGCCGAAGGCCTCAAACACGAAAGCGCGATTCAGTGCGATGGACTGATGAGCTTGGAGAAATCCCGGTTGACGGACTACGTCGGCGAATTGACTTCCGAAAAACTGCGTGAACTCGACGCCGCCTTGCTCATTGCCCTTGGGCTTCCGATTAGCGCGCGACCGCCAAGCTGAGCGGAAATCTCGTGGTTAGGACCCGCCGGCTCGCGCCATCTTCAAGGCCGCGGTCCACCACAGCAGATCGTGGATCATCGCGCCGGCATCACGGCGTCTGGAAGACTGGATCTCGCTGAATCAGATCGCTGATCCAGTCGACAAAGATGCGCACCTTTGCCGGGAGGTGACGGCTTTGCGCATACATGACTGATATGGGGAATTGTTCCGCCTTCCAATCAGTGAGCACCTGCTCAAGCTGCCCGGACTCGAGGTACGGCCGCGCCATGTAGTTTGCAACCTTCGCGATTCCAATACCCATGAGACCTGCGGCGATATTGGCGTCCTGATCGTTCACCGCGAGAATGCTCTCGAGTGTGAGCTGCACCTTCCGCCCGGCTCTCTCGAACTTCCAGTCCATGACTCGCCCGGGGCGGCCTGAAATATAGTTGACGCATCGGTGGGCCGACAGATCATCAGGTCGGCGCGGCGTTCCATGGTCTCGCAGGTATGCAGGGCTCGCGCAGCAGATGTGGCTCATCGTACCCACTCGTCGTGCGACCAGGCTCGAGTCCGACTGCGCGCCGAAGCGAACGACACAATCGATGCCCTCCTCCAGCAGATGCACCGGCCTGAGCCCCATTCCCAACTCCAATCGCAGATCGGGATAACGCGCCAGGAACGGCACCAGCCGTGGAATGACGAAAAGCCTGGCAAGCCCACTGGGCATATCGACGCGTAGTCGCCCCGTCGGCGCGAAGCGCGCTTGCATGACCGACGCCTCTGCCTCATCAAGATCCGCAAGAATGTGCGTGCAGCGCTCGTAGAAGGCTGCGCCCTCCGCAGTCGCAGTCACACGCCGCGTGGTGCGCTGGAGCAATCGCACGCCAAGGTGCTTCTCGAGACTCTGCACCAGGTCACTCACGGTCGTCTTCGATAATTGCAGGGAATCTCCCGCTTTCGTGAAGCCGCCAAGTTCCACGACGCGGGAAAACGCTCGCAGTGCCATCAGTCGGTCCATTGTCCGCCCTCCCGGACAGTGATTCCGATTTCTGCCCGTTTATCCCTATCCCGCTGCCAATGATACTGCAACCATCGATGAACGAGTGCTTCGCCTTGGGAGTGTGAACCCAGATGAACAGATCAATATTGGCCCTAGCGACAACCGTGCTGCTCATGCTGACCGCGTATACCGGTTTCGCCGCAGAGCCCGTCCCTGTTTTCGAGACCGCTGACGCCGCGGCGAGCGCAAATCTCATTGCCCGCGCGGACCGCGCTCTGCGCGAATATGTCGCCGCCTGCTCGACCGGCGATGATGTGCTGTTCACGCGCAGCGTCACGAGCGATGCGATGGTCGAGTACGCGCTCGCCCAGCCGGGAACATACCTGGCGGTAGAGGCAGCCGCGCTGTGTGCCAACCGTGCGGAAAATGCCGGGCTGATACGATCCGCGCTGCATATTTCGAATCTGTGGATTTATCCAACGCCCGATTCGAACACGGTATTCGTTAATTACTCGATTGACTCCGATGTGAGATCGCCATCGGAGATCCCGGACTCTGAACATTTGGCTCTGCTCGAGATGCGCGGTGAGCGAATCCTGAAGCTACGCCATTTCGGCGCTCTCTCGACGATCGAGGCGTCCCTGTTGGCACGGGCGATCGCATCGTCGCGCGTCAACACGCACGACTAGACAATCGCGCAGACAAGGCTCGTTCGCTCACATCTGCTTGAAGGAGATGAATATGAAAGACTCGAAAGCACTGCTGTTGGATTATCTCGCCACTATCCGGGATCCCGAACGCGCTGCATCGCTTTTTGCGAACGACGGGGCGTTCGAACTGCCGTTCCTGCGGTCGCTCGGAGTTGAACCTCGCTACACTGGCCGCCGCGAGATCACCGCGCTCCTCGCCCAGTTACTCAAACTCTATCCGAACTTCGCATTCGCGCCGGACGATATTCATATCCTCATTGAGACGCCGGAAAAGACGTTCGCCGAGTATGTGGCGCACGCACGCGCCGCCGCGACCGGGCGAACGTTGCATCATCTGTTTACTGGGTACCTGGTGGCAAAGTCTGGTGAGATCAAATTGCTTCGCGAAACCTTCAATCCGCTGGCGATGGCTCAGGCGCAACTGCCGAATGGAGTCGCAGATGTCGGACCACCCGGCGATGAGGTGCACTCCTTTTGATTGCGTGCGAGATCCGACGGGATTCGCCGAATCGGCAAGCAATTCCTTTAACAACAGGAGAACAGCATGAGTAATTCCCCTTCGAAGGCAGCCCCGCGTTTCAGTCTAGCCAGGCCGACTCCGTCGCTATGGCGAGTGACCTTCGACAACCCGCCGATCAACCTCATCGACCCGGTGATGATCGTCGCGCTGCATGATCTGCTCACCGAGATCGAGAAGGACAACCGGGTGGCTGCCGTGGTCTTCGACAGCGCCGATCCGGACTTCTTTCTGGCCCACTACGACATCGCTGCCGATCAGTCCGCCTTTGATGCGTTGCCGGTGGCGCCCACCCCTTTTCACCACTGGGCGAACTTCCTCATCAGGCTCAGTAAGTCTCCGGCGGTGACGATCACCGCTCTGCGCGGCAGGGCTCGCGGCGCCGGCAGCGAGTTCGCCCTCGCCACGGACATCCGCTTCGCCAGTCGTGAGCGGGCGGTACTCGGGCAGTTCGAGGTCGGCTTCGCCGCGGTTCCGGGGGGCGGGCCTTCGACCCGTCTGCCGGGCATCGTCGGTCGCGGGCGGGCGTTCGAGATCCTGGTGGGTGGCGAGGACTTCGACGGGGAACGCGCCGAGCGGTACGGATACGTGAATCGCGCGGTTCCGGATGCTGAGTTCGTCGGCTTCGTCAATGCCTTCGCAGAGCGAGTATCGCGTTTCGATTTGCACGCGCTGGCCGACATCAAGCGTTTGATCAACGCCGCGTCGCTTCCTGCCGATGCCGCGCTGACCGCCGAGATGGACGCCTTCGCGGAAGCCGTCGCCCGCCCGACCGCGCCCTCCATAATCGGGCAGGCGCTCAAGCAGGGCTTCCAGCAGCGCAGCGACGTTGAGTTGAACCTAGGCGCCTACGTAGGCAAGGTCGGCCATCAGATCGCCAACGATTCCGCCGGCCGAAGCGGCTGATGCTTTGCGTTACCTCGTTGAGGATCGCCTTCGATCAAGTTTCAATGGTGCGCCTCGAGCGAGCCTGCTAACCCCCGGTAAATCGCCGTTTCCGCTTGCCGCCCGCCAGCGGTAATCGGCTTTCGTCCACCAGCGATTTGCCATTGATTTGCCGCTGCAATGCCCGCAGCATTGGTGGACAACCCAAGGCAGGAATCCCCGCGATGAGAGCGACCGTCAGCATAGAACAACTCAAGATCGACAAGGCTCTGTACGATTTTGTCAATAATGAAGCCATCCCGGGCAGCGGTATGCAAGTGCGCGAGTTTTGGAGCGGGTTTGCCGCGCTGGTCCGCGCATTCGCGCCACGCAACGCGGCGCTGCTGCGTCGACGAGATGAGCTGCAGGCAAAAATCGACGCCTGGCATCGCCTCAATCCCGGTCCCAACTTCGATCGATCGAAATACAAGGCGTTCCTGGTCGAGATTGGATATTTGGTCGCCGAGAAGGAAGCCTTCTCGGTCAACACATCAAACGTCGATCCGGAGATCGCCCACCTTGCCGGCCCGCAATTGGTGGTGCCGGTCAGCAATGCCCGCTATGCGCTGAATGCAGCCAACGCGCGCTGGGGAAGCTTGTACGACGCGCTCTACGGGACTGATGTCATCCCGGAGGATGCTGCCCCTCGCGGCGGCAAGTACAACCCGCAACGCGGCGCGAAGGTCATCGCCTTCGTGCGCGATTTTTTAGATGAACACTTCGCCCTCACCGACGCTTCCCATCGCGACGCGGTGGGCTACAGTGCGGGCGACAAGGGACTTCATGTCCAATTGAGAAAGGGCGGGGCCACGCATCTGAAAGATCCGGCCGCATTCAGCGGCTTTCAAGGCGAGCGCGGCGCGCCAACGGTTCTCTTGCTGATTCACCATGGCCTGCATGTGGAATTGCACGTCGACCGCACTCACTATATCGGCCGCGACGATGCGGCCGGCGTCAGCGACGTGGTGCTCGAGTCGGCGATCACGACCATCCAAGATTGCGAGGATTCGGTCACCGCCGTCGACGCGGACGACAAAGTCCACGTTTATCGAAACTGGCTGGGATTGATGACCGGCGGTCTCGAGGCGCGCGTGCAGAAGGGCCACAGCCCGATCATCCGCCGCTTGAATGCAGATCGCCGCTACCAAACGCCAAACGGCAAAGAGCTGGTCCTCCCGGGGCGGAGTCTCATGTTGGTACGTAATGTGGGTCATCACATGCTTACCCGCGTGGTCACGCTGGACGGTGCGCCGATTCCGGAGACCTTCATCGACGCGGCCGTGACCGTGCTGATCGCATTGCACGACCTTCGCGGCGAGGATGCTCGCCGCAACTCTCGCACCGGATCCGTTTATGTCGTCAAGCCCAAAATGCATGGACCGGAGGAAGTCGCCTTTACGGACGAGCTCATTGGCGCGGTGGAAGATCTTCTGGGGCTGCCGCGCAACACCGTGAAAATCGGCATCATGGACGAAGAACGGCGCACCAGTGTGAATCTCACGGAGTGCATTCGCGCCGCGCGCCAACGCGTCGCGTTTATCAATACCGGCTTTCTCGACCGCACGGGCGATGAGATTCACACATCGATCGAGGCCGGAGCCGTGCCGCGCAAGAGCGAACTGAAGAAAGCTGTTTGGCTCGATGCCTATGAACGGCAGAATGTCGACATTGGACTGGCGTGTGGTCTGCGCGGGCACGCGCAGATCGGCAAGGGCATGTGGGCCATGCCTGACCTGATGGCCGACATGCTGAAAACCAAGATAGCGCATCCGCTCGCCGGCGCGAACACGGCTTGGGTGCCCTCGCCCACTGCTGCGACCTTGCACGCCCTGCACTACCACAAAGTCGATGTCGCCGAAGTGCAGACCAAGCTGGCCAGGCGGCCACGGGCATCTTTGGACGAGATCCTGACCCCGCCGCTGGTCGCCGCGCCGCAGTGGGCCCGATCGGATGTCGAGGAGGAACTCAACAACAACGCGCAAAGCATCTTAGGCTACGTGGTGCGCTGGATCGACTCCGGTGTGGGGTGTTCCAAGGTTCCCGACTACTACGACGTGGCGCTGATGGAAGATCGGGCCACGCTGCGAATTTCGAGCCAGCACGTCGCGAATTGGCTGCTGCATGGCATCTGCTCCACTGAACAGGTGATGACGGCACTGAAGAACATGGCTCGCGTGGTCGACCAGCAGAACGCAGGAGATCCGACCTATCGGCGGCTCGCAGAGAATTCCGAGAACAACGTGGCCTTCAAGGCAGCTTGCGATTTGATCTTCAAGGGCCGCGAACAACCCAACGGCTACACCGAGGTTATTTTGACCGCCCGCAGAATCGAGCGAAAGGCTTAAGGCCGCAGCGCCGACTCCCTAGGCGCCCAATTGAGATGCCAGATCCAATGCCGAGCGGCAGGACAAATCGACCGTCATCCCAAGGGTGCTTTCGCTGGAGCCCGGACGCTCATCAGGTCGCGCGATGAAGGCAGTTCGCAATCCGCTCTCGGCCGCCGCCCGCAAATCACTGCCGTGAGCGGCGCACATCATGCACTCGCCGGGGCTCAGGCCGAATGCGTCTGCTGCCGCCAGATAAACTGCGGCCTTGGGTTTGAAGTCTCGCGCAGTATCGGCGCCGAGTATCGCATCCCAACGAAAATCGTTGCGCCGCGCCAAGTCGCACATGATCGCCGTGTTGCCGTTGGACACGGGGGCGATGAGGAAGCGCTGGCGCAGCCTCGATAGACCGGGCTGCACATCCGGCCACGCGTCAAGGCGATGCCACGCCAAGATGAGTCGGTTCAAATCCGCATCTGCGGGTTCATCGATGCCAAAACGCGGCAGAATCCCCTTCAGCGTTTGACGATGCAGTATGTCGAGCTTGGTATAGGCGAGGCGGCCCGAACGCACCTCTTCCATGGCCGGCTGATATTGTTCGCGCCAGGCATCGGCGAGCGCCAGCCAGTCGAGCGAAAATCCCAACGGCTTTAACACCGATTCCGCTTCGCGCGCGACGCCGGATCTCCAGTCAACCAGCGTGCCGAAGACATCGAAGAACAGTGCCTTGATGCCGTTCGCATTCATTCGCTGTCTATCGCGAGTCGGAAGGCAGCCTGGCGACGACACCGCCCTTCATGACAAAGGCGACGTGCTCGACAACCGTGATGTCCTCCAACGGCGAGCCAGGCACGGCGATCACGTCGGCAAAATAGCCCGGCTTGAGTTCACCGATCTGCCCCGCCCATCCGAGCAGTCGTGCGCCGTTGATCATGTCCGACTGCAGCACGGCCAGGGGTTTCATCCCATACTTCACCATCAATTCAAGTTCACGCGCTTGAGTTCCATGGGGGAAGGGGCCTACATCGGAGCCGACGGCAAACGGTATGCCCGCTGCTATCTGCCGTTTGAATTCTTTGATCTTGAATTCAAGCATCGGGCGCTCGCGCTTCGCTCCCGCCTCAGACGCATTCATGAAATACTCGAAAATGGCGAAGGTTGGAACAGCCGGAATGTTTTTAGCTTTCATGATTCGCATGGTCTCATCGCTCAACTGGGTTGCGTGATCGATGGAGGCCACGCCCGCCTGGGCTGCATACAGGCATCCAGGCTCCCCGGTGGCATGTACCGCGACATTGCCGCCGAAACGCGCGGTCTCGTCGATGGCGGCCTTGAGTTGGGCGACTGTGTACTGATAGGGCGTGTGCAGCACTCCGTCGCGCATTGAATCGGCGCCGGTCTCATACATTTTGACGAAATCGGATCCTTCCTTGTGTTGCTGTCGAATCGCGGCAACGATCTCATCAGCGCTGTTGGCATAGGTGGCGTTCGACAAGACCTGTTGCGCTGGATTGAATCGATTGGCGTCCTCGTGGCCGCCAAGGATATCGATCGCGTTGCCGGAGATACGCAGTCGCGGTCCTGCAACCAGGCCCTTGTTGATGGCATCGCGGACCGCCGTGTCGGCGGATCCCGCCCCTTCGGTGCCCATGTCCCGTTCTGCCGTGAAGCCGGCCATCAGATCGTCCCTGGCTGCGAGAATTGCCAGAACGGTCCGTTGCGGCACCGATTCCTCGACGGTCTGCAAGTCCTCCGCCCCTGGATGCAGAAACAGATGGATATGAGCATCAATCAGACCCGGCAACAGCGTGGTGTCACCCAGTTCGATCACCTGCGCTCCGGCCGGATGCGACACGGCGGCGCCCACGGCGGTGATGCGCTCGCCGACGACCAAAACTTCTCCCGGCGTGATCACCCGCCCTGTGTCGATTTCCAGCAAGTGCGCCGCGTGCAGCACAATGGGACGGGGCGCTGCCTGCTGCGCGAAGAGCTGCGAGTACCCTGCCAGCGTAAAAGCCAGCGTCCAACCCGCCACCCATTTCGTTTTCTCGATCGCGCTGAGGATCGGGCTTTTACATGCGTCATTCATAGGCCACATTTCCGGTAGCTCTTCTTGAGGAACGGCCAGTATAGCCTCGTGACCCATGGAGATTTGAACTTGGTCACGGCGCGGCCGGTCTCAACGAAGATACGCTGTCAGGAGCGCCATTTATCGCTTCGCTTGCTCGCTGACATGCTTTCGGTAAATAAAAAGGGGTGAAATATCCGTATGTTATACACACTTCTTCGCGAAACTTCACTGCGACTACCGCTCGCCATCCTATGCGTGCTGCTCGCAAGCTGCGACGATAACGGCCATGGATGTTTTGGGTGTGGTAATTTCACGCCGACTGAGTTTTCCACGGGCGTCGTCAGCGCGGATTTCAACGGCGATGGCTTCGCTGATGTAGTCGCGCTCAGTACCGTTCTGCCGCCTGCATCGGCGAGCCCGTCCAACATCAAGGCGTATCTGTCGACCGCCGCAGGGGTCTTCTCGGCGCCTGTTGCAACCGCAGATGGATTTGAATCTCTGTATCTGGCCGCCGCCGACCTCAACGGCGACGGGTTGGTGGACCTGGTCTCGGCCAGCTTCGATGATGGCGCGCTCAACGTGTTCTTCAACAACAAGACCAGCCCCGGTACGTTCAATCCAGCGGTCGCGCTCAATTCTCCGGGCGCTTCTCAGTTGGCGATTGCGGATATGAACGGCGATGGCTTGCCGGACTTGGTATCCGCCGACTTCAACGTGTCGCTGTTCGTGCAGACCTCTGCGGGCACCTTTGCTGCGCCCATCAGCCTTTATGGCGGCGGCGCCAATTGGGTCGCGCTGGGGGATCTCAATGGCGACGGTGCGACCGACATTGCATTGACCGATAACGTGGGCGTCAAGGTTCTCATGCACAACGGCGCCGCCTCGGCGACCACCTTCGCGGCACCTGTCACCGTCTTTACGCAGTCCCCCAACTTCAATGTTGTCGGCGCCAACATTATGGCGATCGCGGACGTCAATGGCGACGGGCTCAACGATCTGCTCATCACCGACCCCGGCCCCACCGGCGGAATGTCGCCTGCTGTTTACGTGCTGCTGCAAGATCCGGCGAATCACGGCGCATTTTTGAATCCTGTCGGCTACGCCATCGCTGCTCAGGATCTGCCGCAGTCCATCGTCGTCAAGGATCTGGAAGGAACGGGCAAGCTCGACATCGTTATCGGGGCGCGCCAGTCGGTCACCGTGCTGCTGCACGATCCGGCCAACCCCGGCAAGTTCCTGCCAGCGAGCATTTACCCAGCGGCGGACGCGAACGAAATTGCCGTGTCGGACATCAACGGCGACGGCAAGCTCGACATTGTGGTCAGCAATGGCGTCACCTATCCGATGCAAGGCGGTGTTTCAACCACGCATCCGGGAGTATTACTGCAAAGTGCGACGACGCCGGGGACATTTGGGGTCTCGCAGGATCTTCCCTGAACGATTGCATCCGTAGACGCACCGTTATGTCATCGAGCGGCGAGCATGCTCATCCTCGACACGATGCCATTGTAAGAATTGCAGCGCCCCGTAGGAAAAATCCCTCAGCGAACGGAGCAAAAAACACTTCCACCCTTCGCTAGAATCCGAGCCAAAGATTCTCTGAGCACAAAACAGAATATTGGCGAGAAACAACAATCGGGGTGGAAATCAATGAGCGTTAAAGATGTCTCAAAGGACCTTGAGTCCTCCGCAGCGCCTGTGCCCACCGCGCCGCCTGTGGTGAGCGCAAATCGTCGTGAGGTCTTGATCGCTTTAGGTGTCAGCATGACCGCGCCGCTGTTCGGCTGCGGCGGCGGCGGCGGATCATCAGCTGTCGCACCTCCCCCATCCGGGACACCACCACCGGCACCGACACCAACGCCGACACCGACGCCGACGCCACCACCGCCGCCGCCGCCGCCGCTGACAGTCACTTTTGACGCGACCGCAACACCTGGCTTGACGCCGAATTTCGCCTATTTGACCGGCTCCGCCGCCGTCAATCCCGTATTTACTTTCAACGGCGCCGCGCCTTCCTTGATCACGCAGTTCAGTCCGGTATTTCCGGGGACCAACATGGTCAGTGCGGCCAATTCCAACGCGGACACATTCGCCCCGGGCACGGTCTACACGACTTTCTTACACACCGGCATGGCGCTCGATGTCACGCAATACGGATTCACCGACAACGTGATGGTGTATATCGACGACACCTTCTTCGCACGCTACGGCCAGGCGCTTACCTCCGGAGTCGCACAGGGTGGCGGCGCAAGCACCATCACGCTGGCCTCCTCCTCATCGGCCGTCTCCGGTTATTACAATCAATACTATGTGCGGATCGCCGGCGGAGCCGGCACGATGAATGAAGTCAAGCAAGTGATGAGCTACGATGGCACAACGTTCATCGCCACCGTTGACTCCGCGTGGACTACGCCCCCCGACGGCACCACGCAATACGTCATACAGGAAGGCACTCAACCCTTTGTCCTGGATGGCTCCACGGGTTCGATCAAGTACCTGCATTTCACATGGAGTACTGCCGCTGCACGCAAGATCACCATTGAGCAGGGAGTCTTTGCGGGTGTCAGCTCGGATGGAACCATTGGGCCTGCGCAGCTTCTCGCAACGACGCCCTTCATGGCAATCGGCGATAGCTTTTGGGAAGGTGACGCCGGCCCAACCAACGTGCCGAATCTGGTCGATACCTTCGCTGCGGCCCTGAACTGGCAGACGATCAATCTCGGTCAAGGAAATTGCGGTTTCATAGGCACAGCCATACAGCGCCTGAATTTTCAAGATCGGATCGCGCCTCCGGCAGAGGCTTGGCGGGTATCGCTCGCGGCCGCCGGCGGCACTTTCACCATCACTGTGGCTCTCAACGGCGGGACCAGCAGCAGCACCACCACGCCGCTCGCCTTCAATGCGACTCAATCTCAAATCCAAACGGCGCTGAATGCTCTGGCCAATGTTACGACGGCCGGCGGAAACTTTGTCGTGGCACGCGGCGATCTCTCCACGCCGCTGATATTCGTCGGTCACGGAATAGCCGGTGCGACCTTGACGGTCGACACCAACCAACTGACGGGTGGGGCAGTCAGCGTCTTGGGCAAGTATCTAGGAGACGTGGCCGAAAACGTACCTATGGACTCGGGCGGCAACGCGTTGCCGTTTTACCTGCTGGTATCGGGATCCGGAAACGATACCGCCCCTAATGCCACTGATGCCCAAGTGCAGGCGGCGGCGACTTACGTTGCGACACAGATTGTCGCCCGATTCCCCACCGCGAAAACAATATTTGTCGGCGTTGTGGGCGACTGCGGCGCCGCTTCAAATTTGATCGGCCCGACCGATATCTCCCGCAATGCCGCCATCAAGGCAGGAGCGGCTCCTCTGCCAACGATCAATGGGAAAGTGCCTTTTATCGATACGTATGCCGCCGGCCTCAACCAGCCAAAGATCATCAATGGACTCGGCACGGTAGCCAACCCGGCGCCAGGAACGAACAACTCGAATTTCAAGAGTATTACCCTGCCGGGACACCCGACGGGCGCGGGCTCGGTATTCCTGGCAACCACTTTGGCAACCATGGTGAAGAGCCTGATCGGTCCTTAGCGCCGGAAGCGATGTGGCGATGGCGCCGGCACTTCCCGGCGCCCCGTATTTCGCAGGCTTTCGACCGCCTCGACGCGATGCGGCAAATCGTGTATAGTGCCTGCAGCTTACAAGAGGTTGGTGCTCGGTCAGTGCCGCCTTTAGCTCTTGGTCCGTCTTCGACGCACTTCGTTTTTTCACCCCTCCTCGCTGCTGACCGCTGCGGATGCTCTAAGGCTCCGTCGTGCGAGTCCACTTTTTAAAAAGGTTTAATAATGTCATTTTCCGATCTCGGGCTGTTGCCCGAATTGATGCGTGCTGTTGCCGATAAAGGCTACGACACGCCCTCTCCCATCCAGATTCAGGCCATACCCGCGGTGCTTGCGGGCCGGGACGTTCTCGCCGGCGCGCAAACCGGCACCGGCAAGACGGCCGGCTTCGTGCTGCCAATTCTGCAACTACTCGCCGCCGATCAGGCGAACGGGAGCCTAAGAGCGCCACGTGCGCTGGTGCTGACGCCGACCCGTGAGTTGGCTGCGCAGGTCGCTCAAAGCGCGCGCGACTACGGGAAATATATGCAGCTGCGTACGTTTCAGGTGTTCGGCGGAGTGAGCATCAATCCGCAGATCAGCGCCTTGCGCAGCGGCTGCGACATCCTGGTTGCGACGCCGGGCCGGCTGCTCGATCTGGCCCAGCAGCGCGCCGTGGATCTGTCCAAGGTGCAGGTTCTGGTGCTGGATGAGGCCGACCGCATGCTCGACATGGGTTTTATTCCCGACATCCGCCGGATCATCAAACTTCTGCCGCAGAAGCGTCAGAATCTTCTGTTCTCCGCCACCTATTCGGACGATATCCGCGGATTGGCCGAGCGCCTGCTGCACAATCCCTTGTCGGTGCAAGTCGCCGCGCGCAACGCGCCTATCGAGCTGGTCGAACAGCGCGCATACCGGGTGCAAAAGGAACAGAAGAGGCATCTGCTCGTGCATCTGATTCAGGAAGGCCAATGGCGTCAGGTCCTGATCTTCACCCGCACCAAGCACGGCGCCAATCGCCTGACGCAGCAGCTCGAGGGCGCCGGCATTCAAGCCGCGGCAATCCATGGCAACAAGAGTCAGGCCGCCCGAGTCAAGGCACTCGACATGTTCAAGCGCGGGCAGGTCACCTGTCTGGTCGCCACCGAAGTCGCTGCCCGCGGACTCGACATCAAAGAGCTGCCGCAGGTGGTCAACTACGAGTTGCCCAACGTGCCCGAGGACTATGTGCATCGCATCGGCCGCACCGGTCGCGCAGGAGCCAACGGCGAGGCGATCTCATTGGTGTCGTCCGATGAATCAGGATTGCTCAAGGACATTGAACGCGTTCTCCGGCGCAGCATTCCGACGCTGCCGACTCCCGTGTTCAAGATCGTGGAATCCGCCTCGCCGCCGCCTCGCGAAGGCCGCCCAGCGCAGGCACACGGCCGGCATGGCGGCCAGAATCATCATGGCGGTGGACGCCGGGATGGAAATTCTGAGCGCCGCGATTCGCGCCGTCCGCCGAGTTCCGGCGCGCGCTCGAGCACCGGCACCGGATCGAGTTCGGGCACGCGAAGCTTCGGCCAATCGCAGCGAGGCCGCTTCCGCTAGCGCGGTCCGTTGGCGCGGTTCGTTTCCGCTACGACAGTGTCGGTGCCAGAGCGCGCAGATAGTGCGCGAATTCCGACCCTAAGCTCGGATGCTTCAAGCCGTACTCGACGGTCGCTTGCAAGTATCCGAGCTTGCTGCCGCAGTCGTAGCGCTTGCCCTCGAACTCGAAGGAATACACGGGTTCGCGCTGCATGAGACGCGCGATACCGTCGGTGAGCTGAATCTCGCCGCCGGCACCTTTGCCGATTTTGGCAAGATCCTCAAAGATCGCCGGTGTCAGCAGGTAGCGTCCCACCACCGCCAGGGTTGAAGCGGCCTTTTCAGGCTTTGGCTTTTCCACAATATGCGACATCTTGCCCACACGCGGCGCGATCGATCGCTCCAAGGTCACAATTCCATACTTGTCCGTATCCTGCTTCGGGACATTCTGCACGCCCAGGACGCTGGCCTGATGCTTGCCGAAAATATCGACCATTTGTTTGAGGCATGCGACCTTTGCATCGATCAAATCGTCCGCCAGATGCACCATGAACGGCGCATCACCGACCACTGGCCGCGCGCACAGCACCGCATGCCCTAATCCCAACGGCGCGGATTGGCGAATGTATACGCAAGAGGCCCAGCTGGGAAGAATGCCGCGCAGTGTATCGAGCAGGTCCTGTTTTCCTTGCGCCTGCAGCACGGCCTCGAGCTCCGGATTCGAGTCGAAGTGATCCTCGATTGCGCGCTTCGAGCTACCGGTGATGAAGATCAGCGTATCGGCACCCGCCGAGAGCGCTTCGTCCACTGCGTACTGAATCAGCGGCTTGTCAACAATCGGAAGCATTTCCTTCGGACTCGCCTTCGTGACGGGTAGAAACCTCGTGCCGCGCCCGGCAACCGGAAATACAACTGCTTTTACTGGATGTGTCATTCAGAAATCATAACGGATTTCCCACGGCTTCGCCGTCGGACGATTCCCACGCTAGTGCATGGAGGATAGGAAGCCGGAAGGCATCAGCGCAATTTCACGATCGCGTACGCCTCAAAGCTATCCCAGGCGTGACATGCGGGGCAATGCCAATAAAAATTCCGCCCGGAAAAGCCGCACTCATTGCACCGGTATTTCTCCGCCTGCGCCAATAGCGCACCGATCTCTTGCGCAATGCGCTCGGACTGTGTCGGGCCTTCCTGCCACAGCGCCTGCAAAGTGGCGTCTTGCGAGAAGACTTTTTCAATCGAGGCGCGCAGCGGTGCGGCCGAGCCCAGATCCGCCGCAATCGCGGCAAACACCAGGCGCTTCAGATCATCGAAGTCGCGCAACTCGGTTTGTGCCACGAGTTCGCCCAAGATGGCGTCCCGCTCGGCCGGCCCCACCAGCCTGAGCAAGTGGGGCAATTCCTCCTGCAGAAGCGTCGGCGACTCGGTGAGAGCCTGCCTGAGAAGTTTTACGGCGAGCTCGTGTTGCGCTTCCCGCTCCGCAATCTGCGCGCCCAAGAGTGCTGCCCGAGGAAACGGCAAAGCCTCATCGCGCGCCTGGTTGAGCAAGGAGCGGGCGACCACAATGTCGCCGCGCTCGATCGCCACGGCCGCCAGTTCGCAAAGATAGTGTGCGGCGACGGTGCGCGCCGGCGCCGCCTTGATGAGCGCCAATTGCCGATAGGCACCCAGCGCCTGCTGCCAATCATGCTGTCGCTCATAGACTCCGCGCAGCGCATCGAGTGCGCTCACACGCAGCCGCGGCACTTCGCTGACTTGCTGGAACAAGCCTTCCGCCCGGTCGAGGACCCCGGCCCGCAAATAGTCCTGCGCCAATGCCAGCAATGCCTGTTCGCGGTGCTCCGGGGCCAATTCCTTGCGCGCCAATAGATTTTGATGAATGCGGATGGCGCGCTCGACTTCGCCTCGACGGCGATACAGCGAGCCCAGCGCGAAATGCGTTTCGATGGTTTCCGCATTGGCGTCCATCAGCTTCAAGAACATGTCGAGCGCACGGTCGGGCTGCTCGGTCACCAAGTAATCGAGTCCGGTCAGATAGTCGGGATGCAGTTTGCTCAAGGGTCCGGGCCAGCGCTTGCCCCAGCCGAAGTGGCCGGCAAGAATGCCCAACACCAGCGCTGCAAGCACCAAAGCCCACGTCAGCAGAGGTAAATCGGACACGCGCCCGTGGCCGGCCTGGGAGCTTCCGCGCTAGTCGCGGATCGGCTGATCCGCGCCGTCGTTCACGCGTTCACGCAGGTCTTTGCCCGGCTTGAAGTGCGGCACATGCTTGCCGGCAAGCGCGACTGCCTCGCCGGTCTTCGGATTGCGTCCCTGCCGCGGCGGCCGGAAATGCAGCGAGAAGCTGCCGAAACCGCGTATCTCGATGCGCTCGCCCGTCGCCAACGCGTCGCTCATGATTTCCAGAAGCTGCTTGACGGCCAGCTCCACATCCTTCGCCGGCAAATGCTTCTGCTTCGCCGAAATGATCTCAATGAGTTCCGATTTCGTCATTATCGATCCGTGCGCATCACTAGACATACTTTAAGGGGGCGGTCGCGGCGAATCCGCCGCGACCGCCTTGGGTCCTCGATCAATCCTGGCCGGAGATTTGCTCTTTCAGAAGATCGCCCAGACTCGTCCCGGTGGGTGAATCAGTCCGATAATTCTGCATGGCTTCCTGCTCCTCGTGGATGTCCTTCGCCTTGATCGACAGCGAAATACTGCGGCCCTTGCGATCCACACCCGTAAATCTGGCCTCGACTTCGTCGCCGACTTTGAGCACCAGGCGGGCATCTTCCACGCGGTCGCGCGAAATGTCGGAGGCGCGCAGCTGGCCGTCGACGCCGTTGCCAAGATCGATGATAGCGCCCTTGGCATCCACTTCGCGCACCACGCCTTTGACGACGCTGTTTTTGGGATGCTCGGCGATGTAGGCCGAGAATGGATCTTTGGCGAGCTGTTTGATCCCTAAGCTAATGCGCTCGCGTTCAGGATCGATCGACAGCACCATGGCGTCGACCTGCTGCGCCTTTTGATAGCTGCGCACGGCCTCTTCGCCCGGCATGTCCCACGAGATATCCGATAAGTGCACCAAGCCGTCGATACCGCCGGCTAAACCGATGAAGATGCCGAAATCGGTGATCGATTTGATTTGGCCGCTGACCTTGTCGCCGCGGTTGTAATTGTCGGCAAATTCCTTCCAGGGGTTGGCCTTGCACTGCTTCACACCCAGGCTGATGCGGCGGCGCTCCTCGTCGATATCGAGCACCATCACTTCGACTTCCTGGCCGACGTGCACAACCTTGGCCGGATTGACGTTCTTGTTGGTCCAGTCCATTTCCGAGACATGCACCAAGCCCTCGACGCCCTCTTCGATTTCGACGAAGCAGCCATAGTCCGCGATGTTCGTGACCTTGCCGAACAGGCGTGTGTTGGCGGGATAGCGGCGCGCAATGTTCTGCCAAGGATCGGCGCCAAGCTGCTTCAGACCCAACGATACTCGCTGGCGCTCGCGGTCGAACTTCAATATCCGTACATCGATCTCCTCGCCCACCTTCACGACTTCGGATGGATGCTTGACGCGCTTCCACGCCATGTCGGTGATGTGGAGCAGGCCATCGATGCCGCCCAGATCGACGAAGGCGCCGTAGTCGGTGAGATTCTTGACCACGCCTTTGACTGCCGCGCCCTCCTGCAAATTATCCAGCAGCGCAGAACGCTCGGCGCTGTATTCCTGCTCGACGACTGCGCGGCGCGAAACCACCACGTTGTTGCGCTTCTGATCGAGCTTGATGACCTTGAATTCGAGTGGTTTGTTTTCCAGGTAAGACGGATCGCGAACTGGGCGTACGTCTACCAAGGAGCCCGGCAGGAAGGCCCGCACATTGTCGATCTCAACGGTGAAGCCGCCTTTGACCCGGCCCGTAATGATGCCGATGACGACCTCTTGCTTCTCAAAAGCTGTCTCCAACCGAGTCCAGGTGCGCGCGCGTTTTGCCTTCTCGCGTGAAAGCCGGGTCTCTCCCGAGCCGTCCTCGACGCTGTCCAAGGCGACCTCGACGGTTTCGCCGACGGAGACCTCGATTTCACCTTTTTCATTCTTGAATTGATCGGATGGAATAACCGCTTCGGATTTCAATCCGACATTGACGATCACATAATCCTGGCCGACTTCGACGATCAATCCATTGAGGATGGTGCCAGGACGGATGCGCTGGCTCGCAATACTTTGTTCGAACAGTTCCGCAAAACTTTCTGTCATGTTCTCTCTTACTAAATCCCTGGCACAGGTCCTGCGTGCCCAAAGGGGTTAACCTAAAAAACGGCGATCGATCCAATGAAAGCCGCAACCTAAACAAAATCGCGGGCGATCTCCAACACGCGCCCGATCACGCCATCGACAGACATACCCGTTGTATCCAACAT
>Ga0137412_10000227_pt1 | contig 37242 bp, 29 predicted proteins | sample CZODoug2_1_16fun_FD_122160 | JGI IMG/M metagenome (GOLD analysis project Ga0137412, IMG submission 122160) | Vadose zone soil fungal communities from Angelo Coast Range Reserve, California, USA - CZODoug2_1_16fungal (Hybrid Assembly) | ecosystem: Environmental > Terrestrial > Soil > Vadose zone...
CTTAGTACCGATCAACGTCCTCGTTCCGATGATGCTACTCGCAGTCCAGGTGCGCGGAGCGGAAACATCCTCAGAATCAAAACGAATCGAAGAGCTCGAACGCGCGGTCGCCGATCTCAAACAGGAAGTCGCCAGGTTAAAAAAAGAGAATGTATCCGCCCCTGAGGGCAAAATGAAAACCAAGGTGACTTACGATGGAAAAACTTACGTCGAAAAAGCTGTAGTCGAGGAAGAGAAGTTACCGGTTTACGTCCGGCAGAGTGGATCGGAACTCAAGCTGGTGCTGGGCGGATACGTTCAGATCAACTTTGAAGACGGCGATGTCTCCGCGTTCGAAGGGCGGTTTGGCCAGACTGCGTTGAAAGATCGTTTCCGGCTGCGCCGCGCACGCATCAATCTGACAGGCGATTTTGCAGAGCAATTCGATTTCAAAGTCGAGGGCGACTTCGAGAATAGCGATGGTCTCAACTCCAGTCGCACCGCCTTTGAGGCCACGGACATCTTCGTTAACTGGCATCAGTTCGCGGAAGCGAACGTCAAGGCCGGCCAATGGAAAGCGCCGTTTGGCTTGGAGCAACTTACTCCAGATCCTTCCCTGATCATCATCGAGCGCAGTTTGCCAACCGGGGCCATCACGCCAGAACGGCAGATTGGCGTGCAACTCTGGGGCAAGCCGCTTACGAACATTTGGCCGGGTGAGAAGGATTTGTTGACGTATTACGCCGGCATCTTTAACGGGAACGGGCGCAACACCACGAACAACGACAACAATAACTTCATGTATGTCGGCCGGCTGGAGTCGATACCGTTCAAAGGCAAAATCGTCGGTCAGGATTCCAGTCTGAAGCTTGGAGCAGACGTCCTAAACAGCCGCGACGATGCGGGCACCAACATCTCGCAATCGTTGAACCTGTTGGTAAACGCCGATGGTTCCCTTTCGCCGTTTGTCCTGCCGGGTGCTGACGAAAGAACGGCGTGGAGCGTGGACGCCTGGTTTAACTTGGGACCATTTGATTTGATCGGTGAATATCTTCAAGAGAAGGTGAACGGTCGCACGGTGAATGGCATGCCTCCCGGGTTCGCGGACTTCACAACGAACGGGTACTACATCACGGCGGCCTATTTCCTGATCCCAAAGAAACTTCAACTGGCGGTCCGGTGGGAAGATTTGAATCCCGGGCAAAAGGGCAATGACGGCATTCGCTCCATTACCGGTGGGCTCAATTACTACATCCACGGCGATGATCTCAAGCTGATGGTCAACTACATTCATACCTGGTCTGATTTCCGCCAGGCGAATCCTGAATTTGGCCAGGATCAATTCAATGAAGTTATCGGCCGGATGCAGCTAATGTTTTAGTCAGCCACGCTTTAGCAAGAAGATGCCGATCATCGCTCCACTTGTAAGCACGCGCTGCTATCAGAGACGAACTATGAAAATAACAATAATAGCAATCGTTGGGATGTTTCTATTTTGGGCATCATTTGCGACCGCGGAAGAGAAAACGGTGATTCGGTTCGGGCATTTTCCAAATATTACGCATGCCCAGGGAGTAATCGCGCATGCCCTTTCACGGCAAGGCAAGGGGTGGTTTGAAGAACGGTTGGGACCGAATGTCGAGATTCAGTGGTTTACCTACAATGCGGGACCATCAGCGATGGAAGCGATCTTCGCCGGATCGCTTGACGTAACTTATGTAGGCCCCGGTCCCGCTCTTAACGCGTACTTGAAATCAAACGGCGAAGAGATTCGTGTAATCTCCGGTGCAGCCAATGCCGGTGCCGCTCTGGTGGTAAAAGCTGACTCGCCTATCAAAACGCCAGCCGATTTTCGCGGAAAAAAAATTGCAACGCCCCAACTCGGCAACACGCAGGACATTTCCTGCCGGGCATGGTTGAAGGCCCACGGATTCAACGTTACGCAAACCGGCGGCGACGTGACGGTGATCCCGACAGCGAATCCCGATCAGCTGGGGCTCGTTCAAAGTGGCGGAGTTGATGCCGTTTGGACAGTCGAACCATGGGTGACTCGCCTGGAACGCGATGCGAAGGCGCGCGTTTTTCTCGAAGACAGGAACACCATTACTACGTGGCTTGTTTCCAGTGCGAAGTTCCTGCGCGATCGACGCGATTTTGCGAAGAAAATCGCGGCCGCAAACGCGGACCTGACAAAGTGGATTCAACAGAATGAAGCAGAAGCGCAGAAGTTATTGATCGAGGAACTCAAAGCGGAAACCCGAGCCGACTTCCGGCCAGACGCCGTTGCGCAAGCGTGGAAGCGGATTCAGTTCACCAGCGAAGTATCGCGCGATTTGATTTCCAAATCGGTGCAGGACGGCAAGGACGCGGGTTTCTTAAAGGGCTCGACAGACACGTCGAAACTGATCGAGGCTCCGTGATGGATGGAGCACGCCGTCGTTCCTCAGCGACTCAGGAACTCGAGGTCATTGCACCCTCGAAGCTCGCAATCGAGACCGTGTCGAAAAGCTTTCAAAGTGCGTCGGGCACTATCCTGGCCCTCGACCGGGTGAGCCTGAAAGTTGCCGAAGCTGAATTCGTCTGTCTTGTCGGTGCCAGCGGCTGCGGCAAAACGACATTGCTCAACATCATTGCCGGTCTGGAAAAACCCGACTCCGGCAGAGTGCTGGCTGACGGCAAGCCTGTCACAGGACCCGGTCGTGAACGGCTTGTTATGTTTCAGGAACCGGCGCTTTTCCCATGGCTCGATGTTTTTGGAAATGTCCTTTTTGGACTGAGGCTCAAACCGAATTTAACAAACAAGGACAGGTGCGACGTCGCGAAATATTATCTCGAACTCGTCGGCTTGAGCCGGTTCGAACATGCAAACATTCACGAACTTTCCGGTGGAATGAAGCAGCGCGTCTCTCTCGCACGCGCGCTGGCGCCGAATCCACGCGTGCTTCTCATGGACGAACCGTTCGCCGCGCTTGACGCCCTCACTCGCGAGCAGCTTTACGGCGATATTCAAGAGATTTGGAAAGCGCGTCGCAAAACCATCGTCTTTGTCACGCACAATGTTCGTGAAGCAGCGTGTCTGGGCGACCGGGTTCTGCTTTTTTCTCCACATCCTGGTCGCGTTCAGGAGGAATTCACGGTGAATCTGCCACGGCCGCGTGACATTAACAGCGTCGATCTTGCCGCGTACGCCACACGAATTACGAAGGCTCTGAAGAGCATCGGTCAAACCGAGGCTGTTGCTGCTAAATGAAACGATTTCTCCTGGCGGCCGCATTTTTTGCTGTGCTCGTTTTGCTTTGGGAAGCAGCGTATCGCACAAAAATTTGGTCACCCGTATTGCTGCCATCGCCGAAGCAGGTGGTAACGTACTTGGAGAGCGCTGCTGCCGATGGAACCCTGTTCAAAGCGACGGTGGTAACAATGCGCCGCTTGGTGGTTGGCTACTTGATTGGACTCGTGATGGGACTTCCTCTTGGGCTCCTGACGGCGCGATGGAAACTGTTTCACGACACGATTGGAACCCTGGCCCTTGGCTTGCAAACATTGCCCAGCGTCTGCTGGGTGCCGCTTGCGCTTTTGTGGTTTGGTCAAACTGAGGCGGCCATGCTTTTCGTGGTGGTGATGGGAACTCTCTGGTCGGTAGTCATCGCGACCGAGACCGGCGTGCGCAATGTTCCGCCGATTTATCGCCGCGCCGCGTTGACCATGGGGTCCAAGCGATTACACATGTGGTTCAAAGTGATCCTGCCCGCCGCGCTTCCCTTTATCGTGAGCGGAATGAAGCAAGGGTGGGCCTTTGCCTGGCGTTCCCTGATGGCCGCTGAAATTTTCGTGACAATTCTGAGCGGTTTTGGCCTTGGCCAGCTTCTCCATTATGGCCGCGAACTGAACGCCATGGAGCAGGTCATTGGGATCATGATTGTCATTATCGTGATCGGCTTGCTAGCCGACAAAATCTTCTTTTCGCCAGTCGAAAGGTTTCTCCACCGACGCTGGGGGACGAGCCAGGCATGAAAATCGGACACAAGAGAGCGCCCATTTCGGCGCAACGGGAGGTGCGCATCACGAACAAACTCGGATTGCACGCACGACCGGCTGCGCAATTCGTCAAGCGCGTGAGGAGCTTTCGATCGGAAATTTGGGTGGTAAAAGAGGGTAAACGATTTTCTGCTTCCAGCCTGATTGACGTTCTACGTGCTAACCTCGATTGCGGCGCGATCGCTACGCTTGAAGCGCACGGAGTCGACGCAGATGAAGCTCTTGAGGACTTGGAGAAGTTACTCGCGGGATTCAACGAAAAGGAATCCGACTAACGCAAAGGTCGCGCCACCAGGATTCCGCTGTCGGAGCGGTATCGATAAAGATATTTCGAAAGTTGGGAGTCTACGACCACGTGGCCGTAATTGCTGGGCGAAGAAGCGTGCATGAAATGCAAAACGCCGTCACTTGTGCGCAATGCGAGGCCAACATGGGCGGTGGAATAAAGTCCGCTCCGGTCACGCGAAATGATCCCGACGATGTCGCCACTACGCAATTTTGATTCGATTCCTGCGACACGATCCTTTGGGATTTCGTATAGAGCGCGTGAGGAAACATTTGCTTCCATGCGCGCAAGGGGACCGAGCAACGAGCGATTCGCGGCGAGATACCGGTAATGTCGCCATCCCGCGGTCATCTCGCGCGCAGAATGTGAAACGCTGCGCCCGCCCAGGTCGCGGGTCAGATCTTCAACAAGACCCCGGCGATCATTATCGTACAGCCAATCTTCCAGGTAATGCAGACGCGAAAGATAATCGCCGGTGCATTGGCCGCCGCGGTATCGATCCATTTCGATATAATGCAGCAGACGTTCCGGGGTCCAATTCGATTCTGGTTCGTTCAGCATTCGGGCGAAACTCAGAGCGATCTCGAAAAAGGTCCAGCAGTCCATTCCCTGAAAATTTACCGATGGCGACTCGATCCGATTGTCGATTTCAAGAGTAAAATGTTTGTAACGTGTTCCTATCAGCGCCTGCCCTACTGCGGCGGTGCGTTCCCCGATTGGTAAGGCTTTCCAATTTCCCGCTTTCGCCTTTGCCGCCAGTCGATTGAATTGGTCCTGTCCTTTAAAGACAGTGCCGAACGGCAAGCGAGATTCAGACGCGAACGCGACCGAACAAAGCAAAAGCAGGGGAACCACAATCTTCCAGCTTCGCATAACGGGCACAACTCAAGCCGAAATGGATAACGTGACAAGGTTAAAAAGCTTACAAGGTCAAAACGTTAAAAGGAGAGCACGATCGCAGCGCCCGGCTAGATTTGGTAACTTTTTAAGCCTTTTAACTTTTTAACTCTCTCATATCGTTTGAACGTCGTGCCAATTCGTTTCCCAAAAAAAAGCCGGAGAAACGTTGTTCGCCAATCGTCGGACGGTGCAATTGCCGAGCGTTCCACCCGGGTCCGGCTGCGTCCACGAGCCGACTGGCATAAACGCAATTTTCTTACCAGCGTCCTGATTCCGTCACTTTTTGTAAAACGGGCAGGTGATCAGGCGCCGCGCCCTCCGCAATTCCCAAAAATTCGAGAAGGCGAGATTTGTATTACGTGGATCGGTCACGCATCATTTCTTGTTCAGACCCACGAGGTCAATGTCTTGATTGATCCGAACTGGTCGAAGTGGCTCAAGGTAATCAAGCGTCTGAAACAGCCGGGCTTCGAAATTCATCATTTGCCATCGATTGATTTCGTTTTGGTGACTCACGCTCATTTCGATCATCTTGACCGGCGCACGCTGCGCCGCGTGGCGGCCGACCAGCCGATCGTTGTCCCGATGGGCGTGGGAAACCTGGTGCACGATCTTGGTTTTCACATCGTGCACGAACTCGATTACTGGCAGACAGTCGAGCTGGGTCCACTCAAAATTTCCCTCACGCCTTGTCATCACTGGGGTGCCCGGTTTCTCGCAGATTTGCACCGCGACTTTGGTGGGTTCGTCATTGCCGCGAATGGCCGAACCATTTTTCACTGCGGCGATAGCGCTTACTTTCCCGGGTTTAAAGAAATCGGTGACCGCTATCCGGTCGAAATTGCTCTGCTTCCCATCGGCGCTTACGAAGCGCCGACCGGCCGTGAAGTTCACATGAATCCAGAAGAAGCGGTCAAAGCATTTCTCGAACTCGGTGCCAAGACTTTGATCCCGATGCATTACGGGACTTTTCGCCTCGGCTTCGAACCGCTGCATGAACCGCCGCAACGTTTGCTCAAATCCGCGCGCGAACACAGGATTGAAGAAAAGATCCTGGTGATGACCGAGGGGAAACCCGTCGTGTTATGAAGAGAAAAACGCCGAACGCCCGACGTCGAACACCCAACGTCGAACTAAAAAAATCGAGAACAGCGAACGTTGAACGTCCAATATTGAACATCAAATGGAGTCTGCCGGGGTCTCGCGTTAACGAGTTAGCGCATACCCATTACGGCGTTAGGAGGGACAGGCGCTACGATCTTGAAGACAGATTGCTCGATTTCGCGGTAGAGGACGTCGAGTTAACCGAGTCCCTGCCGAACACGAGGGCTGGGAATCATATCGCAGGACAGCTTTTGCGCTGCGGGACGGCGCCGCTTTCCAATCACGGCGAGGTTGAAGCAGCGGAATCGCGCAAAGATTTTCTTCACAAGCTGCGAATCTGCCTAAAAGAACTTCGAGAAACGAAACGTTGGATGCGCCTCGTTAGCCGACTGAAAAGACTTGGTGAGCCGGCAAATCTGTCGGTGTGCCTAAACGAGACAGAGGAACTAGTCAGAATCTTCGCGGCAAGTGTTAAGACAGTAGAAAGGAACGCGAAACCATGAGTTGTTCTTCTGAATTTAGGATTGGGCGTTGGGCGTTGGGCGTTGGGCGTTTGCTGTCTTAAATGTCCGCTTCGCGCTCCACGCGTTCGGAAGTTCTTGGCGCAGTATCAGCCGGATTACTTGTCGTCTTCTTCTGCCTCATTCTTCTTTGGCACGATCCGCTGGTTTTTTGGAACGACGACTATGAATTGTCTGTTCTTCCCGTGTTCGCCGACATGGCGCGCAGCTGGTCCGAAGGCCATTGGCCAATCTTAAGCCCCTATTCGTGGGTCTGCGGCAATCTCGCCGGGGAATTTCAGTACGGAGTGTTCTCGGTTTTTGTGAACGCAGTCGTTACCGTTGTCTGGAAATTCCCGCTCACCTTTCCGGAGCAAGCGGCTGCTGTGTCCATTGCACATCTTTTTGCTCTAGCGATGGGCGCGTTTTTGCTCGCGCGCGATCGTCAGTTTTCAGGTCCCTTGTCGATTTTCGTCGCGCTGATCGCGTCTCTAAACGGTTGGATCATCTGCTGGGGCGCGACGGATTGGTTTGGCGCGCTTGGCGCCTTTACATGGCTACCCTGGGCGTGGTGGGGCGTCGCGCGCGCGCTCGATCCACGGCGAAGCAAATGGAGATTCCTCTGGCCGGCGCCGTTCGTTTACCTCCTCGTGACTGGCGGATTTCCCTACACGGTTTTGATGTTGCTTCTCCTGATTGCCTGGCTGGCAATCAAAGCGTTGATCGAAACTCGAAGCATTCGTTCGATCGCGCCGATGCTCTTTGGTGTTGCGCTCGGCTTCGGGTTATCTGCTCCCGCGTGGCTCGCGATTCTTGATCTGGTTCAAGGTTCAGCGCGCGAATTGCAGCCGGCGAGAGCGCATTGGCAATGGCTTGTCTCACCAGCGGCTTTGCCCGGCCTTATCTTGCCATGCTGGACCGTTAAATGGGCCGATTTTTCCAACCGCTACTTGCCACACACGGCAGCGGAACTGGCTTGTGGCCTTGTCGCTCCGGCAGCGCTGATCGCCGGGTTGGTCTGGCGCGCACGGGCGCTCGTTAGGCAAATCAAATGGGAACTGGTTCTGCTTCTGCTTTTGCTCTTGCTCTCCATGATTCCGACAGCGGGGCTTTTTCGGTGGAGCTTTCGCTGGCTGCCGTTTTTTCATTTGGTTCTCGCGATCTGCGCGGCAGAAGCGTTGCACCTGCGACCGGGATCACCAATCCCCGCTACAGTGGCGCTCTCGCTAACCGCCGTTACCGCCATTGCGATGGTAATCCTGCGTGTGACTGGCTCGGACGCTTTCCCTCTCACGTGGATTTTTCTTGGGCTCGCAGCGTTTTGGTTCCTGTCGACGCTTTCGTTGAGTGGCTCTGAATTTCAGAAATGGCCACCAGCGGCAATCACGTTTTTAGCGTTACTCGCGACATATATGTACATCCCGACGAACTGCGGTGTCCCCAAGTACAATTTTTCTCAGGCACTACTTAAACCCGCGCCGCTCGATCCAGAGCGTCTTTATCTCAGCATTTATCCATGGGCGGAGCTGACCTATTGTGTAGGATACAAACCGCAGCCGGTTGGCGAGACCCTGCGACCCGGTAGCACGCCAATGTGGGCAGGTTTACATTTCATCAATGGCTACAGCCCGATTCGGCCAGCAGGCGTGGCCCGGGAATTCGCGACCTCGATTCACGGCGAGATCAATCCCAGCGTAGGCAGCTACCTGCTCAGTAATCAGGCCGGCAAGGATGGTGAGCTAGCCTTGTTGGGGGTGGATGGAGTTATCGTTGCACACGAATTGGATCTGATCCCGCAGCCGTCTTCCGAATGGGAAGCGGTGCTTACAACTGATGAAGGCCGGGTCTTTCACCGACGCAGCGCTCCGTTCGCGCGAGTGCGTTCGATAACATCCCTTGATTCGCGGCCTGGGGAGCAATTTGCCACAGCAACTGTCTCGCAAATCAATGATTCGCGAAATCGAGCGGAAGCAGATGTCGATGTGCCCAATGGCCAGCGTCCGGCCCTGCTCACGTTTTCTCGGCCATATTTTCGCGGATACGAAGCGCGACTGGGCAATCGAAAACTCGCCGTCACCTCTTATCGCGGATTGTTTCCAATGGTCGAAGTCCCAGCCGGCGCTCATGGACGGATTGCTCTCGTATATCGACCAGCTTGGCTAATTTTTGGGGGTGCGACCGCTGCCGCCTGCGTTCTTTTAATTCTGCTCGCAGTCATCGTAAGAGGCAGAGCGAACAACTGAATTTTGCCGCCCCCGTGCAGGCGTCACGAGACAACCTCACCGGCCAATGTTTAGATTCGCATGCGCCGGATGATGCGCCCAAGCCTGCCGATCTTCGCTCGTTTGAGCTTCAAGTAACGTGCTGCCCATTCCTCAGAGATTCGAGTGGCTTGTTTTTCGACTGCTGGCGGTGGGATTTCGATATCCAGCGCAAATGGCAATCCCAGAAATTCCAGAACGTGCTCTGCAGCGGCGCGATGAGACGCAACGACGTCTTCATAAAAAAGGACAAGAGGCTCAATTTGATTCTCACGAAAATAATTTCCCCATCCTTCGTCGTGCGTCGCGATGCGATTGCACCATTCGTCGATTACCTTGAAATCGAACTTGGGCATGCTCGGTGGTTGCGATTTCTCCTCGGCTTTTTGAGTCCAGACACCGGTTTGGCATGCCATGGCCCAGGAGACTGCCTGCTCGACATGGTTCCGGCGCCGCATCCATATGTATTTCGGCTTGGAGAAAACAGCCGCGAGAAGTTGCGCTCCATTCAAAGTTTTGTATGCGGGAATTTCCTGCAACATCTGGAGCATTCGTTCGAAATAACTCCACATCACGACAGTACCGAAGACTCCATTGGCTGCTGTATTTTTTCGTAAAACGTTTTGCACATAGGCGACGCGCGATGGCGCGCCCCAACGCTTTTCCCAGGTTTCTCCGGGCTTGGACAAAAAATGCTCCTCTGGTGATCCGGCTATGCCGATGCTTCGAAGGATGCTGCAAAGCAAATGCGTTCCGCTGCGCTGAACAGAAGCAATGATGTAAGAAATTGCAGGGTTCAAAAAATTCTGGAGAAGGGCACCGCTTATGTCGCGGCAATCGAGGAGGCGCCCTGGATGATGCCGATGAGCATCACAGTTGTTTGGGAGTCTCGAGCAGTTCGATTATGCGTTTTAGCAAGCGTCCCGCGCCGCCACCGTCAATACTGCGATGATCAAAGCTCAATGTGATCTGGGCCTCGGTCCTGGGAACAAATTCTTTTTTCTCTTCATCCCAGGACGGAACTTTTTTTCCGGCCCCCAGGCCAAGCAACAATGTTTGGTCCGGCAGTGGGATTGGCGTGCCCCATTCCATTCCAAAAGTTCCAAAGTTCGAAACGGTCGCAACGCCGCCGGCTTGCATGTCCGGCGAGATGCGTCGCTGTCGGCCGAGATCGACGAGCTCCTTGTATTTCGCCGTGAGATCAGCAAGCGAAGTTTTGTCGGCCGCCCGGATCACAGGCACCATGATTCCATCCTCGGCTTCAACGGCGATGCCTACATCAATGGAGTTTGATTGCACGACGCGATTGCCGATCAACTTCGCCGCCGCGCCCGGAGTTTCTGCAAGGGCCAGCGCAAGCGCGCGCAGTGCGTAGAGGCCCGGGCCGGGTTTGGGATCGCGCGACTGTCGATCCTGCAGCACGAGATCAAGATTCACCGACGAACCAATGGTTGAAAGCGGTCGTGTCCAACTTCGCCGCATCGCGTCGGCCACACCTGCGCGGATAGCAGAAGCTTCGTGCGCCGTTTGGTTCTCGATCTTCTGCAGGAAATTTTCGAGGTCCTTGACTGTAACGCGGTTGCCCGTGCCGGTGCCCATGATTCCTGCGAGATCGGCGGTTGTTAGTTGCAGCTCGGCCATCCGTGCTCGAACACGCGGAGACATGAATGTTGCGCCTTTCGCCGCAACTGGAACGGACAATCCGCCAGCGCGTGCGCCGTCGCCGTCACGCGCCGCGACCTTCTTCTGGCGTGCGGGAGCGACCTCCTGATCAGCGCGCGCGGGAATTTCTTCTGCGACTTCTCGCTGTGGTGGAGTCGGCGCTTGCTTTGCAAATCTCGCGGCGTCCGCTTCGCTCGCTTCCACATATCCGAGAACGGCGCCCACCGGGTAAGTCTCTTTCAACTGCACGGTGACTTGCGCAATCTTGCCTTTGCACGGCGTCGTCACGCCCATTACCGCTTTGTTGGTCTCCACCTCTATAATTTCCTGGTCATCGGCAACTTCATCGCCCGGCTTTATTTTAATGTCGACAATTGTGGCTTCGGCGATCGATTCGCCCAGCTGCGGCATGATGATTGGGACTTGCGGCATAAATTTTTATTCTCGAAGCAGCGCGCGAGCTTTTCGCGCGATCTGTTTTGCGCTGGGTCGATGGGTCGACCAAAGATTTGGATGATAAGGGATCGGTGTGTCTTTCGCGTTCAAACGCTGCGGCGCAGCGTCTAGCAGATGAAAACCTTCCGCCGTAACGCGCGCAATTACCTCGGCTGTTACGCCGCCCCACGGGAATGATTCTCCTACACATAGCAGGCGGCCAGTACGCGCCACTGACGCAAGCACGGTGTCGGTATCGAGCGGCTTAACCGAGCGAAGATCGACGACCTCAATTTCGAAACCTTCGGGGGCCAATTGTTCCGCGACTGCGAGCGCTTCGTGCACCATCGCGCTATAACTCACAATGGTCAGGTCGCGTCCTTCCCGAGCGATGCGCGCCCTGCCTGTGGGCAAGCCCTCAGTCGGCAATTTGTCCGCTTTGAGATGATAATAGAGATATTTGTGCTCGCAGTAGACAACCGGATCATCGATAGCCACCGCTTCAATGAGCATGGTGTACGCGTCTTCCACCGTTGCCGGCGTCATGACAATGAGCCCCGGATAATGCGCATAAATTGATTCCATGGATTGGCTATGGAACGGCCCGCTACCTTTCGTGCCGCCGGAAGGCAGCCGAACTGTGATGGGCACAGGCATGTTCGTACGCCAGTAATGCGTGCCGGCATTGTTTAGGATTTGGTTTAGCGCGATGCTGGAGAAATCAGCGAACTGCATTTCGACAATTGGTCGCATTCCCTCAATCGCAGCTCCAATGGCGGTCCCCACCATCGCGTCTTCACTAATTGGCGTGTTTAGCACGCGTCGCGGAAATTCTTTAGCGAGACCTTTTGTTGCTTTGAAGGCGCCGCCAAACGCGCCGCCGACATCCTGCCCATAGATAAAGACGCGTTCGTCGTCACGAAGCAGCTTCGCCTGCGCCTCGCGGATTGCTTCGAGATACGTGATGCTCATGAGGGAAATGACGAATGACGAATGGCGAATGACGAAATAATGACAAAGCCCGAATTCCGAATACCGGTGTGAGGGCCAAACGCAAATATGGAAATGGTGCGGCATTCGAACTGCGCCTTTTCGTCATTCGTCACTGGGATTTCCTTCCTCATTTATTTCATTCCACCTGTCGACGAGGTCGCGTGTCGATAACGCGCACCAATCTTCCTTATCGCCTTCGGGCGGAGCTTCCTGTTGTGCAGTAGCAATTGCTTCATCCACTTTCGTGGCTGCCTCTTTGCGCCACTCAGCCAGCGTTTCGGCATCGACCAGTTTCAAATCAGCGATTGTTTGCTCGGCGACCTTCAAACAGTCGCGCGCAAACGGTTCGCGCTTGATCTCCTCCGTCACGTAACCGGCATCGTCGTGTTCGCCGTGCCCGGAAAGCCGCAGCACCGAAGCGACAACCAACTGCGGCGGACGCCCCGCGCGTGCGCGTTTAACCGCGCCACCGATTACATCGAGGCACGCGCTGAGATCAGTTCCATCAAGGTTGTAGCCTTCAAAACCATAACCGATTGCGCGATCGACCAGATCATGACACGCAAACTCGCGGTCATTTGGCGTGGAATAGGCATAATGATTATTTGTCGCGACGATCACCAGCGGCACCTGTTCGACGGCAGCGATATTCATTCCCTCGTGAAATGCACCGGCCTGCATCCCGCCTTCGCCAATGCACGTCATCCCTATGAAGCCTTTCTCTCCCTTGAATCGTTTGGCCATTAGCGCGCCGACAGTGACTGAAACCATCGCGCCGAGATGGCTGACCATGGCGAGCTGGTTCTCCTGAGGCCGACCCCGATGGATGTTGCCGTCGCGACCGCGCATTGGGCCAAGGCGCGAGCCCAGATAAGTGCGGGTGACGTCCAACAGCGCTTCGCCGAATGCGGATCGTCCTGCCTGGTCGCGAATTAACGGTGCGAAGATATCGCTCTTTTTCAAAAACATGCCGCATGCCACGCTCACCGCTTCCTGGCCCTTGCCGATATAGACGCCACCAGTGATGAGGCCGCCCCGATAGAGACTAACGAGTTTTTCCTCCAGCGTACGCGTCAGCAGCATCCAACGAAATGCTTCGAGGAAGCGCTCGTGCGGCGACGCTGGCTTTGGCTTTTTGGTTTTTGATTGGCGCTGTGCCGTCTGGAGCATCTGGCAATTTTACGCGAGATCAGGCAGCCCGCGCAAAAAGATTTTATAGCCTCGCGACCTGCTCTCCAGGGAGACACAAGCTGCCGATAACTCCAAGCTCGCCAAGGCGAATCCGTCCAGTGGCGGACTAGCAGCCTGTGCTCCCCAGAGAGAAAATTACCGCGTCGCAAGCGCCAGGCGTTGTTGTCTCGGCTTCTGTTCTGCGTTCGCAAACGTTTCAGTGGAGACTTGGTGTGGCGCGGTCAATTTCATTCCAACCAGCTTGCTCACCCCACGCTCTTCCATCGTTATGCCGTACAGCACGTCGGCCTTGGCGATGGTGCGTTTATTGTGCGTAATAATGATAAACTGGCTCTGTTCTACGAAGCGATCCAGCATGCGGACAAACCGGTTAATGTTGCCCTCATCCATCGCCGCATCCACTTCGTCGAGAATGCAGAACGGACTTGGTCGCACCATGTAAATTGCGAACAGCAACGCTACCGCGACCATGGAGCGTTCACCTCCGCTCAGCAGAGAAACGCTTTGCAATTGTTTTCCCGGGGGCTTGGCGCTGATTTCGATTCCGCAGCTCAGCGGATCGTTTTCATCGAGCAGGGACAGGTCCGCGCGTCCGCCGCCGAAAAGCTCCAGGAACATTTCACGGAAGTTGATGCGTACCTGAGCAAAGGTCTCGCTAAACAACTTCCTCGTAGTCGAGTTAATCTGAGCAATCACTTCGAGCAATTCGCGACGCGAATTGGTAAGGTCATTATTCTGCGCTTCGAGAAATTTGTATCGCTCTTCCAGCTCGTCGTACTCATGAACAGCATCCAGATTTATAGGGCCCATGTTGTCGAGCTGCGTCCGAAGATCTGCTATCAACTTGTCGACATCGGCGTCAGTGACGTGAATCGCGTTCTCCGAACGCGATTGTAAATCCGCCGCGTCCTCGGTGCCATTTGTGACATCGCCCGCGGAGCGGTCGGTCCACTTTTTCAGCTGCGCGCGAAGTGTTTTTTCAAACGCGAACCGGTCAGAACTAAATTCGCGCAAATGAATTTGATACCGGCGAGAAACGCGTTCGGTGAGATTGTCGATTTTCAACTGCAGCTCAGCATGCCGCACTTGTTCGTTGGAACGCGAATCGCGCAGGTCATTTAACGAGTTTCGAATCGTGCGCAGATTCGACTCCGCTTCGTTCATTGTTGTAGAGCGCTCCCTGCGCTGGTCAGTGAGCGCGGCTAGCGCTCCCTCAATATCCGCGCGCTGCCCGGTTTGTTTCTCGATGGCGGATTCGGCGGTTCGTGATTCCTCTGCCTGTGTGGTCAGTCGCTTTTCGAAATTAGTGATCTCAACCCGGCGCGTCGCGACTGCCTCTGCAAGCTCGGTTTCACGAATGCTCATCGGCTGGCGCTGCGCGATAAGATGGTCGTAGCGCTGTCGCTCTGTGGCGACGGCGAGACGCAATTCGTTCAGTTGCTCCGTTGCCTCATCTTCGCGCTTCGCGAGGCCATCCTGCGAGGCCTGCAGTACCTCTTGCTCGCCTTGGTTCGCTTCCAAAGTCGCCTGTTCTCCAGCCAGTTCGTCTTCCAGTTTTGCAATGCGTTCGTCTGCCGCCTGGATTTGTCGGGCCAACGTAGTTTGCTCAGAGCGAATCTGGGTCTGCTTCTGTTCGCCTTCCTGGAGTTCTCGCGTGAGGAAGAGAATTCGATTGTCGCAATCGGACTTTTCACGTTCCGAAGTTTCGTAACCCCGTCGGGCGTCTTCCAGCTCGCCGCTCGCTTTTTCCACGGCCCCCCTGGCGTCGTGACATTTTTTAAGCAGAGCCTCGCGTTGCTTACGGATCTCGGAACACTCCGTGTCCAGGGTCGACATTCGCGCTTTGCGTTCGAGTAGCGAATCTGCCGATGCTTCCCGGCTTCCGCCAAACACAACTCCCTCGGTCGAAATCAATTCGCCATCCAGCGTCGCAGCTGCGATTTCGCTATGTTTGTTCTTGGCAGTCAGCGCGTCCTCGAGATTCTGAAAGATTGCGACGTTGTGAAGCAATCGTGCAACAAGGGGTACGAGCAGCTCGGGCGCTTTCACTTTGTCGATTGCCCACCCGAGCGATTTCTCAGGAGCGCGCTTTCCATGCTCTTTTGCGATGCCATTGGCGAGTTGCGGAAGGACCAACGCCGCCTGGCCGAGTTTCTTCTCTTTCAAAGTCGCGATAATTTCGGGCGCCAATTGCGCGTCTTTTAGAACAATCGCCTGCAAATTTCGGCCCAATGCAACTTCGATCGAAGGGATGAAATTTTGATCTACATCGAGATTTGCAACCAAAGCGCCGGCGAGCGCAGCCTTGATTCGCGACTGGTCATGCAGCCCTTTGAGCACAGCCTGTGACCCTTGCGCGAGACCTTCGCCCTCCTCGTTAAGCTGACGCAGAATTTCAAGGCGCGATTCTTTTTCTGCCCGGCTACGATCAATTGCGGCGAGCTCTTTTTCCATGCTTGCCACAAGTTGCTGGTGCTGTCGCAGGTTCTCGCCGCCAGTCTCAACAGCGGCTCGCCAATGATCGAGTTTGAGGTTCTCGGCCGTCGTGCGTACAGCGGCCATCTCGTCCTGGATGCGAGTGCGAGCGCCCTCTGTGTTCGAAACGGCGGTGTCTAAACCGCGTCGATTTTCCTCTGTTGTTTCACGGCGAATTTTAAGACCGGAAATCTCCTCTTCCAGTTCAGCGATACGGCTCTCGATTTCTGACGCCGCGTTCTGCAGCGTCTCGAGGTTCGATTCGTGCTCGCTTCGCTCGGTACGAAGTTCCAACAGTCGGCCGGTAAGATCCTTTAGCTCTGCTTCTTTGGCTTGCAGGGCCTCGCTCGTCCTTTCAATCAGCAAGTTTGCCTCTTGGATCTCCTTGCCTTGCTGAGCGCGTTTAGTTTCGGCAGCAGCAATATCGTTTCGAAAGCGTTCAATCAATTCGTTCAATTCCTCGGCCCGCTGCCGATTGAATTGGATTCGATTTCGGTGCGCATTAATTTCGCTTTCAAGACGCTGAAGTTCACTGCGGCTGCTGGCAATCTGCGCATCGATTTCTTCCAAGGCGTTGCGCCGCCCGGCCAAATCGTTTTCTCCTGCGTCGATTTTGGCGCGAGTGGAATCTTCTGATTCGCCAAGGCGCGCAATCTCAGCCTGGCAATGGGCGAGGTCAGCTTCGAGCGTGTCGAGTTGCTTGCGTGAGTAATGCGTATCAAGGACACGGAGGTCGTCGTGCAACGCCTGGTAACGCCGCGCTTTGCCCGCCTGCCGCTGCAACGAACCGATTTGGCGTTTTACTTCCTTAATGATGTCGCCGATGCGCAGGAGATTTGCATCGGTCGCTTCCAGCTTGCGCAGCGCCTCGCGTTTTTGCGTCTTGTATTTTGTGACTCCTGCCGCTTCCTCAAAAACTACGCGTCGATCTTCGGGACGCGAGCTCAGGATCATATCGATCTTGCCCTGTTCCATCATTGAGTACGCAGCTCGCCCGATACCTGTGTCGGCGAAGAGATTCTGGATGTCGCGCAGTCGACAGGATGTTTTGTTCAGCAGGTATTCGGAGTTGCCATCGCGATAGACGCGACGGGTGACGCGCACGTCGTGCCAGTCGATACCGAGCTCCTCAGCGCAATCGGTGAAAGTCAGTGATACCTCTGCGAATCCTACCGGCTTGCGCGCCTCGCTGCCGTCGAAGATCACGTCAGCCATCTCGTCGCCGCGCAAAGATTTTGCAGATTGCTCGCCGAGTACCCAGCGCACCGCGTCCAGCACATTCGATTTTCCGCAACCGTTCGGCCCGACGATCGCGGTGGTGCCTTCGTGAAAATTGAGGAGCGTTTTGTCCGCGAACGACTTAAAGCCGAGAAGCTCGAGCGATTGTAAATGCATGGTCGGCCAAAACCTCGGGCCTCAGGACGTCAATACAGCACGCCTTTGTGGGTTACAAGCGAAAAACACACAATTTGGAGGGCTTTTGGCCCCGGCCAGCCACAGGATATGGGGGGTTCCCAGCTCCAGGGGCTCGGTGGCGTAATGTCCAGCTGATGTAGGCGCTTGCGCTTTCGCGTCCCTTCTTCGGGACAAGCGGAGAGCATCAAGATGAGAAATTGGGAACAGTAGCGACGTCTTGAGATCGAACCTCAGCATCGCTCTCTCCCTCGCCAGGGAGAGGCGTCCCTCCGCACACGCCACGCTAGAATTACCCGCCATTACAAAACGCCCATTTGGGTCGCGAAGCTTAGCTCGCACCCTTGCTTTGGACAACTGAATCACGCAGGATGCACCAATGGCCGATGAATCGACGCTGTCGATCCAACAAGCGGAACGTGTCGATCATCAGTTGGTCCGCGGCATCGGAATTCCAGCTCTGACTGCCAACATTGTCAGCTCGACAATTGGGGCAGGAATTTTCGTAATTCCGGCAACGGTTGCGAAAGAACTTGGACCGGCGGCCCCACTCGCGTTTGTTTGTTGTGCGGTGGCGATGGTGTTGTTCGTTACTTGCTTCGCAATTGCGGGCAGCCGGGTATCTCTGACCGGTGGACTGTACGCGTATGTCGAAGTCGCATTTGGTCGTTACGTCGGCTTTCTCGCCGGCATGCTTTATTTTCTCACCGCACTCGGCGCGGTTGCTGGTGTCGTAAACGTTCTCGCGAATTCAGTCGCGCTCGTAATTCCATTCCTCGGTACCCCCGGGATGCGCATGATCGTCATTCTCGCCGTTTATGGTTCGCTTGTTCTAATCAACATCCGGGGCGTGCGCGAAGGCGCCGGTGCAGTCACCGTGATCACGGTGGCGAAGCTCCTGCCGCTCCTGCTGTTCGTTTGCGTAGGAATTTTTTTTGTGCACCCGCCGAATCTTGCCTGGAGCGGTTGGCCCGGCAGCAAATCGTTAGGCGATGCGGTCATCCTGTTGATTTTTGCCTTTGTCGGAATCGAGGTGGCATTGATTCCCAGCGGTGAAGTGAAGAATCCGGCACGCACCGTTCCGCGCTCCGCTTATCTCGCGCTCGTCATTACGACGGTCATTTACATTCTGATCCAAATCGTGGGGCAAGGCACGCTCGGCGCCGATCTCGCAAACCATCCTGGCGCGCCCCTCGCAGAATCCGCGGCCAAATTTCTCGGCAACTTAGGCCGCACAATTCTTCTGGCCGGGGCCACAATCTCCGCATTTGGATTTGTGACGAGCGACATCCTGAGTTCGCCGCGTCTGATCTTTGCGTTCGGCCGGGATGGTGCCTTGCCGCAGTTTTTCGCGCACGTTCATCCGCGCTATCGATCGCCAGACGTGGCGATCATTACTTATGCAATACTGGCCTTTGCGCTCTCAATCAGCGGCACGTTTGAAAAGCTGGCCGTGCTTTCGAACGTCGCGGTGTTGTTGATGTATCTGCTTTGCTGCGCTGCCTGCTGGTTTTTGGTGCGACGCGATGTGCGAGCCGACGGCGCGCAGCCCTTCAATTTCCCTGGAATGCAAATTGTGCCTGTACTGGCGATTATCGCCATCGTCTGGATTCTCACCTCCGCGACGATTCACCAATTTCTGGTGACTGGAATAGTGCTCATCCTCGCATCGATTATGTATTTCGTTCGGGTCCAACTTCGTGGAAATCGTAGGCAAATGGCGAAAACCGATTAGCTTTTGACCATGCGCGACAATTACCTTGAGGAGTATTATTCGTTCCTTCGGTTCCCCAGTGTTTCGACCGATGACCAGTACAAAGAAAAGCTGGAGGAATGCGCAGATTGGCTTGTGAAGAAACTCACGAGCATTGGTCTGGAGACACAGCTTGTTCCAACGGCCGGTCATCCGATCGTTTGGGCGCGCAACAAACATCAGGCCGGGCGTCGCACGGTTTTGATCTACGGACATTACGATGTGCAGCCTCCCGATCCTTTGGAGCTTTGGGATTCGCCGCCATTCGAGCCTGTTCTCAAGGACGGATACGTGTTTGCGCGCGGCGCAACAGACAACAAAGGCCAGATCCTTTCACACATTCTCGGCATTCAGGAAACGATCGAACAAAATGGCGACCTGCCGGTGAATTTGCATCTGGTGATTGAGGGCGAAGAGGAAATCGGCAGCGCAAACCTGGGCGGTTTTTTGCAGGAAAATCGCGATGCACTCAAAAGCGACGTAGCAGTGGTCTCCGATACCGGCATGATTGAGCGAGGCGTGCCAACACTCAGCTATGGTTTGCGTGGAGTGACCGCCCTCGAGATCAAGGTTACTGGGCCGAAGATGGATTTGCATTCCGGCATTTTTGGAGGCGCGGTCCAAAATCCAATCACCGCGCTGGCGCAACTGTTGGCCACACTCCACGATCGTGAAGGGCGTGTGGCAATCGCCGGGTTCTATGACCGGGTGAAGCCGCTGGAAAAATGGGAGCGGGAAGCGTGGCGAAAACTTCCAGTCGATGGTGACAAACTCGTTCTGAAGGAGACAGGCGTGCCGGAGCTCTTCGGCGAAGCCGGCTACAATTCGCTGGAACGCATCTGGGCGCGTCCCACCGCCGAGATCAACGGAATCGGTGGAGGATATCAGGGGCAAGGAACGAAGACAGTCATCGCGAGTCATGCGATGGCGAAACTGACGTTCCGCCTGGTTCCGGACCAGGAAGGCGATGAAATTTTAAAGCTGGCGAGAGCGCATTTACAAAAAAATCTGCCTAAAGGCGTTACGCTCGAAATCAACGACGGCCACAGTGGTCCGTGGTATCTCACCGATCCGCATTCAGCAATCGGGGAAGCGGCGCAGCGCGCATTGCGCGAAGCGTTCACCGGCGATCCCGCGCTGATACGTGAAGGCGGCAGCATTCCCATTGTCTCACAGTTCCGAGGCATTCTGGGCGTCGAAACGCTGCTGCTGGGACTTGCGCTACCCGATTGCCGCGCGCATTCGCCTAACGAAAATTTTCCTCTCGAAAATTTCGAGGGCGGCATTCGCCTCAATAAAGCAATTCTCCAGGAGCTTGCTCGCTGATTCGTCCTCATGCTCTTAATCGGCTGCTGTACGCCATGAAAAGCGGCGGAGCACCGCCGCACTCCAAGATGCAAGTGCGAAACGTGAGCTTTCGAGCACGGCCACATTTTGGAGTGCGGGTCGCCGCGGCGACCTTTGCTGCTTTAGGCGCCGCCTCTTTTCTCAAATTTGTCGGACTGCTTTTTATCTTCGCACTCTTATTTGGCGCAATTGATGTTGCGAATGCTGCCGAAGACTCGTTAGGCACAAAGATTAAGAAAATTTTCGCAACACCAACGCCGGTTCCACGCAAGCATCGGAAACGCTCAACGAAGAAACCGACGCCCAGCCCTTCACCCACGGCGTCGCCAAAACATAAGAAGATTTCGCCGACTCCGTCTCCGACCGCCACGCCAAGGACAAAATCAAAGCGCAAAAAAGCGTCTCCCACGCCAACAGAGACCCCCGAAGAAAGCCCGGGCCCAAGTCCAACTGAAACTCCAAGCCCTTCACGTTCACCGCGTCCCGGTGCTGAAAGGAAAGGCGCGCCAGATGTGACTCTTTCGCCCGATGAGATTTCAGGTTATGACAATTATCCCCCGAAAGTGCGCCAGATCCTCGACGCCGGACTTGAGCTAACAAAACAGAATCTCGGTTACACGTACGGTTCGGCCGACCCGGCAAATGGCGGCATGGATTGCTCCGGGTTTATCTATTATCTTCTGACCGAAAACGGGTTCAAAGATGTGCCGCGCGATTCGAGCCAGCAATATGTCTGGGTGCGTAAGGCGGGAAATTTCAATGCAGTCTTGAGCCGGCATGAGGACACATTTGAACTCGATGCGCTTAAACCGGGTGACTTACTTTTTTGGAGCGGCACTTACAACATCGATCGCGATCCGCCGGTAACGCACACCATGATTTATCTGGGCCGCGAAAAGCGCACCAAAAAACGCGTCATGATCGGATCAAGCGACGGCCGCACATACGACGGAAAACAGCGCTTCGGCGTCAGCGTCTTCGATTTCAAAATGCCGCCGCCACCGAACAGCGGTGATGCCAAAATCAGTCCGGTCTTTGTCGGGTACGGGCGAATTCCAGGGCTGAGTGAAGACTGAACGCTAGATGTTTAGATTTTGGTCCGACGCTGCTCTAAATAAAGATTCAATCAGGCTGGTTCAGTCCTCATTTTTGACGCAAAGATTATTTGTGAAGACTGAAGTCTAGTGTTCATCCTCGGTTTGCACAGGACTTGGAGATGGCTCTGCTTCCGTAGCGGACGTTGGCTGAATCGGACGATGAACCCGGCGTTGATATCCGACAAATGCGATCGTGATCAGAATGAACATTATAATCAGGACGACGCGCTGTTCGCTTTTAGAGAGATCGAAAATCCGAAGCAGATGTTTCATTCTTTCGCGTAGCGAATCGGATCTTTTAATCCGGCCCCGCGAAAGCCTTTGAGTCGCAAGAGACAGGAATCGCACTCGCCGCAGGCAAGACCTTCCAGTGACGGATCATAACAGGAGTGGGTGAGCGAGAGATCGACACCGAGCTTCACTGCTTTGCGGATAATTTCGGCTTTTGAGAGTTTGATCAGCGGTGTGTGAAGGTGAAAGCGTGTGCCTTCGACGCCGGCTTTGGTTCCAAGATTGGCCATGGTCTCAAATGCGTCGATGAATTCCGGTCGGCAATCGGGGTAACCGCTGTAATCAACTGCAGTCACACCAAGAAAAATGTCACTGGCCGGAATCACTTCCGCCCAGGCAAGCGCGTAAGCCAGAAAGATTGTGTTGCGTGCCGGGACGTACGTGACCGGAATTCCATTCGCGATTTCTGTGTCCAAACGCTTCTTCGGTACCTCGACATTATCAGTGAGCGCTGAGCCGCCGAAGATGCGCAAGTCGATCTTTGCAACGCGATGTTCCTTTGCGCCTAACGAGTCGGCGACGCGTCTGGCAGCTTCCGTTTCGATCTGGTGACGCTGGCCGTACTCGAACGAGAGAGCGTATGCGTCGTACCCTTCGGAAAGCGCAATCGCCAGCGTAGTGGTCGAATCGATTCCGCCACTCAAGAGAACGACCGCGGGTTTCATCTTAGTCGACTGTCATTCTGAGCGAAACAAAGCGGAGTCGAAGGATCCCGCGGAGATATCCTCGGTTTCGCAACGGGATTTGATTCGCTCACTTCCCGTTCGCTCAGCCTTGCGGCCTTTCCCGTCCATGTCGCGGCTTCCCAGCGGCTCCATTCTCGACTTCGCTCGGAATGACAAGATCATTCCTTCTCGCGGCCGCCTGTCTTGTCCGGATACTCGGCGCGCACAGTGAGCGCGATTCCGCCCCGCGCGGAGAATTGCGCGGTCACGATTGCCTCGCGGGGCGCGCATGCTTTCAGGAAATCGTCCAGAATCCGGTTCGTGACTGCTTCGTTGAACGCGCGCTCGTTCCGATAGGAAGCAAGATAAAACTTGAGCGATTTGCTTTCGACGCACACACGATCCGGCACGTAATCGATGTCGATCCGGGCAAAATCGGGTTGACCCGTGATTGGGCAAACCGAAGTGAAATCGTCCGTTTCGAAATGAATTCGGTAATTCCGACCAGGCGTGGGATTTGGGAAAGTTTCGAGCCGCGCCTCGGCAGGTGAGGCGGGCAATCTCACTTCACTTCGTCCGAGAAGTGTTAGATGAGCTGCGCGTTTTGTTTTTGCCACGGCGATAAACTAACTCGTGACTCGCGCGGCGTTCAACTCGCGGGTAGCCGCACGCATTACGCGTGCGCTACCCTGAGAAGGCGCGCAGATATGGGCTGCATTCGGATTGCCGAGGTAATGTTGCATGAGGTTCAAGTTTGAGGAGCGCGCGGATCTCGTCGGCAGTCAAGTCCTCGGCCATTTGTTTTTCTTGAACATCCAATGCCAAGCTCCGAACGTCCAATTCCGAACCAGCCGAATGAACAGCGAGAGCGGCACTGCAAAAATGAAAGATCGAAGAGGGATAGTCGATGTAATCGCGGAGGATAAAAGAACCGGCGAAGTCGTTCTGGTGATGAGTGAGCCTAACGAGTGGAACGGTTCCGACGAACAATTGCTCGCGTTACAGGAGCGCTTCAACGCTTATGTTTCATTCCTGCTCGACGGCGAAATGGCGGAAGCGCATCCGGAGCTTGCCGGTAAACGGGCGCGGATTGAGCTGCGTTGCGCACACATGCCGGACGCGCGGACGCTTGAGTTACTCGGGCTGATCCACGATCACCTCGCGTTCCAGGAACTAGATTTGGAAGTTGTGATCAGCGAGCAAACGCGTTGTAACGAGGGTTGCGATTGCCCTCCGCAGAAGGACTGATTGCGAGGTTTATAGTTGCGGATGCCTTCTTACAACTCGATCGCGTAGCGCTTCATCTTGTTGTAGAGCGTGGGGCGCTGAATGCCGAGGAGTTCCGCCGCTTTTTTTTTGTTCCCGTGGCATTCTGCAAGCGCGTGAATAATCGCGGTTCGTTCAACATCGTCGAGGCTCTGCACGCCCGTACGCGATAGCGCGGCAAGCTCGGCCTGTTGCAGCGCGGTTGGCAACTGTATTTCTGTGGGCAGCTCTTTCACTTCAATCATTCCCTGTCGTGCCAACACCACGGCATACTCGATCGCGTTTTGCAATTCCCGAACGTTTCCCGGCCACGAATAATCAAGCAATTTTTGAAACGCTTCAGGCGAAATGTCTGGCTCTGGTTTGCCGAGCTGCTGAGCAAACTGTTTCACGAACGCGGCGATCAGTGGTGGGATATCCTGTTTCCGTTTTCGAAGCGGCGGCACCTCAATTTGAAACGTGTTTAGCCGGTAGTACAAATCGGTGCGCAGCCGATTTTCCGCGAGCGCCTGGGGAACCGGCCGATTGGTCGAAGCGATCGCCCGGAAATCCGCTTTCATTGTTTGTGTACTTCCAAGGGGCCGATACTCGCGTTCTTGCAGCACGCGCAGAAAGCGGGTCTGCAGCTCCGTCGGCATATCAGATATCTCGTCGAGGAAAAGCGTGCCGCTATCGGCCGCCGCAATCATTCCAGGGAAATCCTGCATCGCGCCGGTGAACGCCCCTTTCACATAGCCAAAAAGCTCTCCCTCGATCATCGTTTGGGGAAACGCTGCGCAATTCAGCTTTACCATTGGCTTTCCCGCGCGCCGGCTCCGGGCGTGAATAGCATTGGCGATTACCTCCTTGCCGACGCCGCTCTCACCCACGATGAGAGCATTGGCATCTGACGGCGCCATTGCATTTATCAATTCCTCGATTTCATGCATCGGTTTGCTCTTGAAAATCAGCGTGGGCCGCGCTTCTGCCATCTCCAGACGCCGTTCGAGTTGCTCTGTCTTCTCTCGAAGTTCTTTGGCTTCTCGCAAGAGGAACTGTTTTTCCAATGCTTTCTCCACGAGGCTGAGCAACTCCTCGGGCGCGTACGGCTTGCTGATGAAATGGTAAGCGCCGCGCTTAATCGACTCGATGGCATTGTGCAACGAGTCGTGCGCCGTCAAAATAATGACCTGCGTCTCGGGAACTTGAGTTTTGATCTGATCAAGCGTCTCTAATCCATCGGCGTCGGGTAATTGGAGATCGAGCAAAACGAGTGTGGAAGGTTTGGACCTTAATAACTTGAGTCCCTGGGAGGCCGTGGGTGCTGTATCCACGTGGTAACCATGCCGTTTTAGCAACGCCTCGAGCGTCATGAGGACGGGGCGTTCGTCGTCAATGATCAGGACGCGATGGTTATTGATCTTCATGTGAGGGATTCATGCCGCTCGTAACACGCCCGGCGAGTGCGCTCCAGTTTCTTGAAAGCCAGTAAGTGGCGCGTTGCCTCAAGCATTCTCGTTGCCTGAACCGGGGAGGACGAGTGTCGTGGTGAGTGCCGAAGCATTCGGGTTATATTCAGCATATATTTCGCCACCGTGGGCCTCTACGATAGCGCGGACGCGATTCAGACCAAGACCGTAATGGCCCTGGCTGACTTTCCGAATCGGCTCACGCGCCCAGCTCTCGGTGGGCAGGTCAAATCGGCTTTTTGGCTCCTGAAGGGTAAAAAGGAGTCGGTTCTTGTCCATCTTCGCAACCGCAGCAAGGGCGCCTTTGTCACGATTGTGGCGGAAAGCATTAGCAAAGAGCTCTGTAAATGCTTCCTGCAAAAGCTGAGGATCAACATTCAGCATCGCGTCGCCCACGTGAATGTTCCAGGTGATTGCCGCTTTTTCTCCGGAGAAATCATGATCGATTTTCTTGCGCAGATCTTCCACCAAATCGGCCGCGCTGTACGGGATCAGATTGGGTTTGACGTCACCGACTGCCTTGGAAAGGGATTGTAAAGCGGAGGTCAACCCAGAGATCATTTCACGCAAGCGCTTGATTTCGCTCTTGAGTTCGTTTTCTCGATCCAACTCGCTGATATAAGCGGACTGCAGCTCGATCGCGTTCAGATGATTGCGCAGATCGTGGGTAAGCTGGCGAATAAAACGAACGACGTCGCTCCAGGCAACGTTCACGGAATCGGTTCGATTTTCAGAAGGCGGCTCCGCCATATTCTGGCTCGGTCTTCAGCGTTCTAGTCGGCGTACGAAAACTGATCGTCAGCCGGTTTCTCGCCGCGCGAAACCCGGATATGTGGATCGTTGTTCGCCAAATGCCGCAGCACGTGAAACAGGTCTTCCGGATCTTCATCCATGGAACGCGCAATTTCTTCGGCCGTTTTACCCGGCCCCCGCGTCAATTTCGCGCGCACTTGTTTTTGAAGCTCCAATAATCTTGTCGCCGCTTTTTTTCCAGCTTCGACGCCGGGTTGGTCATAAGCATTGATGTTAACCAGTGAGCCGTAAAAGCCCACCGCGCGCTCATAAAGGGCGATCAATACGCCGATATTGAATGCGTTCGCCTCGGGAATGCTCATGGTGATTGATTCCCGCCCGCTCTCGTAGAGCGCGCTTCGCGTGCCGCGCAGAAATCCGTGGAGGTAGTCGCCACTTGTGACTCCATCTTCGATTTCGATCGCCGGGTTGCGCCGGTCCTTGTCCACTTCAATGAAAGTTACGAAAAAATTCAAAACACCGTCACGCAACTGTTGCACGTAGGCATGCTGGTCGGTCGATCCCTTGTTGCCATAAACAGCAATGCCCTGATGCACGATTTTGCCGTCGAGATCCTTTTCTTTCCCGAGCGATTCCATCACCAGCTGCTGCAGATATTTCGCAAACAATGCCAGCCGGTCCTTATAGGGAAGAATCACCATATCTTTGTCGCCTTTGCCATTGCCGGCGTAATACCACATGAGCGCCAGAAGCATCGCGGCATTTTGGGTCGCATCCTGCGTACGAGTGTGCTCATCCATCGCCGCTGCGCCAGCTAGAAAATCATCAATGTCAAGACCTTGAAGCGCCATCGGCAACAGCCCGACCGCGCTCATCACCGAAGTGCGTCCGCCGATCCAGTCGTGCATTGGAAATCGGGCGAGCCAACCGTTCTTCTCTGCGTACTTGTCCAAGTCGCTGCCCACGCCGGTTACAGCCACTGCATGCTTGTTGAATTGCAGCCCCTTTTCTTTGAATCTTACTTCCGCCTCGAGCATTCCGTTTCGTGTTTCCTTTGTCCCGCCGGATTTTGAAACCACCACGACAAGTGTCTGCGCCAGTTGATCACTCATCTTCTCAAAGACGCGGTCGAAGCCGTCTGGATCTGTGTTATCGAAGAAAAAGATGTCCATTGGATCAGGCCGTGATCCGAGAGCGTCTGACACGAATTGTGGTCCGAGCGCCGAGCCGCCAATGCCAATGAGCAACACATGCTTAAAGGGTTTTCCATTTCCAGCTGTGATTTTTCCGCTGTGAATATCCGCCGCGAATGTCTTGATGCGTTTGATCGTCTGTTCAATCTCGGTGCGAATTTCCGGAGTGGGCGCTAGTGCGAGATTCCGGAGCCAATAATGTCCAACCATTCGCTTCTCGCTGGGATTAGCGATTGCCCCGGCCTCCAGCGCGCGCATTCCCGCAAATGCCTGATCGATTCTTGGCCGCATTTCCTCGAAGAAATCATCCGGGAATTTCATTCGACTGATGTCGAGAGAAAAACCAAGGTCGCGGTAATACAAGAAGTACTGCTGAAAACGCTGCCAGAGTGAAGAGGACGACATAAGAATACGAAAAATGCCCGGTATTAAATGATATTTGAGTATCGACCCTCGAGTCCGCAATTCCAAATAAAACCAGATGGGGCGATGCGGCCGTTGTGACTAGCGTCTGTGGTTGCCTTCAAACCGTCCTCGCGATCGTCGAGCTGCGTCGCGAATGAATTCAATTGCAGCGCCAAGTCGCGGGAATAGCTTCGCTGTATCATGGTCAGTGCTTACCCCAGGCAAGGCATGCCACATTTGTTTGCGGGACTGATCGCTTCCGGCTTGGTGGCGGCCGTTTTGCTTGTCTCGGAAGTGGCAGCGGTTCATGTGGAACACACGACCATTCGCGCGAGTGCTCCCGAGTTATTCTCGCTTAAAAACCAGGGTCTGGCGTTTCAACGCGCAGCCGCGCGTGTTCCCCGCGTATTATCGCTTTATGGCAGCTCGGAATTGACGGCTGTAGTGGTGCCGGAGAGGGCGCACATTTTCTTTCGCACTGCGCCAACAGGTTTCCAAGTTTCGCCCGTCGGCGCGGGAGGCGCGAACTCACTGATAATGTTGCAAAAAATTGGCGCGCTCGGTTCGGACTTGCGCGGCAAAAAGGTCGCTATCTCGCTTTCGCCAGGCTGGTTTTTAAACCCGGGTCCCGGGTGGTTGCAAGGGTACAAAGGAAATTTTTCGCGGATGGCAGCCAGCGAAATGGCATTTGGGACTGCACTCGATTTCGAGCTGAAGCGTGACATCGCTTCACGGATGCTGAAGTGTCCGGGCACCCTCGAAAACAGCCCGTTGCTGCAATTCGCGTTAAAACGGCTGGCTTCTGGCCGTTGGCTTGATCGCATCATTTTCTGCGCGCTCTGGCCAATCGGAAAAGCACAGACGACCGTACTTGAGTTGCAGGATCATTTCGCGGCGTCCAATTACATTCGACATAAGCTCAAGCCCGCGGCGCCTTTTCATCCAGAAACGCCCGATTGGCCGAAGCTTATTGAAAGCACGGGCGGAGCGAAGATCACAGATGCGGACAAGGTTACCAACGCTTCGAGCCTGGGCGGAGAAAAAACCATTGGTCGTCGTGACGCGGCATTTCGGAACCGCATGAATGCATCCTCGGCCTGGATCGATTTGGAATTGCTTCTGCGTACGCTTGCAAGGATTCACGCTCGACCATTGCTGCTTAGTATGCCAATCGCCGGCGATCTTTACGACGAGAAAGGGGTGTCGCGTTCGGCCCGCGAAGATTATTACGTAAGCCTTCGCACGCTCGTACAACGATACCATTTTCCGTTAGTTGAATTTAAGGGACACGACGAAGACTTGGCTTTTCTTTATCTCCACAAGAGTCATCTCACAGCGAAAGGCTGGATCTATTACGATCGTGCGCTTGATGATTTCTTTCAGGGGCGTGTGCCCCGGAGTTGATCGAAGCGACGCTTTGATCCTCACTTGTTGAAGCTCTTGTCCAGTCTTGTGTAGGATAACACCCTACACGATCTTCATATTCCGGCTCACATGCGGTGCCTGACTCGCAGGCATAACCTGCAGTCATCATGAACTCCGCCCGGAGCGGCAAACCGCATTTGTTTTCAGGCGTCATCGCCGTCGGCGTCGCTGCGACGATTTTGTTTGCTGGACGAATGATTGCGATTCACCTCGAGCACAGCACCCTTTCCTCGACCGCTCCGGAGCTATTTCCGCTTAAGAACCAAGGAGTGGCTTTTCAACGTGCCGCAGCTCGTGCAGCGGATGTTTTGCCGCTTTACGGCAGCTCGGAGCTGGTACTTCCGCAACCCCAAAAGGCGAGCAATTTTTTCTGTACTGCACCAACAGGGTTCCAGGTTTCACCTGTAGGCAATTCAGGCATGGCTTTATTGATCATCTTGCAGAAAGTCGCGGCCCTCGGTTCAGACTTGCACGGTAAAAAGCTTGCTATTTCGCTTTCGCCCATCTGGTTTTTGACGCCTACCGCAAACCCGCGCGCGTACGAAGCGAATTTTTCTCTGATGCTGGCAAGTGAAATAGCGTTCGACACCGCGCTGAAATTCAGGCTGAAGCGGAAGATTGCCTCACGCATGCTGGAATACCCGAGTACGCTCGAACAAAGTTCGTTGCTCGAATTCGCGTTGCAGCGATTGGCCTCCGGCCGGTTTTTTGATCGCCTCGTTCTTTGCGCGCTTTGGCCAATCGGGAAAGTGCAGACTGCAGTGATGGAGTTGCAGGACCATTTCGCAGCCCTGGATCATATTTGGCATGAGATCCAGCCTTCCAGGCGCCAGTCAGAAATACCCGATTGGCCAAAACTTATTGCAAAAGTAAGCGGACCCAGGACCATGGATAAGGACAAGATTGAAAAAGCCTTGAATCCTGACGAGCAAATAAGTCGAGGCTCTCGGGATGCGGCGTTTCGGTTCCGGATGAATACAGCACCTGGATGGGTGGATTTGGAATTGCTGTTGCGCACACTGGCCAGCGTTCACGCTAGGCCGCTCCTACTCAGTATGCCAATAGACGGGCAATTTTACGATCGCGCTGGCGTGTCGCGGTCGGCCCGCGAAGGCTATTACGACAAGCTTCGCATCCTAGCGCAACGATACAATGTTCCGTTGATTGAATTTAGGGACCACGATGACGATCCAGCTTTTCTTTTGCGCCATACTGATCACCTCACCGCGAAAGGCTGGATCTATTACGATCGTGCGCTCGATGATTTTTTTCACGGCCGCATTCCAACAAGCTGATGTGTCTCGACGATCTCGCACTTGGTCTGCAGGCCCGAAACAGTGCTTACAAAAGCGTATGAATCCAGATTTTCGTGAGAAAGTTTTACAAGTGCTGGCCTCGGTTGCCGAAACCGACGAGGTCCGCACCAACCTCGAGCTACCTCTTTATGAGTGTCAGCTTTTGGACTCTATCAAGACGGTGGAGTTGATGATAGGCATCGAGGAGGAATTCGGTCTCAAAATCTCTCCAGCAGAATTCGAGCGCGAAAATTGGGAGACGCCGGGCAAGATTATCGCTGACCTTGAGAGGCGGATGCAGGTGAACGCGTGAGCTGGATCAAGGCCCATCCAGCGCTGTGGCATGCGCTGCTGATTCTGTACTACATCGCTATTATCGGGGGCTTGATCGCGATGTACGGTCGTGGCGACTTTTCTACGCCGCCATTTGTTTATCAGGGTTTTTGAGTGAATCTCATCGAACAAATCGATCGTTGGGCTCTTGCGGCTCCGAATGCGATCGCACACATCAGCGGAGATCAGAGGCTGACCTACGGCGAGCTCCGCCGGCGTTCAGATGCCCTCGCTGCGCACCTGGCAAAACGCTTCGGGGACGATCGCGCTCCGATCGCGGTGCTCGGCCATCGAGAGCCTGAGATGCTCATCGCGTTTCTGGGAGCGGTAAAATCCCGCAGGCCCTATGTTCCGCTGGACACAGTATTGCCTCAACAACGGATCGACAAAATCCTCGCAATCTCGCGCCCCGCGTTACTTCTCACGCCGGAAGACATCCCGAAACTTTCCAGCGTTGCGGCGCCCGCTCCTATCAAACGCGCGCAGCGCGACGAGCCGTTTTACATTTTGTTCACCAGCGGCAGCACCGGAGAGCCGAAAGGCGTTATCATTACGCTTGGATGCCTGGAGCATTTCGTTGGATGGATGCTTGAGGAACAGAAGTTTGTCCCTCTAGGGGAGACCTTCCTGAATACGGCGCCGTTCTCATTCGATCTCTCGGTGATGGACCTGTATTGCAGCCTTGCCACGGGAGGCACTCTTTTCAGCATAGGCCGCGATCTGGTGGCCAATCCGAAAATGCTTTATCGCGCGCTTGGAAATTCTGGCGCGACCACGTGGATCTCTACGCCGTCGTTTGCACAAATGTGCCTGGTCGAAGAGAAATTTGCAGAAGGAATGCTTCCACGCGTTCGGCGTTTTCTTTTTTGTGGTGAAACACTCGCCGTTCAAACTGCGGCTCGTCTGCTTGAGCGCTTTCCGCGAGCGCAAGTGTGGAACATGTATGGCCCGACTGAGGCGACGGTGGCCACCACTTCCGTACGGATAGACCTTCCAATTTTGGAAAAATATTCGGCGTTACCGGTGGGACGCGCGATGCCCGGGACCGATGTTCTCGTTGTGAATGAAGCTGGCGAAACTTTGCCAGCAAATGAGCGAGGCGAAATTGTCATCGCGGGACCAAATGTTAGCCCGGGCTACCTTGGGCGGTCCGAGCTTACGCCAGCAGCCTTTTTTGAACATTGCGATCGGCGTGCTTATCGGACCGGCGACCAGGGCCGATTTCGTGATGGTTTACTTTTTTTTGAGGGCCGCATGGATTCGCAGCTCAAGCTCAGCGGCTACCGCATCGAAGTTGGCGATGTCGAAGCAAATCTTCTGGCGTTGCCCTCCATAAGGGACGCAGTAGTAACACCCGTGATTAAGAACGGCGCAGCCCAGTCGCTCGCCGCTTTTGTAGTGCTCAGCAGGCGAATCGAGGCGTCGCATTTCGAGCTAACACAGTCGCTGCGACGGCAATTGGCAGAGCGCCTGCCAGTGTACATGTTGCCGCGGAAATTCGTTTTTCTCGATGCTTTTCCGCTGACGGCGAATGGCAAGGCCGACAGAGCCCGACTGGCCCAGTCTCTGTGATTCCATACGCCGATTTCACCTATTTTGGGCTGCTGCTTTACGCAGTAATTCCGACACTCATTCTGGGTCTGTTCGGCAAAGCAGGCTGGCGCTGGGCGACCCTCGTGACTGCCGCGATGCTCATCGTGCAGTATCACGGGTTATTACATATTCGACCACATTTTGCAGTTCGCGAAATCTGGATTGTCATCGGTTTCGCCGTCTGGCAATGGGTAGCGATATGGGTATTTGCAAAAAGCGGGGCACGAGCCGGCTGGCCGTTCTATGTTGCGGTCGCGGCAAGCCTCCTTCCGCTAGCGGCATCCAAATTTTTTCCAGTCACGTCGCCGAGAAGCGAGTTTGGTTTCCTCGGAATTTCGTACATCACATTTCGGGCGTTGGATGTCGTATTTTGCCTGCGGGACAAAGTGATTGCTCTGCCGGGGACGCTCGATTTCTCGATGTTCCTTTTTTTCTTCCCAACCATTTCAGCCGGCCCAATTGACCGATTCCAGCGCTTCGCAGGCGAATGGAGAAAGAGGCGAACGCGCGCTGAATTCCTTATCGATCTCGACGGCGCGGTGCATCGCGTTTTTCGGGGGTTCTTTTACAAATTCATCCTTGCCGCGCTGATCAAACAATACTGGCTGGAGCGAGCAGCCAGCAGTGGGAGCTTCGCAGCGTTGGTCAGCTACATGTATGCGTACAGTTTCTATTTGTTTTTTGATTTTGCCGGCTACAGCGCTTTCGCCATTGCTCTGAGTTATCTTTTCGGTGTCCATACTCCGGAAAACTTCGATCGACCGTTTCTCGCCCGGAATATCCGCGATTTTTGGAATCGCTGGCATATCACTCTTTCATTTTGGTTTCGCGACCATGTTTACATGCGCTTTCTCTACGCGGCGATGCGCGGCAAATGGTTTGCGCATAAGGAAGTCGCCCCGATCGCAGGCTATTTTCTAGCGTTTGGCCTTATGGGACTCTGGCACGGGCCTGAGCTTCACTATCTTGCCTACGGATTTTATCAGGCGGTGTTGCTCTCCGGGTTCCACATTTTTTCCCGCTGGAGCAAGGTGCACCGCTATTGGCGCGACGGTCTTGTCTCGCGGCTCGTGGCTACCTTCATCACGTTCCAGTTTGTTTGCTTCGGTTTGCTGATTTTTTCAGGACGCATTGGGGCTGCACCGCTGCCGCATTTTGTCAGCAAAATCGAGCACGCAGACTGCACGGCAATTTCTGGCTGGATTTGGGATAAAACCGATACGGACGCTGAGGTCCGTATTGAACTTTGGGATCGTGACCAGTATGTCATGGTTTTCCCGGCAAATCAGTTCCGGGAGGATCTGCTGGATGCCGGTTACGGAAACGGCCGGCATGCCTTTAAGATTCCGACTCCACCTCAACTCAGGGACCAGGGCCCACACGTGATCCATCTTCGCGTTGCGGGGACAAAGCAGGAGCTGATCAATTCGCCTAAGGTAATTCGCTGCCAGTAAGCTGGACACGCTAACACCGCGGCTGTGGCGAAGTCTACGTAATGACGAAGCTCGAATGACGAATGACGAAGGAAGCACGAATGCTCAAAATGACGAAAACGTCAGCCAGCTTCTTCGGCATTTGGGTTTCGTCATTAGACATTCGTCGTTCGTCATTTTTGTTCCTGCACGACGTCGTACTCTGGCTTGGGCGTACCCATTAGCCAGTGATCGAACCAACCCACAATATGCTGCAGCCGCTCGACGCGGTGCCACGGCTGACCGGAGCGAGAAAGTTCGTGCGATTCGTTGGGGAATCGAACCATCACGGTGGGAATCTTGCGGAATTTTAACGCGCGAAACATTTGTTCTCCTCCCGCGCCCGGCGGCGTCCGGTAATCCGCTTCGCCTAGGATAAACATCATCGGCGTCGTTACATTCTTGATGTAATTGATTGGTGAACGCGCTCGATACTCCTGCGGGTCTTCGAATGGCGGCACCTTGAACCATGTGGGCTGGAATAGCGTAAAATCTGCCGAGTACCACCAATCTTCCCAGCTGGCGATATCACGTTGCGCTGCGGCTGCAGCGAAGCGGGTCGTTTGGCCCACCACCCAGTTCGTCAGCAACCCGCCGCCGCTTCCCCCAGTCACGCCGAGTTTCTTATCATCGATGTAACCGCTCTTGATCACCTCATCCACGCCAGCCATCAGGTCTTTGTAATCGTCCCCGGGGTAATGATACTGAATGGTGTTTCCAAATTCCTGGCCGTAAGTCGTGCTCCCGCGCGGATTCGGATAGAGCACCACATAACCTTTCGCCGCCATCCACTGAAATTCGTGATCGAAAATATGACCATACGCAACGTGTGGTCCGCCGTGAATGTTCAGGATCAACGGATACTTCTTGTGAGGATCGAAGTTGGGCGGCTGTTGTACCCAGGCTTGGATGTGTTTGCCGTCAAAGCTGTCGTACCAAATCTCTTCCGGTTCGGTTAGGTTTAGCTTGGAAAACAGATCGTCGTTGATGTGCGTCAATTGTTTGGGCGTCGCATCGCTGCTCGTGCGATCCAGGACAAAAAGATCGTTGATGCGCGTCGGAGTCGAGAGGACATAGATTAACTTCGAACCGTCTGGCGTGACGCGAAAACTCATCACGCCCTGGTTTCCAGACGTTAAGTCGTGCACTCCAGCCTTGCCGAGTTCGGCGTCTGCAGCTACCGGGACATCGAATACCGCTAGATTCGCGTTTCCTTCCTTCGTGTAAACGGCGATAAGGCCCCTGCCATCTGGAGTCCAGATCGGTTTATTCTGTCCGCCTGCCCGCGGCGCCGAGCTGTCCCCAATCACGAACCCGGGCACATCGAAATCAAAGTTTGCAGTCAAATTGCGCGGTTTCGCGTCTGGCAAAAGATCGAGGACCCAGAGATCGGGCTGCGTGTATGAATTGATCGGGCGTGTGGTTGACGCGGTAAACGCGACCTGTTTTCCATTGGGACTGAGCGACAGCGCGCCTCCGCCGGGTCCAAAACCACCCACCTGTAAATCAATCGTTGTGATCTTCACTCCCGCTTGAGCGGGACCGGCTGCCGCCACCGAATAAAGATCAGTCTTTGGCAGGTCGTAGTACGGTTCGTCATTCCGGTCCGATGTGAAATAAATCTGCGAACCGTCGTTCGACCAGATTGCGTTCTCCTCATCGAACCTGCCCGTCGTAAGCTGACGCGGTTTTACTTTTTCGCCGGCGCTGTGCGGCGCACCCACAAGCCAAATATGTGTTGGATGCTTGGGATCGGCGTAGCCCTCATTATCTTGCCGATAGACAGCGCGCGTGATGACCCGAACATCGCTCTCGCGCTCATCTGTAGCCGGAGCTTCCTTGTCCGCCGAAGCTTTCGGCGAAGGTTGGTTGGCGGAGACGGATTCTTTTGATTTTTTCTTTTCCTGCTTGGCCAGGTCTTCCGCGTTTGTCTCGCTGGTTAACGCGATTGTCTTTCCATCAGGTGACCAGCTGGGACTGCCCGCGCCTTTCGGCAAATCAGTAAAGACAAATGAATCGCCGCCTGCCATTGGCAGGATCGCCAGTTGTGGCGGGTCGGGCTTGCCATTCTTCTCAGTCGCGCGCAGAAAGAGCAAAAATTTCCCATCGGGCGACCAACGAGGAACGGAATCGTGATCGCCTTTTGTCAGTTGATGAGGCTCTTCGCCGCCTTCGAGCGGCACACTCCAGATGGAAGTATTGTAACCTTCCTTCTTCTCATTAACCGTCACGCGCACAAACGCCACTTGCGATCCGTCCGGCGAAACTTGCGGGTCTCCAATCCAGACGAAATCGAACAGATCCCTTTCAGTGATGTTGCGCTTCTCGCCAAGCGCAGTGCTGGTTGCCGCGATAAGAGAGACCAGAATGACGAAGCACGAATGACGAATGACGAATGAATGACGAAATCCGAAACCCGAAGTGTGAGATCGAGATTGTTTCCTCATTTGATCATTCGCGATTCATTCGTCATTCACAGCCGAAGGCGGCCGCGCTCACATATGAGCGATGACATTATCTCCAAACTGCGAACACTTGATCTCCGTCGCTCCTTCCATCAAGCGCGCGAAATCGTAGGTAACATGTTTGCTGGCAATCGCGCCCCTTAGGCCTTTCAGAATCAGGTCTGCTGCTTCTGACCAGCCCATGTAACGGAACATCATTTCGCCTGAAAGAATCACTGAGCCCGGATTGACCTTGTCCTGATTGGCGTATTTCGGCGCGGTGCCGTGGGTCGCCTCGAACACCGCGTGGCCTGTGATGTAATTGATGTTTCCTCCAGGCGCGATTCCGATTCCGCCCACCTGCGCGGCCAGTGCGTCGCTCATGTAATCACCGTTCAGATTAAGCGTCGCGATCACGTCATAATCTGCCGGGCGCAAGAGAAATTGCTGGAGCGCGTTGTCGGCGATGGCGTCCTTGATCACAATGCCCGCGCCCGGTTTGCCCATGGGAATCTCGCACCACGGGCCGCCTTCGATTTCCTTTGCGCCGAAATATTGTTTCGCGACTTCGTAGCCCCAGTCGCGGAAAGCGCCTTCGGTGAATTTCATGATGTTGCCTTTGTGGACCAGCGTCACGCTTTTCCGGCGGTTCGCGATTGCGTAAGAGATCGCGCTGTGCACCAGGCGAACGGTTCCGGATCGACTGACCGGTTTGATTCCGATTCCTACGCAAACGTCGTCTTTTTCCGGCGCGCCGACTTTTTTCCAAAAGTCCGCTGCTTTCTGTTTTGTACCGAAGCGAATTTTCTCGAATTGCTGTGGAAACTCTTTTTTCAGAAAATCGAGAATCTTTTCCGCGTCCGGCGTGCCGGCGGCGAATTCGATGCCTGCGTAGATGTCTTCCGTGTTTTCGCGGAAGATCACCATGTTAACCTTTTCCGGATGCTTAAGAGGCGAGGGGACTCCAGTGAAGTACTGCACCGGCCGCAGACAAACGAAAAGATCGAGGAGCTGCCGCAAGGCAACGTTAAGCGAACGAATGCCGCCTCCCACCGGTGTGGTCAGTGGGCCTTTGATCCCCACGTGATACTCGCGGAACGCTTGAACGGTATCATCCGGCAGCCATTCACCGAATTTGTCCTTTGCTGTCTGGCCGGCGAAAACCTCAAACCACGCGATTTTCTTTCTGCCGCCGTACGCTTTTTCGACTGCGGCGTCGAACACG
>Ga0137412_10000228_pt1 | contig 37242 bp, 31 predicted proteins | sample CZODoug2_1_16fun_FD_122160 | JGI IMG/M metagenome (GOLD analysis project Ga0137412, IMG submission 122160) | Vadose zone soil fungal communities from Angelo Coast Range Reserve, California, USA - CZODoug2_1_16fungal (Hybrid Assembly) | ecosystem: Environmental > Terrestrial > Soil > Vadose zone...
CCCTCGGCGCGGTGCGCGGCCTCGAGATCAGCCCGAGCGGCGTCGGCAGTGTCCCGAACGAACACCCGACAATCGATCGCCAGCTCGATATCGGCGATGTCGCGACCGACGGCCGCACAGTGTCCTTTCAGGACATCGATCTTATGCGACGCGCCGGCGAGGCTCACCTGGGCGTTCCAGATGTCGGCGAATTCGGCGACCGCACGCAGTGTCCGCCGCTCGCCGGTGCCGCCGATCATGACCGGGATCCGCGGTTGGGTCGGCTTTGGTGTCAGCTCTAGTGAATTCGCGCTGTAGAACGGCCCGGAATGCGTCACTTTCTCGCCTGCCAGCAACGGTTTCACGAGGCTCAACGCGTCCTGCATCCGGCGCAGTCGCCCACCCGGGCTGGCGCCGAAATCAAGCCCGTAGGCTTCGTGCTCCCGCTCGTGCCAACCCGCGCCCAGGCCGAAAATCGCGCGGCCGCCACTGATGTTGTCGATCGTGGCCGACATCTTGGCCGCATACGCCGGATTCCGGAAGGTGTTGGCACCGACAAGCAGGCCGAGCTTGGGATGCTCGGTGACCACGGCCAGCGCGGCCAACGCCGTATATCCCTCAAAGACATCCGCCGACTCGCGGCCTGATATGCCGACCAGATGATCAGGCAGGAACAGATATTCGTACGGCAATGCGTCCAACCGCTGCGCCGCGTCGCGCAACGTCCGCCACTCGTCGACCTGCGCCGAGAGTTGGGCGCCGATCTTGATCCGCGTACTACCTTCCACGGTCATAGTCCCTTGATTGTCAGGATGTGCCTACGGTTGCGGACAAGGTCGATCGTTGCACGATGCCTTCCGGCAGGTCGACGGTCACACCGACCCCGTCCGCTCTGACCCGCAGCGGACCGTGCGGGGTGCGCAGAGTGCCCTCGGCCCAGCGGAGCCCGCCGAGTTGCGGATTGACCGTCACCTCGGCCATTCCGGGTGCCGCCGGTCGGACGCCCAGCACCGTGGCGAACAGGTGGAAGATCGGATGCGCTCCCCAGGCGTGGCAGTCGCTGCGGGTCGGCTCGGGCTGTTCGACGACGGTACGCAGGCCCTGCTCGCGCAGCCCGAACCACAATTCCAGCCGTTCCTGGAGCACGTCGACGCGACCGATCTGCCCGAGCGCCTCAAAGAGGTAATGCGAGAAGTAGACCGTGGCCCGGGAGGCGTTTTCGGTGTCCAGCGCCTGGAGCAGCGCCGATGAGCCATGCTCGGCACCGGCCAGTAACGCGAGGCTATTGGTGTGCTCGCTCCAGTGCTGATGGGCGGGGTCGTCGGCATACATTCCGCGTTCGGCGGACCAAAATCGCGACTCGGCGGCCGCCCGCACGCGATCGGCCAGCCGTTGATGCCGGATGGCCAGTTCATCCTCGCCCAGCCAGCCCTCCACCTTGGCGGCGAGCGCGGCGACATGGGCCAGCTGGAAATTCAGTACGCCGGACACACCCCAGTCGCCCTCCGGCGGCGATCCCGATTTCCAGCCGGCCACCCAATCGGTGAAGTTCCAACCGTCCAGCGAATGCAACAGGCCATCCTCGTCGAGCGCGGCCCGATGCGCGTCCAACACGGCCCGGACGCCCGGCATCAGATTCTCAACGAAGCCTAGATCCCCTTGCCAGGCGGCGAAATCGTGCACCATGGCCGCCCACCACAGCGAGAATGGCGGAATTGTCTGCCGGACCCGGGACGGATAGCGGCTGCGGGTGAGTCCGCGGGTATCGCGGCTTCGGTCAAACGCCAGTAGTGCCTGGCGGGCGAGCCGGTCGTCGTCGCTGATCTGGTAGGTCACCAGCAATTGCAGTCTGGTATCACCGGCATATTGCAATTGCTCGTAGTACGGACAGTCCATTGTGGTCTCATGCGAACACATCTGCAGCGTACGCACGCCCAACTGGTGAATGTCCGCCAGCCGCGGGTCGCTGCTGGAAAAGGCGCTGGCGTCTTCGTACGGGTAGCGGTCCTCGACTATCCGGAATCCGTTGACCGTCAATTCTTCGGCGGCGGTATCGACGGTTATCTCGACGAACCGCCCGGCCTCCCACCACAGACTGCTGTAGGTGTGATCCCCATCGCCGGCGGTAAACCGGTCACCGACGCCGGTCTCGACGTGGTCGGCGGTACGGAAGAAGCGGCCCTCGGTCTCGTCCCGATTTCCCTTGCGGCCCTCGGCGTCCAGCAGCGACTCCAGCCAACGGACCCGCAGCACCGAGCCGCGTCCGTCCCGCAGTCGCAGCTCGGGATATCCGCAGACGTACTCCTCCAGATCGATCAGCACCCGGCGGCGGGTATGCGCCGGCACGCGCAACGGTTGTCCGCTCAGAAGTGCCTGCCACTGCCCGGTTTCCGCGGCGATCGAGTCGGCCTCGCGCACCGGCAGGTCGTGCGTGCGCCCGCCGCCTGGATAGTCGGCCACCAACCGGACCCGGCCGCCGTCGAACGGCGCGGACCATTGCTCCGGGAGGATCGCCGGAACGAGGAGCTGCGCCGGCGGGATGTCGTTGGCGAACCAACGACTGCTGGCCCGGTCCCCCACGGTTGCCGGCGACCACGCCAGGTCATCCGTCCCCTCGGCCCAACCCCACGGGAAGGCGGTCCCGTCCAGGTCGGTCTTGAGACCGCAGCCCCACGCGACCCCCAACGGGAGGAATCCGAGCCCTGGTAGCACGGCGGCCTCCCACGCCCCGGTGCCGGTGTCCAGCTCGGACCGCGCCTCGGCAGCCAGCAGAAAGCCGTGCGCGAGGGTTAGCTGCGCGATCGGCGCACCGGCCCCCAGACTCCATACCCGGCCGGCGATCCAGTGCTCGCCGGCCGGAAGATCGACGTCATAGCTGATGAACGTCCAGTGATCCGGGTCGCCGCGGTCGGGCCCGCGGCCGATCCGCTCGCCGTCGACCAGCAGCTCGTACCGCTCGTCGGCGCTGACATGCAGGCGCAGGGTCGTCGGCCGCTCGACCTGAAACGCGAGCCGGTAGCCGGCCACAAACGGCGCCGCTGGAGCATTCGGTACGTGGACCCAGCGCGCGGGCCAGCGCGAACGGTCTGGCCAGCCACCCTCCCGCCCGGCGTACGGATCGGACTCGAGCAGGACACGGCGGACCGCCACTGGGCTAACCATGGCGCTCATCGTCGCTCACACCGCCGATACCTCGGCAATGACTTTGACCGGGACCGGCCCGATTTACACGAGGGGGTCGAGCGCCTTGAGGTCGGTGGAGGCGGCGACGGCCGCGGCGAGCTCGACCAACGCGCGGCCGTGCGCGGCGGCCAGGTCCGCCGCCGGCCCGGTCAACGTGGACCGGTCGACATAGTGGCTGTGATCCAGATACAGCGCGGGCGAGAGCACCTGGGCGGCGAAAAAGGTGGACAGCACCGCGCGCAGCCCGTCGGTGGCGAGGAAATGGTGTTCGCTGGCGCCGGTGAGCACAATCGCGGTCGCGGTGCCGTGCAGCGGCGCGGTCGTTTCGCCGTGCCGGCCGCGTTGGGTCTGCTCGAGCAGCGATTTCAGCGAGGCGCTGTAGCTGGCCCGATAAACCGGGCTGCCTAATACGACGCCATCCGCAGCGTCAATAGCCGCCGAAGCCTCGGCGATCGGCGTACCGGCCAATTCCAGCAACGCGGTGTCGGCACCGGCCGATGCGGCCGCGGCGAGCATCGCGCGCACCGCGGTGCTGGTCCGACCGTTCTCCTCCGGGCTGCCCACAACGCCGATCAGCCGCACCATTGTCTCCTTGTTCGGTCGACAACACCGCAAGAACCCTACCGCTGCACGAGGCCGACCGGCTCGCGGGCGCCGGGCTCCGGCCGCACTGCCTCGCGCAAATGCAGTGCCCGGGCCAAATGCGCCTGCGCTTCGGCGGAAACGGTGTCGAGCTCGCCGAGCAGTTGCCAGCATTCGGCCTCACCACGGCGATCGCCGTGCCGGTGAAATACCGAAGCCGCCTGCTGCAGGGGCGGCGTGGCGGCGACCCGTTCGCCGCGGCCGGCGTGAATGCGGCCGATAGCCAGCAGTGCATAGGCATTGCACCGCTCGTCGTCGAGCTCGTGGAATGTGCTCGACGCCAATAACAGACAGTCCAGCGCCCGTCGGGATTCGCCGCGCCGGTCGAGCAGCTCGCTCTGGCAGCGCAGCACGATCGCCTCCCGGTGCGTATCGCCCAGCTCCCGCGACAGGGTCAACGCCTGATCGAAGAATTGCTGCGCCTCATCCTCCCGTCCCTGGTTCAGCCGGGTCATTCCGATTGAGGTGCGCAGTTGTGCCTCGAAATGCCGATCGCCGATCGATAAAGCGATCCGCAACGCCCGCTGGGTATGGCGAAGTGCTTCAACCGGCCGTTCCTGAATTCGCGCAACGGTGCCGAACAATGCGATCGACAACGCCTCACCACGTTTGTCACCGGTCTGTTGAAACAGCGGCCGAGCCCGATTCAGCGCGACAACCGCCTGCTCGTAGTCATCCCGGTAAATGTGCAGCTGGCCGAGACCGCACAGCAACGCGGCCTCGCCCTGCCGGTTATCCGCGGCCCGGACCACCTGCAGCGCGGCGAGGTGACCGCGGCGCCAGTCCTCGTACACGCTGCGGTGGTCGTAATACGGCACGGCGGCGGCGGCCAATTCCCAGGCCGGCTCGTCCATTCCCCAGGTAGCGGCCAGCGCCACGGCCGCGCGCAGCGAGTCGCGTTCGGCGTCGAACCAGCGCAACGGGTCGGCGATCAGCCACGCCGAGGTACGGCGCGGCAGCGGCCACCGCGCGGCCCGCCCGCGGGTGGAGCGCAGCAGGCTGGGCGGCATCCGCCCGGTCGCCCGTTCGGCCAGGTCGAGCCATCCGGCCAGCACCCGGGACAGCGCCGCGCGGCGGTCCGGCAGCGGAATGGTCGCGGCGATTTCCCGGCCATACGTACGAAGCAGGTCGTGCAGCCGATATCGGGGCTGCCCGATCGCGTCGGTGCCCATCAGCCGCAGCAGGCTGGAATCGACCAGCACATCCAGCGCCTCGTCCGCGTTAGGCTCGTCCAGCAGCGGCCCGAGCACCCACCCGGGCACGGTCTGCGCGCCCAGCAGGCTGAGCAGCCACATTCCGTGCGCCGCCCGATCCGGCAGCAGTCGGCGGCTCAGGTCGAAGCTCGCCCGTACGCCGAGGTCGCCGACCCGCAGCTCGCCCAGCCGCCGGGACTGGTCGTCGAGGCGTTCGCGCAGCACTTGCAGCGGCCAGCTCGGTCGGCCGGCGAGCTTCGCCCCGGCGATCCGGATCGCCAGCGGCAGGTAGCCGCACGACCGCAGCAGGACGGCGGCCTGGCCGGCCTCGGCCGCCACCCGCTCGGGCCCGACGATCCGGCCGAGCATCTGCTCGGCCTCGGCCGGCGCGAGCACATCGAGGCTGCAATGCCGGGCTCCGGTGAGATCGGTCAGCAGCCGCCGGCTGGTGATCACGACCGCGCAGGCCGCTCCTGGCAGCAACGGCCGGACCTGGGCGGCATCGAGCGCGTCATCCAACACGAGCAGCATCCGCCGGCCGGCCAGCAGCGACCGGTACAGCGCGGCCCGCTCGGGCAGGCTGTCCGGAATTCCGGCCCCGGTGGCGCCGAGCGCGCGCAGCAGCTCGGCCAGCAAGGCGACGGGATCCCGCGGCGCATCCGAGGTCCCGGCAAGATCGAGATACAGCTGACCGTCGGGAAACCGCGGCCGCACCAGGTGCGCCGCGTGCAGGGCCAGGCTCGATTTCCCGATGCCCGGCGCCCCGACGATGACCGCGATCGCCGGCGGCCCGTCGGGCGCGGCGCCGGACAGCGTCTCGATCAGCTCGCCGAGCGGCTCGGCGCGGCCGGTGAAATCCGGTACGTCGGGCGGCAGTTGGCACGTTGGCCGGTTCGACTCGCGCGCAATATCGCCAGCGAAATACAAAGCGGGATCGGCGCGCAGAATCCGTTCGTACAACCGATGCAGCCGCTGCCCGGGCTCGATGCCGAGCTCGTCGGCCAGCAGGGCGCGCACGCTGAGAAAGACATTGAGTGCGTCTGCCTGGCGGCCGGCCCGATATAGCGCCAGCATCTGCAATTCGCGCAGCCGTTCCCGGAGCGGGAATTCGGCGGTGAGTCGGCCGAGCGCGGTGACCGCGGCGGCAATTTCCCCGCGTACCAAGGTAATTTCGGCCAGCTCCTGCAGTGCGGTGACCCGCAGCTCGTCGAGCCGGGCGCGTTCGGTCTCGGCCAGCTCGGTGTCCACCTCGGCGAACGCCATCCCGCGCCACATCGCCAATGCCGTGTCCAGCCGGTATTCCGCGGTGACGAGATCGCCGCGCGTTCTGGTGTGTTGGGCGTCGTCAATCAGCTGGCCGAATTCGGCGCTGTCAAGCTGACCGGGCCCGATCCGGAGCTGGTATCCGCGCGGCGTCGACAGCAGCACCGTACCGTCCGGGCCGAATGCGCGGCGCAGGTCGCCGATGTATTTCTGTACGAGGTTGTCCGCGCTTTTCGGTGCCGCCCGGCCCCAGACCAGATTGATCAGCTCGGTCCGGGATACCCGCTCGTTGGCATGCAGCAGCAGCGCGGCCAGCAGTCGCCGGTGCTTGCCCGACCCGACCGACAGCTCATCGGTCCCCCGCCAGACGGTGGCCGGCCCGAGGACGCCGAAGCGGAGCGGAATGGTGCCGGCTCCGCTCCCAGGTCGCTGCGCTTGGTCCACCCGAACCCCCCTCCCCGGCGGAGTTGGCGCCTATCGTACCCCACCAAAGTGGGCCATTCAGGCTATTTCTCTTCCGCCGGACTGCAGCGTTTCTGCAGCGCCGTGTGCCACCGTCCGTGCACCCGGCGCAGGAAGGAGCCCCGATGACGGCACCGGAACCACGAGGCGAACTGGGCGTGAACCCACTGACCCCGTTCACCAGCGAGGCGTCCTGGTTTTGCTGCGGCGCTGCGTGGGGCCCGTGCGGCGCGCACGGCGGCGGAGCCTGCGGCACCTGCAAGTCGGGCAGCATGCAGTGCGCCTGGCCGAACGCGTCCGCCGCATGCTTCAACGAGACCCGCCCGGACACATGCGGCGACGGCCTGGCCCGGCTCGGCTGCGGGCACGGGTTTTCGGTGACCGGCGTCTGCAGCGGCACCGCGATCAGCGTCAGCATCGCCGACTGCGGGCCCAACACCCAGCTGTGGTGCGGCGAGCAGACCTGCTGCAACGGCACCTGCGGTACCGATCGGCTGATCGATCTCACCCCGGCGGCATTCAGTGCGATTGCCAGCCTGTCCAGCGGTCGCACGGCCGTCTCCGTCCACAGCTAAGGGGTTTGGTCATGAGCGGATCGCTTGGCGATGACCTGGTCGGCCGGCGGCGCTTCCTCACCTCGGCCGTGCTCGGCAGCGTCGCGGCGGTAACCGGAGCCAGCATGCTCGGTGCGATCACACCAGAAGCGGCAATCGCGGTCGGCCCGGCTAAATTGGCCGCCGGCGCGGTGGATCCGGATTTCGCCGAGGGCCGGATTACCGGCATCAATGGCAATGTGCTGCTGGTCGCCGGATCCGACCGCACCCTGCAGCGCATTCACGTCGCCGGCGCGACCAGCGTGTGGAAGCTGCGCACGACGACATTCGAGCAGGCACAGGTCGGTGATGGCTTGTACGCGCGCGGCGTCCGCCTCGGTGACGGGACGCTGGCGGCCGACGCGGTGTGGCTGAATATCGTCAATCTCGACGTACGCATTACCCAGATCGCGTCCCGAATGCTGCATCTCGACCATTACGGCAACCGGGTGATCGGACACGTCGTACCCGGCACGAGTGCCGCTGTCTACAACGGAACGCCCGCTGTGAGCGACCTTTCGCTGTTGCAGGTCGGCCGGCATGCGCAGGTTATCGGCGCGTGGCGACCCGACACATCCGCGGTTGATATCTCCACCGTTTATGCCGCCGCCTGACGGCACCGTTTATCAGAAGGAGAGCCCCATGAGTATCCGGAATTGGCTCGGTCGGCCGCTGGCCGTCGCGATCATCAGCGTCGGCGCGATCGGCGCCACCGCAACCGTTGCCAACGCGCAACCGGCGCTCGTCCGGCCGGCCGCCGTAGTCCAGCCATTCTCGGCCGGTGACGGTACGCCGGCCGGCGCGGTGCAGTGGTACCAGGCGCACCTGGGAAGCACCGGTTGGGAAGGGATGTGCGAGCTCGCCGCGGAAAACTCCTACGGCACCTCGGGAGTATGGGCCTCGGCCATTGCACACTGGAACGGCGCCAGCCCGAAGCACCCGGGTAACTACAGCCCGCCGCTCGGCTCGTTCGTCTACTGGAACATCAGCAGCTACGGGCATGTCGGCATCTCCGACGGCAACGGTGGCGCCTATGCCAGCAGCGTGCATGGCGCGATCGGGCATATCACCAGCCTGGACTACTTCGCGAATTACCTCGGCTGGACCCCGGCCGCGGTACCGCACCAGTAGCCATGGTTATTGCCTCTGTGCAGGGGCTTTTCGTCGGTGCGGTATTGCTGTGGGCCGGCGGGATCAAGGTATTCGGTCGGATCGACGCCCACCGGTCGGCATTGCGCCGGCTGGTGGGCGAGCGGCGGGCCGCCCCGGCGTTCCGGCTGATCGGCGCGGTCGAGGTGGTGATCGCCCTACTGGTGCTGACCATGCCGGTCGGTGCCGCGATCGCCATTGCCTGGTGCGCCGGCCTGATCGGTTATCTCGGGTACGCCCGGGTCGCCGCGCCGAATTCCTCCTGCGGCTGTCTGGGCAGCCGCGGCGCACCGGTGCGGTTCCGTAGCTTCGCCCGGGCCGGTGTCTTGTTGGTCGGCGCGGTGCTCGCCGCACTGCAACCGCACCCGTGGCGGGCGCTGGCCGATCATCCGGTCGGCGCGCTCGCATTGGTCATCAGCGAGTTGGCGCTGATCGTTTCACTCTCCCCCGAGCTGGATGCATATTGGCTGATCCCCCTGCGGCGCCGGCGAATCACCCGCCATCATCCGCTCGCCGGGCTGGCCGCGGGAATTCCGGTCGAGTCCTCGGTGCAGCAGCTCGTGCATAGCGCGGCGTACCGGTCGATCGGCGCATTTCTACGTTCCGACCTGCTGGACAGCTGGGAGGAGCAGGACTGGCGGCTGCTGACCTACGCCGCGGCCAGGGACGGCCGCCGGGCCACCGCGGTGTTTGCCGTACCGCTCATGCGATATCAACCAGACGACGTACGGCTGGCGCTCGTCGAGGACCTTACGTGAACCGTGCCATGGCGTCGTAGACGGCCGCCGCGATCCGCACACCGGAGACAAAACGAGCCAGCTCCAGGTTTTCATTGGGTGCGTGATTCGCCTCGTCGGCGTTGGCATACGGGACCTTGACCAACGGCAGCCCGGCAATCTCGGTGAAGACGTAGTCAGGCAGCGTGCCGCCGGTGGACGGAAGCACCAGCGGCGTCTCCCCCGTAGCGCGCTCGACGGCGTCGCGGATCAGGTCGACCGCCGGATGATTCACCGGGGTGCGCGAGGGCCGGACACCGCCGCCGAGCTGCCGCACCGTCACCCCGGGCGCGTGCCGCTCAAGATGTCGACACACTTTCCGGTAAATGTCCGCCGGATCCTGGTCGACGACGAGGCGGATATCCAGCCGCGCCACCGCGGTATTCGGGATGATGGTCTTCGAACCCTGACCGGCGTATCCGGCCTGCAGTCCGGAGATGTTCAACGTCGGCTGGAACATCAGCCGCTCATGGAATCCCGCCTCCGGCAGCGGCGCAAGGCGATCAACGCCATGGTCGCGAAAGAAGGCGGGTAGGTCGATCGGCAGCGCGGCAACCGCATCGCGGGTGGCCGCATCCGGCTCCTGCACGCCGTCGAAGAATCCGTCGATCAGAATACGGCCGTCCGATGCTCGCATGGTGTGCAGCGCCTCAACCAGCTCCCACGCGGGATTGGGCAGCAGGTTGCCCAGATGCCCGGAGTGATAGTCGCGTGAGGCGCCACTCGTTCGCAGCTCCAGTGCGAGAATTCCGCGTACCCCAAGGACAACCCGATAGCTCCCGGAATCGTCGACCGGCCCGTCGGAAAGATAGGCCACGTCGGCGGCGACCAGGTCCGGGTTTGCCCGGGCGAAATCCGGCAGATGCTCGCTGCCGCACTCCTCCTCGCCGTCGAGAACGAAGGTGAGGTTGATCGGCGCGTTGCCGGCCACCGCGCGCCAGGCCCGGTAACCCATCAATTGTGCGAAAAACTGGCCTTTGTTGTCGCCCGATCCGCGACCGTAAATGCGGCCGTCCCGGATAGTGGGTTCGAACGGCGGCGTCGCCCAGTCCTCAAGCGGGTCGGCGGGCTGCACGTCATAGTGCCCGTACACCAGCAACCGCGGTGCATCGACGACGTCCGCGGTCCGGCCGACGACGACCGGATGCCCGGCGGTCTCGACGATCTGCGCCTCGATGCCCTCGTCGGTCAGGAGCCTGGCTAGCATCTCGGCGCATTCTCGGATGCCCTCCCCGGTGGCGCTGATGCTGGGCTGACGCAACACCGGCAGCAGGTCGGCGATCATCTGCTCGGCCGAGTCATCCACATAGGACAGGACCCTGTCGAGCGGACTCATTGCGGCGTTTATGACCGTGCCTCGGACGGATCGAGCTTGACCAGCCGCCCGCCCACCAGCCATTCACTGACATAAATAGCGCCGTCGCAATCGGTGGCGATGCCGTGCGGGCTGTTAAATTTTCCGGCCTGCACCGGGGGCTGGGTAGTGCCACCGTCAGCGGCGACGGCATTCGGCCAGCCGGGGCGTTCCCGGGCCGTCGGATTGGCGCCGATATAGCCGACGAGCCCATCGTCGGCGTTCACGATTGTGAGCTGGGCGAACAGTTCGGCGATCACGAGGTTGTCGCCGAGCGTGGCGAATCCGCTGGGGCTGTTGAGGAAGTCGGTGCCGAATGACCGGCGGAACGTGCCATCCAGCCCATATACCTGAACCTGCGCATTGCCGCGGTCGGCGATATAGAGCTCCGGCTCGGCTTTGCGGCGGTCGATGAATACCGCGTGCGGGCAATTGAACGCTCCGGCCGTGCCCTCTTCTCCGCTGATTGTCTTTAGGTAAGTGCCATCTGCGGTGAATCGGTGCACGAGGCTCCGCCCATAGCCGTCGGCCACCCACACGTCACCCGATCCGCCATGCCTCTTCTCATCCACCGCAACCGAGGTCGGCGAGTAGGCCGCGTCCTGATAAGCGGGCAGTGCCGGGGTAGTCAATTCCTGTACGACGGTGCCGTCGAGCGCAATCTTGAGAACGTGTCCGGCGGTATCCGGATGGCCCGCCTTGTATGTGCCGTCCGACTGACGCACCGGCTTGGCGCCATTGTCGGCGATCCACAGGTATTCGACGTCGTCCTCCAGCACGAGCGTCAGGCCGTGCGCTTCGCGCACCGGACAGGGAATCGATCGCACCAACGCCCCGTCGGCGTCGAAGACCAACAGGAACGGCTCGCCGGCGTGGAAACCCAGCAGCTGCCCCGTTCGGCTGACGGCCAGTCCGTGATGCGCCCAACCGGTGTGCGCGTGCTCGTCGGTCGGCAGGTGCGCCCAGTCCTCGAGCCAGCGATACGGCTTTCCGTCAACGTCGGTCGTGACCACGCCGGTCAGCCCGCCTTTGCCAGGCTGCCATGCGGGTCAATGACGAATTTCTTCGCCGCGCCCTGGTCGAAATCGCGGTAGCCCGACGGCGCGTCATCAAGGCCGATGACGGTCACATTGACCGCGTCGGCGATGTGAATCCGGTCGAAAAGAATCGCCTGCATGAGCTCGCGGTGATAGCTCATCACCGGACATTGGCCGGTCATGAAGTGGTGCGACTTGGCCCAACCGAGCCCGATGCGGATGGACAGATTGCCGGTGCGGGCCGCGTCGTCGATGCCGCCCGGGTCATCGGTGACGTAGAGCCCGGGAATGCCGATCCCACCGCCGGCCCGGGTCAGCTGCATCAGTGAGTTGAGCACCGTGGCCGGGGCCTCCTGGCCGGCCGAATCGCCGTGCCCGTGGGCCTCGAAGCCCACACAGTCCACCGCGCAGTCGACCTCGGGAACGCCCAGGATCTGCTCGATCTGCTCGGCAATGGTGGCTCCGGCCGACACATCGACGGTCTCGCAGCCGAAGCTGTGTGCCTGCGCCAGCCGTTCCTCGACCAGATCTCCGACGATCACGCAGGCGGCGCCCAGCAGCAGCGAGGCGGCCGCGCTGGCCAGGCCGACCGGACCGGCGCCGGCGATGTAAACGGTTGCGCCCGGACCAACGCCCGCGGTCACCGCGCCGTGGTACCCGGTCGGCAGGATGTCCGACAGGCAGGTCAGATCGCGGATTTTAGCCATTGCCCGATCACGGTCGGGGAATTTCAGCAGATTGAAATCGGCATAGGGCACCATGACGTATTCCGCCTGCCCACCGACCCAGCCACCCATATCGACGTAGCCGTATGCGGCGCCGGGTCGAGCCGGGTTCACATTCAAGCAAATACCGGTCTTGCGCTGCTTACAGTTGCGGCATCGCCCGCACGCGATATTGAACGGCACCGAGACCAGATCGCCGAGCGCAATAAACTCCACGTCCCGGCCGACCTCGATCACCTCGCCGGTGATCTCGTGGCCCAGCACCAGCCCGGCCGGTGCGGTGGTACGTCCCCGGACCATGTGCTGATCGCTGCCGCAGATATTCGTCGTCACGACCTTGACGATCACGCCGTGATCGCAGCGCCGGGACCCCAGCACCAGCTGCGGATAGTCGATCGACCGCACGTCAACCGTGCCTGGCTCGACATATACGACGCCACGGTTATCGGCCACAGCGACTCCCCTCCAAGGGCTCGAGCTCGCCGGTCGACGGGCCTCCAATAGCACCGGGAGTCTAGGGCCGCGTCCGGTCCAGCACCAGTGCGCCTACCGGTACCGGCCGCGCACTTTCTTTCGCGCCAACCCTTTACAGCGGCGGCTTGGTCGGATAGAAAGGCTTTACTATTGCGGACGGCCGCCGACCTTCGGGGAACTCACATGACGAATCGTGCGATGGCGGCGCAGGCGGCAATCCGGCGCTGCACGGCGGGTTGGCGTCGGACCGTTGTGGTGCTGGGCACCCTGCTGATCGGTGGCATCGGCGTTGTCGTGCCCGCGGCGGCGGGTAACCAGCAGGTGCCGGTTTCGGTCGCCCAAGGACAATGGCAGCAGCTGGCGGACAAGTACTACGAGCTGGGCTCCAGTGGTTACGACCAGCAGGTCGCGGCCGGCCAAAACGTTGCGGCGTTCCATGTCGCTGCCCTGGCCTGGTATGCCGGGCAGAAGTTCGGTTGGCACGATCCGCGTACGACGGTCTGGTTGCAGCGGGTCTATGACCGGGAAGATCCCGATGGCGGCTATGGCCTGGGATATCCGTACGCATCGTTCGACAAGGTCCTGAATCCGGCCGATACGAGCTACACGATCACCACCGCGTGGCACGTGGGTCGCATGCTGCTCGACGGTTACGACCATGGCGCGGTGCCGCGCGCGAAGCTGATCCAGGCTCTGACGTCGCTACTCAACACGGCCGAATCGCCTAAGGGACAGTGCATCGCGTATTCGCCGAGCCCTAACGACGCCCATGAGAACTGCGTATTCAACGTCACCGCGGCCGCGTCACTGTTCTTGAACGAATGTCTCAAGCGCGGGATCTGGGTGCCGGGCCGTTTGGTGGAGACGGCACGCAAAATCGCCCACTGGCGCGATTACCTGCTCGCCAACTACCAGCCACCGCTCAACGGCTGGACGTATGGCGGGATCAACAATCCGGCGTTGCTCGACGATCCGGGTCACCTGGCACCGACCGATACCGCCGCCTATCTGTTGCCGCACGCGCAGGGATATCACGCGGTCACCGAGTATTTCTTTCACTACCCGACCGCGGTTTCGACTGTCGACATGCTGCCGTTCAACTGCGATGGCGTCGATACCGACTATCAGGCGCAGGCCAATTACGCGGCCGGCTACAACGACGCGACCGATCCGGCCACCAAGGTGTCGCTCGGCGCATACGCGCCGGTGGAAATGCGCGTGCAGACCTTATGCGGCCCGCATCCGACCGGGCTCTGGTCATGGAACGCAAGGCATCACCCCAAGGCGACGCCGGTAATCATCACGCCGTACGCATCGCTCGCGGCCGCGGTCAACAACACCGGAACCAGCGACTCGACCACGTACAGCAAGGGCAGTTTCGACGGAAGTGGCGACAGCTACGACCGGGCACAGCTGCCCGCCGCCGGCTCGACCGTGGCATACCAGGGCGTGACATTCCACTGGCCGAGCGCGGCGCCGGGTCAGCCGGACAATGTCGCCGCGTACAACCAAAACATCGCGATCAGTGGGACCGGCAGCGCGCTGGCGTTCCTCGGCGCTCGGGCCGGCGCCACCAGCGGGCCGGTCACGGTCACCTACAGCGACGGATCCACTAGTCAGGCCGCGCTCGATTTCGGCCCGTGGGCCAACACCGCCCGGCCGGCGAATGCGGTCGTGGACACCATCGGCAACTACGGCCACAACGGCTTTACCGCCAACGGCGTGCACTACGACGTCTCCTACGCGAGCATCCCGCTCGACCCGGGCAAGTCGGTCACGATGATCACGCTGCCCAGCACCGGCTACCAAACGCATTTCTTCGCCGCTGCCATCAAGCCATAGGCGAGTATCTGTAGCACAATCGTCAGCGTTCCCGGCGGGAAGGCTGACGAGATGGATTTTTCCGTGGACACCGCGACCGACGCCGTGCTTGAAAGCTTTCGGGATACGCCGGACCCGAGAGTGCGCGAGCTGCTGTCGAGCCTGACCGAACATCTGCACGCGTTCGTACGGGAGGCGCGGCCGTCGCTCGAGGAATGGAACGCGGCGATCGAGTTCCTGACCGCGACCGGGCAGGCATGCACCGAAACCCGCCAGGAGTTCATCCTGCTCTCGGACGTCCTCGGCATATCGATGCTGGTCGAGACGATGAACGGGCAACAACAGGGCACCGAAAGCACCGTGCTGGGGCCGTTTCACGTCACCGAGTCGCCAGAACGGGCGTTGGGCGAGGTTATCTCCGAGGCCGGCGAGCCGTGTGTGGTTTCGGGTCAGGTGCGGTCAACGGCCGGCGATCCGGTCCCCCACGCGGCGATCGACATCTGGCAGTGCAATGCCGACGGTTTCTACGACGTGCAGCAACCCGATGTGCAGCCGGCCGGCAACGGGCGCGGCCTGTTTCGGGCCGATTCGGACGGCCGATACTGGTTTCGGACGGTCGTACCGAGTCACTATCCAATCCCGACAGACGGTCCTGTGGGTCGGCTGTTGCACGCGACCAACCGTCATCCGTATCGGCCCGCGCACATTCATTTCATCGTCCGCGCCGACGGCTACGAGCCGCTGACCACACATGCGTTCGTAGCCGGCAGCCCGTACGTCGATTCCGATGCCGTTTTCGCGGTCAAGCAGAGCCTGCTGGTGGATTTCGCCGAGTCCGACGACGACGCCGCGGCGGCGGATTTCGGTGTCACCGCGCCGTTCACGCACGCTCAGTTCGACATCGCGCTGCAGCCTCACTAGGGTCCGTTATGTCTTTCTCCCGTGTTCGCGTCGACAAAGCCTAACGGCGGGCGATCGCAAACCCACCGGCCGGTACGGGCACGGTAATCGAGTCGGCGCCAACCGTGCGGCGCCACAGGTGACCGCGACCGTCATAACTGGAGGCGACGGTCGGACCGCTGCCCGCCAGGTGGATCGTGCGGGCGCGTTGACCCGTGGCATCGCTGGCGAGCAATGCGACGCTGTGCCCGCCGCCAGCGACAAGCAGCGTCGATATTTCCGGGGTCAACAGGATTGCGTCGAGTTGGCCGCCGCCCTTATGCGTGTCGGAGATCAACGTGGTCGCGCCGGCCGGCAGGCTGTTGGCTACGGTGACCGGCAATAGTGCGCCCGGCGCCGCCGATACGCCCTGCGCGCCCCCACCGCCGTAGTCGACCGCGCCGAGCGATCCGGTGGGGGTAGCGAAATCGCTCACACCGCCCTTGCCCGGCACCCGGTTGAGCACGGCCTGCACGAGTCGCGGCTGGTCGGCGGCCGGGACCGTCCAGGACAGCCGCCCGCCGGTCCCGAGCGAGATGTAGGAGCCGCCGCTCCACTGCGACTCGCCGGTCCAGGCCGGATTGGCCTGCACAACAGACGCGGACCCGCTCAGCTGCGCCGATTCGGCCTCGACCGTGCGCTGGCCGTCGCGAGCGACGATGTGGCTGCTGGCGCGCGCGATCGCAGCGACATCGGGCCGCGCGTCGAGTGCCTCCATTGTGAGCAGACCGTGGATCGTGGATTCGGCACCGGAATTCAGATTCACCGCGCCATCGGCGCTGACCCCGTCATGAGTGACTCCGGTGGCCGGATCATAGATCGGCACGCCAGCGGCGTTTTGGCCGAAGAACCAGCCGGCCGCGACGCCGCCGAGTTGGCGCAAACCGGTGGAATGAACGGCCGCGGCGACCGCGAGCAGGCCCTGCACCCGCGCATCTGCGCCGTAAGCGATCTGCGAACCATCGATCGGCGCGGGTAACCAGCCGTTGTCCGGTCCGGTCGCGGTGAACAGGTGCGAGGTGAAGACGGCCGAGTCGGCGACGGCGGCGCCGAGCAGTTTGGGCTGATGTAGCGCGGTGGCCGCTTCGGCGAGCGCGCTTGGCATTTGGGCACCCCAGGCATGCCACATCGAGCGCGATGTCGCCGATGGCAGGATGGCGCCATTCGGCCAGGTGCGGGCATTTCCGCCACCCATTTCCGCGATTCCGCTGGCCAGGCGGGAAAGCGCGATGCGAGCCACCCTTCCGCCACCGGCGTTAACGTACGCGGCCAGACCCAGCACGGCCTCCGAGCTCGCGTCGGCGCCGTCGGTGATCAGCCACGCGGGCATCCGCTGCCCGTCGACGATCTGATAGTGCCCATATCGTGTCAGCACCTGGCGGTTGACCGCGTCGATCGCCAGATTCAGCCGCTGTTGAAGGAAGTGCGCGAATGCGGGATCGCTGCCCCGCAGATCGGCGTAACCCTCGCCGAGTGCCCAGATTGTGCGGGCCAGCCAGTAGGACGCGCCCGAATCCGAGGGATCCGGCGTGTCTTTGGGCGTCGGGCTGGGGTTGAGGCTCCCGTCGGGTTGCATCCACAGCACCACATTGCCGGCGTTCGGCCCGGATACAGTCTGCAAGTACGTCAATCCGCGCAGCAGTTGGTAGGCGGCGTCGTGGCTGTGCCGATCGCCGAATTGCGCGAAGTGCCGCAGATAAACCACGGCCGCGCGGGCCACATCGTCGGCGTCAAAGGCGCCCTGCCCGTACGTATTGTGTACCGGGTCGTACGCGCCGCCGCCGGTCCGCTGATAACCCCCGCCGTCCAGGTGGTTGGCATAGACCCACAACACACCGACGCTCGGCTCGGTGTTGAGCCGATACGTCGTGTGCCCGCGTTCTGGTGTCGGGGTCACGGTCGAGGTGAGGAAATCCAGGTGCGCGAGATTGGTCAATGTCGCGGAAGCGGCGTTCGCCCCCGGAGCCGTCGAAATACCCGCGGCCAGCACTATTCCAACGACAGCAACAATTAGTCGCCGCATCACCCGAGTCATGACACGCGATCCAGCCGGGCGACGCCAATGCTGGAGTCGGCCATGCCATAAAAGACAAACCGCCGGCCGTCGATTTCCTCGATGGCAGTCGGAAAGACAACGTTGGGGACGAGACCGTCCCGCTCCTCCGATGTGAGCGGCTCGAGCAGCGGGCTTGCGGTGCGGGCCAGTAGCTGGCTTGGATCGTCCGGGTCGAGCAGCATTGCCCCGGCGCTGTAGCGCACATTGCGCTGTGGGGCCCACCCCTCGGTCAGGGTGCCGGCAACACCGTGGTGGATGAGCAGCCAGCCTTCCTCGACCCGCAGCGGTGGCGGACCGCCGCCGATCTTCAACGCCTCATAGTCGTATTCGGGTAACGCCAGGAGTCGGTGCGATCGCACGTGGGTGAGCGTTCGGATGTCACGGTGCACATCCTCGACCGGCGCGTACGAAATCCAGATCCCCGGCCGCGCGTCGTCCACTCCCGCCGGCAGGAAGACGTCGGCGCCGCCGAGAATCCAGCCCAGATCCCACATCGGCCGGTGCAACATGGCGTAGGACGGTCGACCGTCCGGACCCGGCACCGGCTCCGGAAAGAGCACGACGTCCTTGTTCGGGAACATGTTCAGATCCGTATCCAGGTCAGGCTCGTACTCGAAATGCACCGGGCCGAGCCGCCGCCAATTTCGCAGGTCGTCGGACACCGCGATCGCCGGCTTCGGGCCGAGCGGCCCGAATGCCGCGTAGCACATGACATGCACGCCCAGCGATGGAATCCACGTAACCCGCGGATCCTCCACGCCGGCATGGTTGTGCGATCTCTCCCAGCCGGCATCCGGGGCGAATACCACCGCCTCGCGCCGCACATCGACCGGCTGACCATCCGCCAGTAGGATCTCGGCCAGGCCGACGCGCGACACGTTGCCGGTCGCAACCAGCCGCGGCAGCAGCCACAGGCGTCCGTCCGGGGTACGGCCGGTGGCCGGGTTGAGCACGCCCTCGGCCTCGAATTCCAGCGTGGGATCGGGACGCATGAGCACGCCAAGTCGGGTGAGCCGGTATGGAACGTCTGTTATGGAGCGGGTCACGTCAGCCTTTCACGCCGGAGCCGAGGTTGTTGGAGACAAAATGCCGCTGGAAAGCAACGAAGAGACCGACCGCGGGTGCGGCCAGCACACACGCCCCGGCGAGGATCGCGCCAAACGGGTTAGTGGCCGAGGACGCCACCGTGCTGATGTAGTTGGCCAGCGCCACCGCGAGCGGCTGCTTGTCATGCTGTTTGGTGACCAGGAACGGCCAGAGAAACTCGTTCCACGGCCCGATAAAGGTCATCAACAACGCCGTGAGCATGGCGGGCTTCACCAGCGGCAAAGCGATGCCGGTGAGGATGCGCAGCTCGCTCGCGCCGTCGATACGAGCGGCATTGAACAGGTCGACCGGCAGCTGCAGAAAATACTGCCGGAACACGAATACGGCCGTGGAGTTGATCGCGAACGGCGCGATCATACCGAGGTACGAGTCGCCCAGCCCATAGTCGCGAACGATCAACACGTACAGCGGGATGATCAGCAACTGGAATGGGATCACCTGCAACAACAGCATTGACGCGAACAGCAGCCCGCGGCCACGAAACCGCAGCTGCGCCAACGCATAGCCGGCCAGCATGCCAAATACCATCGTGCCCAGCAGGACACCGCCGGTGAAGATGCCGGAGCTGATCAGGGTCCGGCCCAGGCTGATCGCGGCATCGATCTCGCTGTAGTTGTGCAGGGTGATATTGCCGGGCCGCGGTAGCACACCGCGCAACGACGTGTCCTGCTTTTTCTGTAGCGAGCCGATGATCATGTAGTAGAACGGGAACAGGAATACCAGCGCACCGATCAGCAGCGCGCTAAATCGCCACCAGGAACGGCCCGGCCGCCGCTGCACCGCAACGGGCGTGGTTGGGATCGCTGGGGGCGCCACGGCTTCTTCGATCTGCACCATGTCAGTCCCTCTGCAGCAGTCGGTGAATGCCGGCCAGCAGCAGCACGCCAATGACCAAGAGAACGCCGATTGCCGATGCGATATCGGGATGGTTCTGCTCGATTCCGCGCTGATACATCAGCAACACCGGAGAGGCGGACTTGCCGTTCGGTCCGCCGCCGCCGGTCAGTAGATACGGCTCGGTGAATAGGTTTGCGCCGGTGATGATGGCGAGAATGGTGACGAGCGTGGTCGCCGTTCGTACACCAGGCACGGTCACCGAGCGGAACGAGCGCCATTTCGACGCGCCGTCCACCGCGGCCGACTCGTACAGCTCTTTCGGCACGTTCTGCAGCGCGGCGAGATACAACAGAATAAAGAAACCGAGCTGCTTCCACGTTACGAAAATCGCAATCGAGGGCATCGCCCAGTGCTCGTTGATCAGCCATGACGGCGTGGGAGCCAGCCCGCCGAGTCCGTGGTTGACGAGCCCGCCGGAGCTGAAGAGAAACAGCCAGACACCGACGACAGCAACGCTCGCGGTCACATACGGTACGTAGTAGCTGACCCGGAAGAACGCCCGGAACGGGATTGCGCTGTTGAGCGCCGAGGCGAGCAACAGCGACAGCGCCACGGTGAGCGGCACATTGATTACCAGAAATACGCCGATATTGAGGAATGCCTGGCGTACTGCCGGGTCGCTCAGCACAACCCGGTAGTTGGCGAGACCGACGAACGGGCGCGGCACGCTCACCCCGGGCGCGGCGAAGAAATACCGGTGGAACGACATCCACACGGCCAGCCCCAGCGGGTAGGCGAATACCAACGCGATGAACAGCGCATAGGGCGCGCCGAAGAGCATCCCGATCGGCTGCCGGCCGAGTATCCGGCCGGTCAGCCGTTTGCTGCCGCGCCGGCGCACGGCGACCGCGGCGGTCATTGCTGCTTGACGAGGCCGTTGATCTTCGTAGCGGCATCGGCCAGCGACTGACCGGTGTCCCCCTTGCCGAAGATCACCGACTTCGACCACGCATCACGGAACGTCTGCCACACCTCGATCGAATTCGCGACATTCGGAACCTCGACCACGTGCGCGGCCTCGGTGGCGAATGTCTTGTATTCCGGGTTGGCGGCAAAATACGAGGCGTACTCCTGCTGCAGCCCGTGCCGCAGCGGCATCTGGCCGGTTAGGGTCAGCAGCTTGCCGTCCTGTCCGACACTGGTGGAGAACTTCATGAAGTCCCACGCGGTAGCGCGGTTCTTACACGAGGCGTACATGCCGATGTTCTTCGCGTCGCTGAACGTGGGGACCTGATCGCCTGAGGTGCCCTGCTCGGTCGGGACCGGGACGACACCCCAGTCGACCTTGTCCTTGTATGCCGCAATGGCCCACGGCCCCACGCTCGCCATTGCCGCGGTGCCGTCGGCGAACGCGTCGCCGTTGTATGTCTCGTTGCCGGCCAGCTTCTGCGCGTACAGCTGCCGCCAGAACGTGGCTACCGCCTTACCTGCCGCGGAGTCGAAGGTGCCTTTGTTGTTGGCGACCAGCTGCTTCCCACCGCTCTGGGCGGCATACATCGGATAGAAGTCGAACCAGGATTGGAAGAACTCGCTCGAGGGTGCGGGATATATGGCGTACTTCGCGGCGCCGGTGGACACGAGCTTCTTGGCGGTCGCCAGGAACTGGCTGTAGGAACCCAGGGACGGTGCCGTCGTGCTGATGCCCGCCTTGGCGAATTCCTTCTTGTTATAGAAGATCATGACCGGATTTGATTTCCACGGCAGTTGGTAATACTTGCCGTCGGGCGACTTGTACTGCGCCGCGCTCGACCCGGTGCGCGCGTCGATGTAGCTGGCTCCGTCGGAGAAGTCGCTAAGGGGGACCAGGCCGCCCTGCTTCTGGAACGTCGGCACCGATGCCGGTGAGGTGTTGTAGATCAGGCAGGGCTCGCTGCCCGCGGTAATGGCCGCACCGATGACCTCTTCCGACGACTTGCCTGCCGGGATCTCCTGCGCGGACACCTTTTCCTTCGGGTGCGCGCTGTTCCACGCCGCGACCGTCTGCTTTCCCCAGGCCACCTCTTGCGCATTGTTGGAATACCAGATCTTGATCGGGCCGTGCGCCTTCGTGGCGCTGTTCCCCGACGACGACCCACCCCCGCCGCAGGCAGCTGCGGTGCCCAGGCTGAGCGCGACGGCCGTGACCAGCAGGCCTCGTGATTTCATCGATTCTCCTTGCGGTTGACGGGTTTCGCGGCACTCGACACGCCGGTCCCGCGCGGTTTCTGGGCGCGCCGGCGTGGTGGTGCCGCGGTGGATTGCCGGATTTCGAGCAACGCCGGCTCGAGGTCGACGTCGGCAACGCGACGGCCCTCGACCACGTCCAGCAACGTGGTGGCGGCTGCTCTGCCCCAGCCAAACGGATCCGCCGTAATCGTGGTTAGTGGTGGGTGGGTGTGCGATGACAGTTCGGCGTCATCGAAGCCGGTCACCGACAGGTCGGCCGGCACCCGCAATCCGCGATGGTGCGCCACCCCAATGCCCGCGATGGCCATCAGATCGTTGGCGTAGACGATCGCGGTCGGCGGGTCGGCCAGATCGAGCAGTTTCGCGGTCGCGATCGCGCCGCCCTGCGCGGTGAAGTCGGACTTAACGAGCGGTGCCTTGGGCAGCCGCGCCCCGGCAACCGCCGCGGCCCATGCGTCGCGGCGGTTCACCGCGTGCAGAAAGGGCGCCGGCCCCGACACGTGGGCGATCCTGGTGTGTCCTAACTGGACGAGATGATCGACCGCCTGCCTGATTCCCGGACCGTCGTCCTGGCAGACGGCGGTGAACGGTGAGGGCACATCGGGCCGGTTCAGCGTCACCGCGGCGAGCCCCAGCTCGGCCAGCAGGCCGATGCGCTGATCGTTCGTACGCAAATCGCTGAGAAATACCCCGTCTACGCGTCCCTCGCCGGCGAGCCGACGATAGCCGGCCTCCTCGGCGCGATCGTCGGAAACGACCTGCAATACGAGCGCATACCCGGCGGGGGCCAGAATTGTCTCCACTCCGGCGATGAACGACGGGAAAAACGGATCGGCGCGCAGCAATTCCGGCGCACGCTCGAGCACCAATCCCAATGCGAACGCGCGCGAGACCGACAATGACCTGGCCCGATGATTCGGCAGCCAGCCCAGCTCGCGGGCGGCGGCCAGGATCCGATCGCGGGTATCCGCCGACACACCCCCGCGGCCGTTCAACGCGAACGAGACCGCCCCCTTGGATACCCCGACATGTCGGGCCACGTCGGAAATCGTCGGACGGCGAGTCGCCATGATCCTCCTCGCACGATAAACCGGTCTAGTGATCGAGCACACTAAACCGGTTTATAGGTCGATGTCAACGGAGGGATTCGGCGCCACCCCGAATACCGTTGCCGGCGTGGCGGAATGCATAATCGCGACATGGCGGACGGACGCGCGTGGATTGCCGAAATGAGCCCGGAGCTGGCGGTCCAAGCCCGGTTGCTGCGTGGCCTGCTCGCGGCGGTCGAGTCGGATCCGCGGTGGGAATGGCTGGAGTTGGGCTGCTCGGTGGCCGCCGGTCGCGGGGACGCGCTGTCCGATCTCGACCTTGCGCTCGGGCATGTTGGCGACGCCGCGCCGCCGTTTGTGGACGTGACGTCGATGCTCACCGGGCTCGGTGAGGTGATCGACGTGTCGGCGCAGCCATGGGAAGGCACGCCGCGATGGTGGGTGCAATACGCCGACGGCGGCCAGATCGACCTGATTATGCTGCCGGGTGCTGGCCGGCCGGGGCACGCGCCGGGCAGCGTGGTGCTGTTCGACCGACACGACCGCCTCGGCTTATCGTTCACCCCACGGGTGCTTTCCGCGGCACCGGAAGAACCGCGACAATGGATGCTCGCGGGCTGGGAGGCATTGAGCAATGCGGGGAAATACCTGCGACGCGACTCTCTGTTCGAGGCGATCGAACAGCTGCATCAGGCTCGCGGCCGCATTCTGCAGCTCTGGGCGGTCGGCGAGCGAGTCACCTATCCGGCGTTCGGATTGACCAGCCTGCTCGACGATCCAGCCGCCAGAGTGCCCGATGGGTTAGCTGGTACGTACGCGGTTCCTGAACGCGCGAGCGTGCTCGCCGCCGCGTTGGCCGCCGCGGAGTTGTTGCGTGCGGCCGCATCGCATGCGCAGCAGGGACTCACGACGCCACTGACCGAATATGTCACCGCCAATCTCAGGAGCGTCGAATGACGAGCTTGTTCGATCTGACCGGCAAGACGGCCGTGGTGACCGGCGGTACCCGTGGGATCGGCCTGATGATCGCGCGCGGTTTGTTGGACGCCGGCTGTCGAGTGTTTATCAGCTCCCGCAAAGCCGATGCCTGCGAACGGGCGGTCGCCGAGCTATCGGCATTTGGCGAGGTGACCGGCATTGCCGCCGACCTGTCCGCGGAGTCCGAGTGCCGCCGACTGGCGGACGAGGTGACCGCCGATGCCGATGCGGTCCATATCCTCGTCAACAATGCCGGCGCAAACTGGGGCGAGGCGCTTTCGACCTTCCCGGCGAGTGCCTGGGACAGGGTGCTGGACCTGAATGTGAAATCGCCGTTCTTCCTCACCAGGGCGTTTCTGCCGGCGCTCACCGCGGTCGCGACGGACGACGATCCGGCGCGGATAATCAATATCGGCTCGATTGACGGGCTGCGAGTTTCGGGAATGCCGACGTACTCTTACAGCGCGAGCAAGGCGGCGTTGCACCAACTGACCAGGGTGCTCGCGGCCGAGCTCGGTCCACGCCAGATTACCGTCAATGCCGTGGCGCCCGGGCCGTTCGAGTCGAAGATGATGGCGGCCACGCTGGCCGCGCATGGCGAAGAAATCGCCGCCAGCTCACCGCTCGGCCGAATCGGCCGGCCCGACGACATGGCCGGCGTCGCGATATTCCTGGCCAGTAGAGCCGGTGCCTACGTGACCGGCGCGATCATCCCGGTCGACGGCGGTATCGCCACCACCCTCTAAATCAGGGCGATGCGCCATCTCCGGTCATGATCGACATCGTCTGGTGGTCGTTATAGCAACCACCAGACGATGTCGATCATGGCAAGGGTGGCTTCTGGCAGACGATCTCGGCCCGAAAGGTATGAGGCGCTAGGCTCCACAGTCAACGATGCGTCTGGTGGAGGATCGCGACGATATGACCGGTGATGCTGTAGCCGAAGGCGTTTCGCTTTGGGATCGCCGGTTTCTTCGGGTCGGCATCGTCGGCCTGGTTGCGAGCATCGCCTGCGCGGCGGCCGCTTTCGCCGCATTGTCGCCGGCGCTGAATACCGGTGACGAGACCGCCCATATGGACTACGCCTACCAGGTATGGATGGGCCATCTTCCCGTATTCGAGCACGGTCTCCTATGGAAGCCGCCGGCCGGAAGTGTCCCGCCGGTGCAATGGGAAGCGCAACATCCGCCATTGTTTTATTTGCTTGCGGCACCGATTGTCGGTCCGCTCATCAACGGCGGGCACTGGCTGGCCGCGACCATGGCCGGCCGGGCGTTCTGCGTGGTGATCGCCGCCGCCTGTGTGCTCGCCATGTCCTGGGCCGGATCACTGGTCTCGACCCGGCGGCGGCTGGCCTGGGCCATCACGGTGCCGGCCGTTGTCGCACCCATGACCCTGTTCATGCGGGTCGGCGGGTCGTTCTATATCGACAATCTCGCCGTCTTCTTCAGCGCGCTCGCCCTCGGCGTGGCCATCCTTGTCGTCCGATTTGGACTCACGCCGCGGCGGGTGGTTGCGGCCGCGGCGTTGGCCGCGGCCGGAATGCTCACCGACGCAAGCTTCGCCGTCACGCTTCTCGTGCTCAGCGGAGCGCTGGTGCTCGGCGTTTGGTTGCATGACGACAGAAAGTGGCCCGCTCGCATCGTTCGATCGGCAGTCGTGGGCGCCATACCCCTGCTCGCCGCGGCGGCGGCGAGCGGATGGTTCTACCTGCGCAACAAGCACCTGACCGGCAGCTTCACCGGATCGCACTCGGAGTGGAGCAAGGCACACCTGCACCGAGTGACCACCCCGTTCTCCCAGGTGGCGACCAGCGAGCGCTTCTGGAAGGCCAACCTGCAACTATTCCGGCAGAACGCCGGCCTGCACGATCGGATCAGCCCGATTCTTATCGCGGTGACGGTCGGTTGCGCCGTTGCCGGCTGGCTGATCCAGCTCACGCGCAGGCGATTCGATCGTCGCATGGCCGCGGTCGTGCTGGTCCTTGTCATGCAGGGCCTCGGCACGCTGATCCTCGAGATCGGCTTTACGTCCTCGGGCGGCTCGATCAATGCCCGCTACCTACTGCCCGCGTTGCTCCCGCTGGGGTGCCTGCTCGCCGCCGGGATTCTGGCGCTGCCGCGATATCTCGCCGGCCCTGCCCTGGCAGCATTTCTGGCGTTCGCGTGGTCGTTCTTCCTCCGCTGGGCGTGGGCCCAGCCGGTCGTCAACGGCACCCGCTGGAGCGGCCGTACGGCCAACAACGTGCCCTGGGTGTTGGTGCTGATCGCGCTGGCCGGAATCGTTGTCGGCGCCCTCGCGCAAGCGATCTCGCTGGCCAAGGTGACCGGATTCCCGGCTCACCGGCTGCTGGGCTCAGCCCATCGGGGTCGGCGCAGCTCGTTTGTGACGTCGAGCTGAGACCGCGGTAGTAAGCGCGAGCAGCAGGTCCGCCGCGGTAAAGAGCATTCTGGAAATCAGCGCCACCAGCAACGCGGCGCCGGGTTTCAGGATCGGCGCGAGCCCGACTACGAGCGCGGCTTCGCGGGCGCCGGCGCCGGCGGGGGCGATGACGACGAGGAACCCGACGGCCCAGGCTAGAGCGAATGCGCCGATCGCCAACGGGAACGCGCTGGCGTCGGTCCCGCCGAGGTCACGGACCAACAGCCACAGGTGCACGCCGAAGACCGCCCATCCCCCAATCGACCAGCCCAACGATCTGATCAGCCCGCCCGCGGTCAGCGATGTGTCCGGCGGTTCGCGGCGGGCCAGCCGGAAGATCCGAGCCAGCACGGGGTTGAACAGCCGCGGATGCAACCCCGCCAGCAGCAGCGGCACCGCCAAAAAGACCCACCAATACTGACCGGTCGCATGCGGGCTGAAGAGTGGCAGCGTCACCGCAGCGACAAGCAGTCCGGCCAGCAGACTGACCACCAGCGCGACGATGCCGACCACACCAGATCGGCGGCCGGGCACGCCGTGTTCGCGACCGAGTTCGACCTGCGCAAGTAAAGGCCACACCGACCCGGGAATGTATTTCCCCAATTGCGCCAAAAAGAAAACCCTCGTCGATGAGCGAATTGGCAGCGGTGATCCAAGATCCGCCAATAGCACTCGCCACGACAACATCATCATGACAGTGCCGACAATGACCGGAATAAACGCAACTACTACGATTCCCGGATCCAGCTGGTGCAGCGCGGAATCGACCTCGTGTCGCCTGTCCACAATCACGGCAAAACACAAAACCAAAGCAATTCCGATAAGGAGTGCACGTAGCGGCCGCCGGAAGCGTCTTACTAAGACAACAGCTGCCGTCATTCCGACCTCCCAATAACCGGGCTGGAAACCCACGGCAATGGTGTCACGCGCCCAATTACTAAAGAAATCTTGTAGCACGTCTTAGGCATTCGGAGGATATTGCCATGCGGCTGTTGGCGTTCGGTACCTACGACGCCCGGCTGCACCCGCGCGTAAAAGTTCTCTTGGAAGGACTGCGGGCCCGTGGTGACGATGTCATCGAAGTCAACGTTCCGCTGGGCATCGACACCGCGGCTCGGGTGGCCATGCTCCAGCACCCCTGGCGGCTGCCGATGCTGGCGGTCCGGCTGCTGCTGTGCTGGCTGCGGCTGAGCATCCGCGGCCGCCGCGCCGCCCGACACGCCCGGCCAGACGCCATCATCGTCGGCTATCTCGGTCACTTCGATGTCCACCTCGCCCGGTTGCTCTTTCCTAAGACGCCGATCGCCCTCGATCAGTTGGTCTTCGCCGCAGGTACGGCGCGCGACCGTGGCATCGGCAGCGGCTGGAAGACCCGCGTGCTGGATCGACTCGATCGCTCCGCAATCTCCCGCGCCGACGTCGTCGCCGTCGACACCCCAGAACATCAGCTGCTGGCCCTGGACCATAAAGCCGACCGAGCAGTTGTAGCGCCGGTGGGTGCGCCGAGAGGGTGGTTCGCCGCCGGCGACTCCAGGCCGCGAGCCGATCCCGACCAACCGCTGCGGGTGATCTTCTTCGGGCTGTTCACGCCGCTGCAGGGCGCGCCCGTCGTAGGACAGGCGTTGCAGTTGCTGGCGGACTCCACGGATCTGCACGTACTCATCGTGGGGCATGGACAGGATTCAGCTGCAACCCGCCTATTCACCGCGCCGTTGCCGTTTGTCGAGTGGCGCAACTGGGTGCCGGCCGAAGAGCTGCCCGCCGTGGTCGCCGGCTATGACGTCTGCCTCGGTATTTTCGGCGGCGGCACGAAGGCGTTGAACGTCGTACCCAACAAGGTCTATCAAGGCGCGGCCGCCGGCTGCGCGATCGTGACCAGCGACACCGAGCCACAACGCCGTACGCTCGGAGATGCCGCCTATTTCGTGCCGCCGAGGGACCCAACCGCGCTAGCCGAGGCGCTGCGCACACTCGCCCGCGAACGTACGCGGATGCGGGCCCTGCAGACAGCGGCGCGCGAGCTTGCGAATACGAAATTCCGGCCAGAAATCGTCGTCGAGCAACTGCGGGACAGCCTGCTTGCCATCACCACCGGGATTCGGTCCGCGGTGCCTGATCAGCATCCCTGTTCGGGGGTTGAGGACTGCGCACGGTGCGGCGGCGGATCAGGAGTCGACCGGTAAGGCCAGCGGCAAACATGACCGCTCCGGCAATCCCCAGCCGGCGGTAATCCCCACCAGTGCTCGGGCGCGACATAGCTGGCGGATATCCGCCAGCCGGCACACTCCGCGACCTGTTTCCTGGGTGTCGGTCATCCGATCGCCGAAAGGTCACGAGCCTTGTCCGCAGTAACCGCGCCCATTACCCGGTCACCGTTATTGGGGTGGTTCGCAGTAAGCGCGCTGACCATGGGCATCTTCTCGATTGTGACGATCGAGATATTACCGATCGGCCTGCTCACCCCGATCGGATCGAGCTTCCATATTCCGGCCGGGCGGGCTGGCTGGACGATGACCGTGCCCGGAATTGTGGCGGCGATTGCCGCGCCGTCGGTCACGGTCGCGACCCGGCGGCTCGACCGTCGATCCGTGCTGTGCGGCCTGATGGCCCTGCTCGTTTGCGCCGATTTCCTCGCTGCGGTCGCCGCGGACTTCTGGCTTCTGCTGCTGGCGCGGGCATTGGTCGGCCTTACGATCGGCGGTTTCTGGTCGATCGGGGCCGGTCTGGTTGCCCGGCTGGTCCCGGAGAATTCCGTCGCTAGGGCGACCGCAGTCATTTTCTCCGCGGTTCCGTTGGGCTCGGTGCTCGGCGTACCCGTCGGCACTCTCATCGGACAATTGGCGGGCTGGCGCACCGCATTCGTGGTGTTGGGAATCCTGACTGCCGGCGTCACGATTGCGCTGGGCGTGTTGCTGCCGACACTACCGGCAATACAAGCCACCCGGGTCTCGGTGTTGAGCCGGCTGATGGCGAACGGCAATATCCGACGCGGATTACTTGCTACGTTCCTTGTTGTTATCGCCCATTTCGGCACCTACACCTACGTGACACCGTTTCTCCATCACGTCACGCACGTACGCGCCGCGCAGGTCAGCACCTATCTGTTGCTGTACGGCGCTGCCGGCGTGGTGGGCAATTTCGTGGCCGGCTCGGCCATCAAACGCAACCTACGTGGGGCATTCAGCCTCAGTGCCGGAATGCTCGCCGCCGCGACGCTGCTGCTCCCGGTGATCGGCGCCCGAGAATTCGGTGCGATCGCGATGCTCATCCTCTGGGGCCTTGCCTACGGCGCTGTTCCGGTGTGCTCGCAGTCATGGTTAGCCAACGCCGCCCCGTGTGCACCTGAGGCCGCGACCGTGCTCTTTACATCGTCATTTCAGGCGACCATTTCGATCGGCGCGCTGCTCGGCGGCGTGGTGGTCGACGCCAGCTCCACCTCCACCGTCATGTTCTGCGGCGGTGTTGCGGCGCTCGCCGCGGCGGCGGTTATTAGAAGATCGTAAAACGCACGATGCTGGCCACGCCGCCCAGCAGGCAATAGATCGCGAACGGGGTCAGCGTACGGGTCGCGAAATAACGGGTCAGGAATCGTATCGAGAAATACGCCGCAATACCCGCCAGCACGAAACCGACAGCCAGCTGGCCATGAATGTGTGACCCGGCGGATCCGGCCAGGGTCGGCAACTTGAGCACGCCGGCGGCGAGAATGACCGGCGTCGCCAGCAAGAATGCAAAGCGAGCCGCGTCCTCATGGGACAGTCCGCGCCAGAGCCCGCCGACCATGGTGACGCCGGCCCGGCTGATCCCGGCCAGCAGCGCCAGTATCTGGAACGAGCCGACGATGAGGCCCTCGCGGTACGGCAATGCCGCGATCCGTTCGTCGGCCGCCCTGGCCTCGGCGATATCGGTCTCGGTACGGGCAGCGTGCGCGACCGATCCGTCGCTGGCCACCGCGACCGGCTCGGGCTCGCGCATCCGTCGGCGCGACCGCTCGCCGGCCAACAGGATGAGCCCGTTGATGGTCAGGAACACCGCCGCGGCAACGGGTTTGGCGAACACGGTACGAAATGCGTGCTCGAGCACCAGACCGGTTACACCCACCGGGATCGTCGCGAGCACGATCAGCCAGGCCAGCCGCTCATCGGCGTCGGTCACCGAGAGGGTGCGAAGCCGGGCAGTGCGCGCGACGCTGCGGCAGAATCCGCGGATGATCCGTACCCAATCGGCGCGGAAGAACCAGATCAGCGCTAACGCGGTCGCGACGTGTAAGGCGACGATATAGGCGAGATAGAACGACGCCTCGCTGTTGCCCGAGGAGGATTGGACCACCAGCGTGTGCCAGCTGCCCCCGATCCAGGCCGGCACGAGCACGGAATGGCCGAGGCTCGACACCGGAAACAACTCGGTGACGCCCTGTACGAGCGCGATCACGACCGCCTGCAGGTATGACACGATCTCCCCATTCCGGCGCGGGCAGGCCCGGCGCCACCGTGCTACTACGGCCTAGTAGTACCATGCTGAGGATCGGCGCCGCGGGCAGATCGCCGATGTTGTCGGTGCCCTGCGGCAGGCTGCCCGGCATGACAGGACGATTCACCGGCTGGCCCGAGGGCGCCTTCGACGTGTTGCTCCAGCTCGACGGCGAGCCATCGGTCGCGGTAAGGGAAAAATGGCGCAAAGACCGCGAACGGCTGGTCCGGCAGCCAATGATCGCGTTGTTCAACAGCGTCGCCGACGCCGATCCCGCGTACGAGGACTTCTCGGTCTGGGGCTACGGGTCGATGGTCTGGTGGTGGCAGCACCAGTTCGGCATCGTTCGGCTGCCCGGCCGGGTCGAGCTCGGCGTGCGGTTCGACCTCGACGGGCTCGAGGTCAGCGGCGGTTGGATGAACGGTCCGCTCGAGCCGTTCCGGGCGGCGGTAGCCGAGGAGTCCAGCGGCACCCAGCTCGTCACGATCCTGGAAGACCTGCAGTGCAAGGGTTTCGTGGTTTCCGGTGGCGACCTGCTCAAGCGCGGACCGCGTGGTTATCCGGCCGACCATCCGCGCGCGGAGCTGCTGCGCTACCGGCGGCTGACCGCCGGGCTGCCGCTGGGTTGTGAGGACTGGCTGCACACCGCGGAGACGGTCGATCGGGTGGTTGCCGGCTTCACCGAGCTCAGGCCGTTGATGTCCTGGCTGGGCGAGCATGTGCTCTGACGTCCGCGAGCGCGGCGGCGAGGAGATCCACGCCCTCGACAATTGCCCGGTCGCTGAGCGTGGCGTAGCCGAAAATGAGCCCGCCCGGCCCGTCGCCGGAAAGGCGGTACGGCGCGAGACCGCAGATGCGCAGTCCACGGCTGGCCGCCGCATCCACGACCGTCGCCTCGTCGAGATCGGCCGGCAACCAGGTGACCAGATGCATACCGGCGGAGATGCCGGTCGGCTCGAGCTCGGGCACCCGCGCCTGCAGGGCATGCAACATAACGTCCCGGCGCCGCCGGTAGATCGGGCGCATCTGGCGTAGGTGCCGGTCGAATTCCCCACGCGAAAGGAAGTCAGCGAATGCGAGCTGATCGATCACCGCCGAGCCGCGGTCGGCGGCGATTTTGGCGGTGGCGACCGCACCGACCAGGTGGCTCGGCACCAGCAGCCAGCCGAGCCGGAGCCCGGGCGCGAGGGTCTTGCTGGCCGACGCCGCATACACCACCTGATCCGGCGCCAGCCCTTGCATGGCGCCGATCGGCGTCCGGTCGTAGCGGTATTCGGCGTCGTAGTCGTCCTCGATCACCAAGGCACTCCGCGATTTCGCCCAGCGCAGCACCGCGGCCCGGGAGTCCGCCGACAGTACGGCGCCGAGCGGCCACTGGTGTGACGGGGTGAGGATCACCGCATCGGCGTCGGAGCGCTCGAGGGCATCGACGCGAATGCCGCCGGCGTCGACCGGAACGCCGAGGACCTCCAGTCCGGCCGCCGCGGCCAACGGAACGGCGTCGTCCAGCGAGGACGGATCCTCGACGGCCAGCCGTTTCGCCCCGGAATCTGCCAGGGCTTGGATGACCAGGGTGATGCCCTGGGCGTAGCCGTTGCAGATCACCACGTCGTCCGGGCGGCTCGAGGTGCCGCGGACCCGATTTGTGTAGTCCGCGATCTCCTGGCACAGCTCGGGTGCCCCGCGGCCGGTCAGATAGCCGAATCGGTCGCTCGGCGCCTCGGTCAGCACCGTGCGGATCGACCGCAGCCAGGCGGCGCGTGGGAAGTTGGAGACGTCCGCGCGGCCGTAGCCGAAGTCGACCCGCACCGCGCGGGGCGGCGGCGCTGCCGCGGGCGCCTGCGCCGGCTGCGGGCCGATTGCAACGTGGGTATATCCACCGGCCCGGCTGGTCAGGTATCCCTCGGCGACGAGCTGTTGGTATGCCTCGACCACGACACCGCGCGAGACGCCGAGGCCGGCGGCGACGGTCCTGGTCGGCGGCAGCGCGGCACCCAGCCGCAACCGACCGGAGCGGATGCCGTCGCGGATCGCCGCCTCGATCTGGCGATGCAGCGCCACCCTGCCATCGCGCTGCAGCTCGACCAGCAGGCCGCCGGCAAGCCGCGAATTGGTCCTGGATTCAGCCATCCGATCGGACCTTATCCGACGTACCGATTCCTGTCAGGCTCGCTGCCATGACTTCATCACAGACTTTGCGCGATCGGCTCGACGGGGAGCTACTGGCCCCGGGCGATGCCGGATATGACCTGGCCCGGTCGGTGTGGAACGCGATGGTGGATCGGCGGCCGCGGATGATCGTGCGCTGCGCCAGTGTCGCCGATGTGGTGGCCGCGGTACGCACCGCCCGCGAGCACGATCTGGAGATCGGCGTGCGCTGCGGTGGGCACGGCATTCTCGGGCTGGCCGTGCCCGAGGATGGCGTGATGATCGACCTGACCCCTCTTGGGCAGGTCCGGGTCGACCCGGCGCAGCGGCGGGCCTGGGTCGCCGGCGGCGCGCTGCTCGGCGCATTGGACGTCGCGTCGCAACAGCATGGGCTGGCCACCACGGCCGGCAACGTCTCGCATACCGGTGTCGGCGGGCTGACACTCGGTGGCGGGATGGGCTGGCTGGCCCGGCAGTGCGGATTGGCGTGCGACAACGTGCTCTCGTTCGAAATGGTGACCGCCGACGGGGATGTGGTCCGGGCGAGCGCGACGGAGAATCCGGACCTGTACTGGGGATTACGCGGCGGTGGCGGCAATTTCGGCGTGGTCACCGCATTCGAGTTCCAGCTGCATCCGGTCGGCACCCAGGCACTCGTCGCGGAGTTCGGCTACCCGCTGGCAGACGCACTGCCGGTGCTGCGCGGGTGGCGAGAGCTGAACGCCGAGGCGCCGCGGCAGGCCACGTTCACCGCGGATGTGGGTGCCGATGGCATGGCGACGGTCGGTTTCGTGTGGGTGGGCGATCCGGAACGGGGCCGCGAGCTGCTGCCGGCGTTTCGTTCGCTGGGCACTCCCGCGGCCGAGCGGGTGTTCGAGCCGTCCTATGTGGAGCTTCAGACCATGGTGGACAGTGTTGGCGGACACACGTACCGGCGGTATTCAAAGGGGCATTATCTGCGGGAGTTTCCGGACGCGGCGATCGAGGCGTTCCTGGACCGCGGCGGTCCCGGCTCGTATCTGCCCAACGTTGGGTTGCAGGCCTACGGTGGCGCGATCGGGGACGTTCTCGATGAGGACACCGCATTCAGCCACCGCGGCACGGTTTTCGAATTCGGCACCGGCATGCGGTGGACCGATCCGGCCGAGGACGAGGAGCGGATGGCCGCCGCCCGTCGCTCGGCGGCCGCGCTGGATCCCTTTGCCAGCGGCGTTTACGTGAACGCGCTGAGCGATGAAGGCGCCGAAGGGGTACGGCGCGCGTACTCCCCCGAGAAATTCGCCCGGCTGACGGCCGTGAAAGACACATACGACCCAGGCAACGTCTTTCACCTGAACCAGAACATCAGGCCTAGTGGTTCTCCGAAGTGAAATCGAGACGCTTTACCGATGCCACTGGGATTACGGTGATACTGCCCTGGTCACCCACGAATCCGATATAGCCGTCCTCTTTGAGCCGACGGGTGACTTCCTCGGCGAGCGAGGCGAGGTCGTTACCGAAGCGGGCATAGGCGCCGTACATCGGCCACAGCTGGGTGGCGTCGAACACGACCGTGCTCTGCTGGAGGAGATGCACGGTCACCCGTAGGCGCGAGGAGTCGGTCATCACCTCATCCTGCCGGTTTGGCGGCCGGCCCACCACTCCGCCGGAAACTCCGGTGCGTTCGGTCGGTCGGGTTCGTAGCATGCGGGCATGTGGACCGATCGAGACCTGGTGGTCGAGCGCTATTCGCGTTCAGCTGAACGCGGTCGGACGATTTATGAGTTCCGGACGCCCGCGCGCGACTGGGCTGCCGTCGCGCTGGACCGCATCGACTGGCATCCCGATTGGGTCGTCGTGGACGCGGGCTGCGGCCTCGGTGGATATTTCCCATCGTTGCGGCGGCGCGTTCCAACGGGCACGCTTATCGGCGTTGATCTGGTGTTGGCCGACACCCGGTGCCGATTTCCCGATGTCCCGCTGACCTTCGGCGACGTGCAGGCGCTACCGATGCGCGCGGACTCGGTCGATGTGATTGTGTGCGCACACATGCTGTATCACGTTCCGAATGTTCCGGCCGCGTTGCGCGAATTTCGCCGGGTCCTCCGTCCGGGTGGTCATTTGCTGGCGATCTACGATTCAGTTATCGACGACCAGCGCGAGCTGGATGAGCTGTTTATCTCGTCTGGCGGCACGTTCTCACTCAACTGGCTGACGAATACATTCTCGATCGAGTCGGGTAGCGACTACCTGGAGTCGGTTTTCGAGAACGTAGCTCTCTTTGTCGATTCGCCGGCGATGCTCGTGCCCCTGATCGATCCGGTGATCGACGAGATCGACTGTCTGCGCCCGGTAGCGGAGCCGCATTTGGCACCGGGCGTCACCTGGCCGGACATGCTTGCTCGGGCGTCGGCCCAAGTAGCGGAGATAATTGCCCAGGATGGCGCATTTAGGATCAGCGAACACAAGGGCGTATTCTCCTGCCGCTGAGGCCGCACAACGTTCCGGGCTGGTGTGGCGTTTTGTGGTGGGGGTCCAGTGATCGCGATCTACCGCCTACGCGGTGCCGTCTGGGTTGGTGTGGTGATTGCCGGGTCATACGGAGACTACTCGGCAATTGACCTCCGGCGTCCGGGTCTGACCGCACCTGTTCCATCGTGAGGGATTCTTTGAGGTTTGCGGCGGTGGTTCTGTCCCCAGTTAATCTCAGCCAACCGCAGTGACGGCCAACGCAATACCCCGCGTGGCATATCCGCACTAATCGCCGTTAAAGCGCAGCTCCGCATCAGGGGTGGCAACTGCGTGCTCGGCCAGTTCAGCGATCTTCAACAGTGCTGGCCGAATCTGCGAGCTGCTTACTAGCGGCAGCTGGCGACATTCACGGGCTAGATCCGGTAGTCGTTGTCGTGTAATTGTCACGGCGCCATACGGATCGATGCTCTCCAAGAGCGCGTACTCGCCGTCGGCAGAGTCCAGAGCGGCTTCCACCGCATCCCACCATTGCTCGACACCGTCGACAAGAGTGCCGCCTTCCCAGAGTTCGACGCGAACAGCCACTGTTCAACTCCTCGGGCTCGTGCCAGGGAACATGGTCAGAACAGAGCCACTGTCAGATATTGAATGCCCGCCCGATGGTCGACCGGACGTTCTCAATCGGAATGCCGCGTGTCTCAATTGCCGCCACCACGTCACGCAACTCCCGCTCACGCCCCACAAATCGGCAGCCGCGGCCGTTACGGGAGTAGAACACCACACTGCAGGGACCGGCCACGACATGATCGAGGTCAACCCACCGACACGACCACAGGAACCCCGCTGCGCTCGGCGCCGACACGACTGGGCCTACGCGAAGACCAAGGAAACTCGCCAACCATCGCGGCCGAATATCGACCCTGACCTCGACGTCATCAATCTCCAGCACGCCAGAAGGCCACGACGCCTTGATCGAGCCACGCTCGACCGGAACCAGAGCACCACCCCGCAAACGCGCCATCGACCCCACAACCCGCCGCCTCGCTACGGTGTCCACGTCCAGATGTATGACGCGCCGGTGTGGCCCTCAACCAACGGACCGACGCCCACTCAGCCTCATTTTGTAGCTCCCAGATCAGTTTGTTACACGAATCACGGCCATATGATCCCTCAGCACCGACCGCGGGACCTTCTCCGCCTGTTACACCCGTGACGCCGAACCCCTTCTGGAGCTGGCTCGGCCGGTGCGCGTTGCTGACGACAAGTCCACCCATCACCGATGCACCTGTCAAAGCCGTCGCTTTCCCAACGCTCGGAGCCAGGGTAAACGTTGGGCTTCCGCCTACGGTAGCGAAGCAACCGCTGACCCCGAGAAACAGACTGGCGCTCACGCTCCCATTGAGACAGACACCGACTGTCCCTGAATTTCCGCTGTCTAGCACGGGGCAGATAACCGTAGACGGCGCTCGCGCCTATCGGGTCACGCGGATAGTGGTGTAGTGGAGCGTGCCAGTGGAGCCGCCAAGTTGGATGGCCGGCAGGGCTTGGGAAAATGTCCAGCCGAGCGTAACAGTGTGGCCAACGTAGCTGGTTTTGATAGGGATTTGCATGGCAAAGGTGACGTGGGCACGGGCAGCGACCTGGTGGATGGCTTGGCAGTTGAGACGATAGGTGGCGGTGGTGCGATGGCGAGCATCGCCGATGCCGAGGTTGCCGATGGCTTCGTTGTAGACAGGGCACGGGTGCAAGCTGACGGGGCTGTCAGTGGGATTGGTGAGGGTGATCGAATAGTGCAGCGTGCCCGCGCGAGCTGTCGGTGGGGCATGGATGACGGGCCCGAGACTAAGCGGTGAACCGGCTGCGGCGATCGTGTCGAGTTCGGCTCCTGCGTGGGATTCGGTGCCGGCGA
>Ga0137412_10000229_pt1 | contig 37103 bp, 36 predicted proteins | sample CZODoug2_1_16fun_FD_122160 | JGI IMG/M metagenome (GOLD analysis project Ga0137412, IMG submission 122160) | Vadose zone soil fungal communities from Angelo Coast Range Reserve, California, USA - CZODoug2_1_16fungal (Hybrid Assembly) | ecosystem: Environmental > Terrestrial > Soil > Vadose zone...
CGTATACATTCCGATCGGCTTTCAGGGCGGTCTCACCGGCGCGCTGTTTACCGAATTCGCCTTCACCCTGGCGGGCGCCGTCACCGTTTCCGCGATCATCGCCCTGACGCTCTCGCCCATGATGTGCTCGCGGCTGCTGCATCCCCATCGCGCGGATGAACAGGACTGGGAAAGCCGTATCGTCAATTTCATCGACACGCGCTTCGAGCGCTTCCGCGCCGGCTATCAGCGGCGCCTCGAGTCCAGTCTGCGCTATACCCCGGTCACGGCGTTGTTCGTGGTCATCATCATGGTCAGCATTTTCCTCCTCTATCGCAGCGCCCGCAGCGAACTTGCGCCGCAGGAGGACCAGGGCTTCGTGCTGGCGCAGCCAACCTCTGCCCCCGATGCCACCTTGACGCGCAAACTGCTTTCCGGCGATCAAGCCTTCGACGTCATCAAAGCCCAGCCAGGGATCATGTCGATATTCCAAATCGACGCGCCCGGCCAATCCTTCATCGGCGTGCCGCTGTTGCCGCGCGGCGAGCGCAAGCTTGGATCGACCGAGATCCAACAAGTCCTGCAGCAGGATCTCAACAAGCTGCCGGCGCAGAAATTCGGCGTGTTCCAGCAACCTTCGCTGCCCGGCGCGTTCGGGCTGCCAGTGCAATTCGCCATCAAGACCACCGAGCCGGCAGCGCGCTTGAACGAGGTATCGCTCGCCTTTCTCGATACCGTCATGAAAAGCGGCATGTTCATGTTCATCGACAGCGACCTGAAGATCGACGCACCGCAATCGGTGATCGAGATCGACCGCAATAAGGCAGCCCAATTGGGTTTGACGATGAATCAGGTGGGCGCATCGCTCGGCAGCTTGTTGGGCGGAGGCTACGTGAACTACTTCAGCATGCAAACCCGCTCGTACAAGGTGATACCGCAGGTCGACCGGCTGTCGCGCCTGAATCCGGATCAGCTGCTCAATTACCCCATAGCTACCATCAACGGCATCCCCGTGCCGCTGTCGACGATCGCGACCATCCGGCGCGAGACGGTGCCTGAAACGCTGAATCACTTTCAGCAGCTCAATGCCGCCACGTTGGCGGGCGTGCCGACCATGGGAGTGTCTCAGTCGGAAGCGCTCAATTATCTACAGGACCTGGCGGCACGAACCCTGCCGCAAGGCTATACGGTCGACTATGGCGGTCAGCTGCGCCAATACCTGGCGGAGTCCGGCGGTGTGATGGCGACGTTCGGATTCGCAATCATCATCGTGTTTCTGGCGCTGGCCGCGTTATTCGAAAGTTTTCGCGACCCCCTGGTGATTCTCATTTCCGTGCCGCTATCGATCGCAGGGGCGATGATTTTCATCGCCTTGGGGCTGCACGGCGCTTCGCTGAACATCTACACCCAGGTCGGCCTGGTGACGCTGATTGGCTTGATCAGCAAACACGGCATTTTGGTCGTGGAGGTTGCCAATGAAGAGCAGCACAGCGGCAAGTCCAAAGCGGCGGCCATCGTCGCCGCCGCATCGGTGCGGCTGCGGCCCATTTTAATGACGACTGCCGCGATGGTCTTGGGTGTAGTGCCCTTGGTGTTTGCGAGCGGCGCCGGTGCCGCCTCGCGATTCGCCATTGGCCTCGTGATCTCCACCGGTCTGGCCATCGGCACCTTGTTCACCCTGTTTGTGGTGCCGGGCGTGTACATGCTCATCGGTGCCGATCACTCCGCTCACACCAATGAAGAACCGGCGAATCTTTCAGCGATATAGAACCCAAGTCGCGCTAATTCAATAAGATAGCGTTGATACATTAGTGAGTTTCTAGAAGACACGCCAAAACCGCTCCGCAAAGCCGGAGTGGACGCAATTCAAATGTTTGACAAAATCCGCGTTGCGTTTCTGCGATTGTCTTGTATATTCCAGTCGCAGAGTCTTGATTTACCAAGACTCCCAGGAAGGCAGCAGCCTCGAAACCACTTTAGGTTTGCGTCTTTGGTTCACCATGGGGCTTTATGATCAGCGCTTGGGAATGTTTCCACTTTGCCACTCTCGAATTGGTGCGATCGACACCGATCAAGCAGCGTTTGGTTTGCGCCTACCGTAGATTTCTTGCTTCTCTGCCCGCCGAGGATGTCCCCACCGAAGTCCGCGAGTCGTATGCCCAGGTCATGCGCAGCCTGTGCGGCGTCCAACCCTTGCGCGGCGAAGATGCCGTGGCCGCTTCGGTGCGCAAAATGTCGAATCAGGAAGCGGACGAGTGTGCGGCGCAGATCGTCGAGATTTTCGGCCTCATGTGCAAGGCGCATCACGGCGCGGGTCGCGGCGCCACCGTCGTTCAATTGCACTCCGTGGAACGCGCAGCGGAAGACTTCGCCGCGCCCGCCTTGATCGCCAGCAACTAGGAGCCTGTCTCCTGATCAATCGAGCTTAAAGTCGATCGTATCCCAGCGCGTCGTTTCCTGATGCCGCGCCTGACGGCGCAGAGCGTCGATCAGATTGCGTTCATTCCACGCGCTCACTTCATCGGCAAGATCCTGGATGGCCTTGGGTAGAGGTTCCGTGGAACCAAAGTTCTCCATCGCCACGATGGGCCGATCGGCCGCCTTCGCGAAATTCATCTGAAACAACACCAACTCCGGCGCAAGGCGATAAACCGCCGGCAGCACCACAACCACCTCGCAGGGTGCGATTTGCCGGCGCAGATCTTCGCGCTGCGACTCCTTGTCGATCGGCTGCTTGGCCTGGGGCTGACTGGTGTTGTGGTAGTAAAAAGTACCGGAGGCCTCGAGGTATTCGAACACTCGCGTGTAGTCGTCATTCTCCTGCCATGCGTGAGTGACGAACAAGCGGATGGGATTGGCCGACATGCGGATAGTGTAGCTTGACGAGATCCAAGCGCGAAGCATCGCCTGCCGGATACAATGCCTGGTGCGATTGCTGGTTTACAATATACGTTATGCCACCGGGACCGGCCCCGCTTTTCACCTTCCGGTGCCGGGGGCCGGCTATCTTCGCTCCAGCCGGCATGTCCTGTCCCGCATTACCGAATTCATCAAGGAGCAGGATCCGGACGTCGTCGGGCTCATCGAAGTCGATACCGGCTCGATCCGGACCGGAATGGTCAACCAGGCGGACTTCATCGCGCGTTCGCTGGGCCATTATTCGACCTATGAGTGCAAGTATGGCGTTTCATCGGTCAATCACCTCGTGCCCATCGTGCGTAAACAGGCCAATGCATTCCTGGCTGCGCCGCGGGTCCGGGGCGAGCGATTCCATTACTTCGACACCGGAATCAAGCGGCTCATCATTGAATTGGAGCTCGATGACATAGCGATTTTTTTGGTGCATTTGTCGTTGAAGTTCAGACATCGGCAGTATCAGTTGCGCTACCTGTATGACCTGGTGCGCAAGACCGCCAAGCCCGTCATCGTCGCCGGAGACTTCAACACCTACTGGGGCGATCATGAAATCTACCTGTTCACACAGGCCGCAGGCTTGACCAGCGCCAATACCCAGGGCCTGTTCTCCTATCCCAGCCGCAGCCCTCGCAAAGAGCTGGATTTCATCTTGCACAGTGCGCAGATCGAAGTGAATCGGTTTGAAATACCCGATGTGCAGTTCTCCGATCATCTTCCCCTGGTCTGCGATTTCACCATCCTCAACGCCGATCGAAAAGCCGCATGAGCGGCAACTGGGCATTGCAGATCGACGCCGACCGCATTGCGTGGCTTACCTGTGACATGGCGGGCGCGTCGACCAACGTGCTGTCGGGCGAGGTGGTGCGCGAGCTGGCGGAGAAGCTCAAGGAAGTCGCGGCGTTGCGCCCGATCGGCATGATTGTGCAATCGGGCAAGCGCAACGGCTTCATCGCCGGGGCCGACATCAAGGAATTTTTGGGAATTCGCTCTCCGGCGCAAGGCTACGAGCTGGTGCGAGCCGGACAGTCGGTCATGCAGCAACTCGAGGATCTTCCCTTTCCGACCGTCGCCGCGGTGCGTGGTTTCGCCTTAGGGGGCGGCCTTGAATTGGCGCTCGCATGCACGTATCGGGTCGGCGCCGACGAGGCTGCGTTGTCGCTGGGCCTGCCCGAAGTGCTGCTCGGCATTCACCCCGGATTTGGCGGCACCGTGCGCAGCGTGCAACTCATCGGTGTGCGGCCCGCGCTCGAACTGATGCTCAAAGGCCGGCCATTGAGGGGTGCGCTGGCGTTACGCGTCGGATTGCTGGATGAGCTCGTGCCGCCCGCCGAACTCGCCACACGCGCCAAGTCCTTGGCGCTGCGCCGGCCACCGAAGAGAACTGCGCCCTTCGTCGAGAGGCTGATGAATTTAGGGGCGGTACGCCCGTTCATAGCGCGACAAACCGTCGCCACCTTGCGGCACGGCGTTCGACGCGAACACTACCCTGCCCCCTATGCCATCGTGGATCTTTGGCAGCACTTCGGCGCCACCGGTGCTGCGGGCTATGAGGCCGAGGCCCGTTCGATCAGCGAGCTGATGTGCACGCCGTCATCGCGCAACCTCGTGCGCGTCTTCATGCTGCAAGATCGCCTCAAGAGTTTGGGCGGAGATTCAACCGCCGATTTCAAGCACCTGCATGTCATCGGGGCCGGCGTCATGGGCGGCGACATCGCCGCTTGGGCGGCGTTTCGCGGCATGACGGTGACCTTGCAGGATCGCAGCGAGGAGCTGATACAGCCGGCACGCGCCCGCGCTCAATCCTTTTTCGAGAAGCGGCTCAAGGATCCGGTGCAAGCGGCCGAGGCGACGGCGCGCCTGAAGATGGATGTCAAAGGCGAAGGCGTCGCCAACGCCGACATCGTCATCGAAGCCATTTTTGAGAACATCGAGGCGAAGCAGGCGCTGTATGCCGAGCTCGAGCCGCAGCTCAAGGCAGGTGCGGTGCTTGCGACCAACACCTCGAGCATCCGAATCGAAACTCTGTGCCGGAAACTCTCCGACCCCGGCCGGCTGGTCGGCATTCACTTCTTCAATCCCGTGGCGCAGCTGCAGCTGGTGGAAGTGGTGCAAGGCGCAAGCACCCGGCCGCAGGTCGTGCAAGACGCGCTGAAGTTCACCCGCAAGCTCGACAAGCTGCCGCTGCCCTGCAAAAGCGCGCCTGGCTTTGTGGTGAATCGCATATTGACGCCGTACGTCAATGAGGCTTTTTTCGCGCTCGAAGCGGGTACACCCGCGGCCGTGATCGACCGTGCCGCGGTGCAATTCGGCATGCCCTTGGGGCCGATTGAGCTGTCGGATGTGGTGGGCTTGGACGTTTCTCTGAGCGTCGGTCGAGTCTTGGGTGAGGCCTTCCACCGGGAAGTGCCGCAGATCTTGATCAAATTGGTGGAACAAAAAAAGCTCGGCCGCAAAAGCGGCGAAGGTTTCTATCGCTGGCAGGATGGAAAAGCGCAGAAGGATGCGAGCAAGCAGGCGGCCGTGCCTGCGGATCTGCAGGACCGGCTGATTTTGCCCATGCTGAACGAGGCGGTTGCTTGTCTAAGCGATGGAACGATTCAAGACGCCGATTTACTGGATGCGGGTGCGGTATTTGCGACGGGTTTCGCGCCTTTTCGCGGCGGACCGCTGCAATATGCCAGGGATCGCGGCATCACAGACGTTACTCACCGCCTGAACGAACTTGCAGAGCTCTATGGCGAACGCTTTCGCCCAGACGCCGGGTGGAGCCTAATTTCTCCTTGACACCCACCCGATAAGGGCCACTGCTTCGCCTGCGCCATCGCAGCGTATGGTAAGATTCACAGGCAAAATCATAGGGTTGAGCCTTGAGGACAGAAGAGTTTTTTGATGGACGAACGACCAGTTGACCTTGCTGTTTTAAAGACTTTCTCGCCGCTTGACGGCCTGAAGGCAGAGAATCTGCACGCGCTCGCCCGAAAAACGGTCGTTCGCGAGTTAGGCATGGGCCGCGTGCTGTTCAAAGAGGGCGATACCGACAAGCGCACATTCTACCTGGTGGCCGGCCAAGTCGAGCTGAGGGCGGACGATCGCACCATGGGCGTGATCAAGGCCAGAACGGCTGAAGCGCGTGCTGCGCTGTCGCCGGGATTGCCGCGCAAGTTTACGGCGCGCGCCGCGATGGATCTTGAATACATCATGATCGACAGCGACTTGCTGGACGTACTGCTGACCTGGGATCAAACCGGTCAGTACGAAGTCGCTGAGCTGCGGGGCGACGGCTTGGATGTCACGGGCGATTGGATGACCACGCTGCTGCAGACCAAGGCGTTCCATCGTATCCCGCCGGCCAATATTCAAGCGATCTTCATGCGCATGCAGCGCATCAACTATCGTGCCACCGACATCGTCATCAAGCAGGGCACCGAGGGCGATTATTTCTACGTCGTGGTTGCCGGGAAGTGCACCGTCATGCGCGAGACGCCTCTGAACAAGGAAGGCATCAAGCTTGCGGAATTGGGTCCCGGCGACAGCTTCGGCGAGGAGGCGTTGATCGCCGAGGCCAAGCGAAACGCGACGGTCACCATGTCCACCGACGGCACGTTGATGCGCCTCGGCAAGAATGATTTTCAAACCTTGCTGAATGAGCCCCTGTTGCAATGGGTCGATCAGCAGAAGGCCAGGGAAATCGTCGCCGGCGGCGGCAAGTGGCTGGATGTCCGTCTGCCCAGCGAATTTCAGAATTTCCGAATCGATGACGCGGTGAACATCCCGCTGTACTTCATTCGATTGAAGATCAACGCCCTGGACAAGAACACGCAATACGTCGTGTGCTGCGACACGGGCCGGCGCAGCTCCGCCGCCGCGTATATTTTGAGCGAGCGGGGATTTGAAGCTTATGTGCTGAAAGGCGGGCTCGCCGCCAGCGAAGCCGCCCGCTCGCGCAGTGCCTGACCCGCGCCCCAACCCAAAGGGCGGCGAGGGACCTGACAGCTACGTTCCGAAGCCCCGGTTCGAATACAAAGCGGCGTCGATCATCGCGGAGCACAAGTATCTCACCATTGTTTTTGTGCTGGCGATCATCGCAGCGTTGGTGTATCTGATCAGGGCGCCGCACAAACCGCTCACCATCGAGCCCCCGCCACCCCCGCCGGTTTACATCGAACCGATTCCACAGCGCTCATGACGCCTGCGCTTCGGTCCTGCCGTTAGCGCGCATCTCGATGGGTTTTCCGTAACAGCGCTGGTACGCTTGCCCATAGTTCATGCCGCTGTCGCGGAAGGGAGAGCGCTCGAGTTTATTGGCCCAGATCGCGATGCGTATGCGCTCGCGACGATCATCGACGTTCGTACCGAGAAACCTGCCGTTGACGGAGAATTCCCGGATGAACTCGAGTTCGATGTCGCGATCCAGATGCGTGAGCGGCCTCATTCGCGGCAGCCTGCTCCGGCCGGGGCGCATCCGTCTGTCTGCCACCGCACAAACCGAATCGGCGGGCCCCTACATGGTGTGTGTCGGCTTGTCTCCGCCGAGTGCGCCGGCGAGATAGTTTTCGATCTTCTTTTGAGTGTTGCCGCGGTCTTGATCGCTGAACTGAACGCCGATGCCGGCGGTCCTCTTGCCCTGCGCGCCCTTCGGCGTCATCCATATCACCCGGCCGGCCACGGGTAGCTTCTCTTCCTCACCCATGAGATTGAGCAGCATGAATACCTCATCGCCCAAACGATAGTTGCTGTTCGTCGGAATGAACAGGCCGCCGTTTTTCACGAAAGGCATGTAGGCGAGATACAGCGCGCTCTTATCCTTGATGGTAAGCGTCAGCAGGCCTGGTTTGTTACTTGGACTTCGCAATTCCTACGTTTCCCACAATGAGCATTACTTCCCCAGCGCTGTTCGACCACCGACCAGCAAGGCCTCGAGCGCCAATTGTTGATTCATACCGGTCGATGCGAGACGCCTGACGTCGCGCGCGGCGTCCAGCAGCTCGAATAGGGCCCTTATCTTGGGCTTAAGTAAAGCGGCAGGCAAGCGGACCGGTTCCGCAGTTTGCTGTGAAGTCACCGCGCCCAGTGCTGCATGTACTCGCCGTGTGATCCAGTTCTCAAGCCAAGTGATACGTACGCCCGGATTGGATCGGAACCAGCGATCCGCCAGCAGAGTCACATCCACTGACCCCTCAGCCAGTTCGGTGATGCTCTGGCGCATGTCGGCATCGATCGCGGCCAAGCCCTCGGCATCCAACTGCATCGCGAGCAGCGGCGCGCCGCCGGCCAAGGCAAGCGCGGCATGCCAGGGGTTCGCACCGGACGGGTTCGCACCGGGCGCGTTCCTCTGAAGCCATGCGAGGGCCTCATCCGTCGCGGGCGGGCTCAGGCGCAGGCGCAAGCAACGGCTGGCGACGGTGGCCGGCAGGCGGTGGTTTGGCCGCGCGATCATGATGAGCACCGTGTCGGCGGAGGGTTCCTCCAATGTCTTCAGGAAGGCGTTGGCCCCGTTTGCATTCAACGCCTCCGCACCCTCGATGACGCCTACCTTGTAGCCGCCGCGATAGCTCTTCAACGTCAAGGACTCGATGAGCTCGCGTACCTGATCAATCTTGATCTGCTGAGCATCCTCGTCCAGGCGCACGACATGGGCATCGGGGTGGGTGTCCGAACGCAGCAAGCGGCACGAGGGGCAGGCATCGCAGGGACGCGTGGCCTGCGACTCGCACAACACCAGGGCGGTCATCCAATTCGCCAGATGCTCTGCGCCCAAGCCGGGCACACTCAAGACCAACAGCGAATGCGGCAGATGGCCCATCTCGAGCGCGCTGCGCAGGCGCCGTTGCGGCTCTTTCAGCCAGGGCAAAGAATCAGCGCTCAAGAAATCCATGATCGCACTTTAAGCTGCTCGAGTATGCGCGCGCCAACCTCATCGACCGACCGGGTGGCATCGATGACGGCGATGCGATCGGGTTCCGCCGCCGCCCGCGCCCGGTAGACGCTTCTGACGCGTTCGAAAAATTCACTCCTTTCGCGCTCAAATCGATCCTCGGGCGATCCGGCATTGCGCCGGCGCGCGCGCGCCAGCGCGTGCTCCACGGGAGCATCCAGCAACAAGGTGAGGTGCGGACGCAGTGTCCCTTGGACCATGGATTCCAATTCGCCGATGCTGTTCATGCGCAACTGCCGCCCGCCTCCCTGGTACGCATAAGTGGCGTCGGTGAATCGATCGCAGATGACCCAACGTCCCGCTCGCAGATTGGGCTCCACGTGGTTCGCGAGATGCACCGCGCGCGCCGCAAACATGAGCAGCAACTCCGCAGTCGGCGGCAATGTCTCCTCGCGCGCGGTCAGCACCACGTCGCGTATGCTCTCCGCGAGCGGCGTGCCGCCCGGTTCACGGGTCACGACATGCGCTACATCCAGGGTTTTCAAAGCCTCGGACAAGCGCGCCACTTGCGTGCTCTTGCCCACCCCTTCTATCCCCTCCATCGTGACGAATCGCCCGGCGGCAGTCATCGCGGGGATCCTTCAGCCGCTTTGCGCTGATGCGCGACGTAGGCTGCGACTGCGGCGTTATGCTGCTCGAGCGTGGCGGAAAAAATGTGGCTGCCGTCTCCTTTGGTCGAGGCGACAAAATAGAGGGCGTCGGTTTTTTCCGGACGAGCCGTTGCGCGAATGACCGCGGCACCGGCCAGGGCAATGGGCGTCGGCGGCAGGCCGGCGCGGGTATAGGTGTTGTAAGGCCCGTCGGTGCGCAGATCCACGGTGTGAATGTCGCCATCGTACTGTTCCCCCAAACCGTAGATCACGGTGGGGTCCGCTTGCAAGCGCATGCCTACACCTAGGCGATGCAGGTACAAGCCGGCAATCCTGGCGAGTTCCTGCGGCAATCCGCTCTCCTTCTGGACGATCGAGGCCATGATCAAAAGCTCATTGGCGCTGTGCAACCGCAGATCCGGAGCCCGATCCGTCCACGCCGCGTCCAGTTCCCGAACCAACGCAGCATGTGCCTGACGAAGCAATTCGATGTCCGTGGTGCCCCCGATGAAGCGGTAAGTCTCGGGCAGGAACTGTCCTTCGGCATCGATGCCGGGCGCCCCGAGCCTGGTCATGATGGTCGCGCCCAGCACTGAGGGTGCCGTCTGCTCCGGCAGCGTGGATACGATGTCGGGACTGCGCCGCAAGGCATCGAGCAAGTCCTGGACGCGCCAACCATCCACGATCGTCAACGAATGCAGCAGTACCTGGCCGTTCACCATTTTCAACAGCAGCTCGCGCGGCGTGGTACCCGGTTGGATTTCGTATTCGCCCGCCTTGACCGCCGGCGCAAGTCTCTTCAACCTCGCGTACAGGATCCACGCTCTTGGCTGAGCGACGACTCCCTGCGTTGCCAGTTCCGTCGCCACATGTGCGAAGCTCGCTCCGGGCGTCACTTTGAATCGCAGCGGTGCCCCCAGCCTCAAAGGGGCATCGAGACTGCGCACGCCGGACCAAAAAACCGCGGCAGCAGCGGCGCCCAGCAGCAACACGACCAGTGCAATGCCGACGCGCAGTCGGGTCACTGCCTATCCAGAAGCGAGCGCAGTTGTTGCGCGGTGTCCGAGCAAATAAATCGCAGGTTTCCGAAGCGTGCGCCTTCGATCGTGCGCACTGAGCGTATCCCAACGACGGCGTTGCTCATAAACACTTCCTCTGCCGACTGCAAGTCTTTCCAGCCGATGCGCCGCTCCACGGCCCGCAGGCGCAAGCCGCCGGCACGTTCCAAAATCCAGCGGCGCATGACGCCGGCCACACCGCAGCGATCCAGCAGCGGCGTCATCAGAACAGTGCCGCGCCTGAGAAACAAGTTGGACATCGTACCGCAGACCCAGTTGCCGTCGACATCCCTCATCAATCCCTCCCAGATACGGCCATCCGTCCACTCGCTGCGTGCCAGGACAGAGTCGAGGCGGTTCAATGTTTTCAGGCCCGCGAGGCTCGGACTTGTGCTCAAGCGCGTCGCGCATACGCGCAGCCGCACCGAAATTGCCGCATCGGCCGGTGCGACCGCAGGCAGGGCGTGCAGCGTCGCGATTCGCGTGGCTCGTTCGCACCCCGACGGCCGGTAGCCGCGCGGTCCGCAGCCTCGAGTGACTATCAGCTTGAGTACCCCCTCGCTGCGCCGGGCCGCAATGCGCTCCAATTCGCGCCGCAAAAGCAGCGCTTTAGGTGGCCGAATCTTCAACCGCCGGCATCCCTGGTAGAGACGCTGGAGGTGAAAATCCAACAGCCTGATGCCGCGCCGCCGCACCCTCATGGTTTCAAAAACGCCGTCGCCGTATTGCAAACCCCGATCGCGATAATCGACCGTCGCGCGCTGCCGGCCGTTGATCCACACGCTCATTCCCGCATTCCCAAGGCGCGCAGCAGTCCTTCGGCCTTCGCCCTTGTTTCCGCCAATTCCTGCGCCGGAACGGAGTCCGCGACAATGCCGGCGCCGGCTCGAAACTTGAGCGTCGCATCTTGCGCCGTCATGGTGCGAATCAGAATATTGAAATCGCAACTGCCGTCGCGATTCAAGTAGCCGATCGATCCTGTATAGGCGCCCCGGCCGCAGCCTTCGAGCTCGGCGATGATTTGCATGCAGCGAATCTTCGGACAACCGGTGATCGTACCGCCCGGAAACAGCGCGCGGATGACCGCGATCGGCGATACGTCGCTTCGCAAGCGGCCGTTCACATTCGAGACGATGTGATGCACATGTGCGTAGGTCTCGACGCTCATGTATTCGTCGACCTGCACGGATCCGCCGATACACACGCGGCCCAGGTCATTGCGCTCCAAATCGATCAACATCACGTGTTCCGCACGCTCTTTCTCATTGTCCAGCAGTGAGCGAATCAACGCCTCATCATCCTCAATGCTGGCGCCACGCGGCCGAGTACCGGCAATCGGACGTGTTGAAACGGCGCCGCCCCGCACCTGCACCAGGCGCTCCGGCGAGGAGCTCAGCAGCGCAAAATCCTCATGGCGCAGGATCGCCGCAAAGGGACTGGGGTTGGTGCTGCGCAATCGCTTGTAGATCTCAACCGGGCTGAACGGCCGCGACGCGGTCGCCCGCCACTGCCGCGAAAGGTTGGTCTGGTACACATCGCCCGCAGCCGTGTGCTCGAGTGCGCGACGCACCGCCGCGAGAAACTTCGACGGCTCATCTTCGTCGATCTGGAATACTGTGCCGTGAGAAGGCGCCGCGGCGCGCAACCGGGCAACGCGCCGTTCGAAATCTTCCAGCATGGCTTCGCTGCCCGTCTCGGCGATGAGCCAGCCCTCCCCGGTTGCGCGATCGCGCAACCACGCCGCGGGGGTGCGCAATGCCAGCGCGACGACCGGATCCGGACTCCGGGGCAACGCCAACCGGGACTCGATCTCCGATGCCAGCTCGTACCCGAGATACACCAGCCAACCGCCGGTGAATGGCAAATGATCCGCCGGCGAGGACGACGCATCGGCCGATTCGGCCGGCCGCAACGATTTCCACCAGTCCTCGAGGGCGCATAAAAATCCCTGATCACCGGCATGAGGGCCGGTCAATCGGCGTTCGGCATCGAGCAGCAGGTGCTCACCGGATGCAAAGGGCAGAATATCGTAGCGGGCGCTTACGCCCGCCGACAGCTCTGAACCACTCTCGAGCAGTCCCGGATAGACCTCCGGAAATTGTTCGACGAGATCTAGCGGCTCAAATTCGGCGGAAAATGAGCGAACCGTTCGTGCCACCGAACCCGAATGAATTGGAAAGGGTGTAGGTGAGCGGCATTTGACGGGCGGTGTTCGGCACGTAATCAAGGTCGCAGCCCTCGCCCGGCTGGTGCAGGTTGATGGTGGGGGGCGCCACTTGATCGCGCAGCGCCAGCACGGAGAAAATGGCCTCGACCGCTCCTGCGGCCCCCAGTAAATGTCCGGTCATGGATTTGGTGGAGCTGACAGCCAACTTGTCGGCAGCCGCGCCGAACGCGCGGCGTATCGCGAGGGTTTCGGCACGATCGCCGAGCTCGGTCGAAGTGGCGTGAGCGTTGACGTACTGAACTTGATCGGGATTCAACTGCGCATCGGCGAGTGCTTTGGACATGGCCTTGCGCGCACCCTCGCCGTCCTCGGGCGGTGCCGTGACATGGAAGGCATCACCGCTCATGCCGAAGCCGACGATTTCCGCGTAGATTTTCGCCCCTCGAGCCTTTGCGTGCTCGTGCTCCTCGAGCAGCATGGCGCCGGCACCGTCTCCCATGACGAAACCATCGCGATCCTTGTCCCAGGGACGACTCGCGGCCTGCGGATCAGCGTTGCGTTGCGACAGCGCTTTCGCCTGTGCGAAGCCGCTCATGCCGGTGACGCACGTTGCCATCTCGGAACCGCCGGCCAGCATCGCATCGGCCTCACCGTATTGGATCAGGCGCATTGCCAATCCCAGCGCATGCGTGGAAGTTGTGCAGGCGGTGGCGACCGCCAAATTCGGGCCCGTGATCTTGAACACGATCGACAAATGCCCGCTGACCAAATTGATGATGCTGGCGGGAATGAAAAACGGCGAGACCTTCCGCGGAGAGTTCGTCTCCAGATATTTATCGTAGGTCTGTTCGATCGACTCCAGGCCGCCCATGCCCGATCCCATCATGATGCCGATGCGATCCGAATTGGCCTCGGTCACCTCGAATCCGGAATCGCGCATCGCCTGAATCCCGGCCACGACGCCGTACTGCATGAACGCGTCCATGCGGCGCGCGTCCTTGGCGCTCATGTAGGGTTCCAGCGCCAGCTTTCTGATTTCGCCGCCGAAGTGCGTTGGAAAGCTGGTGGTATCGAACCGCTCGATGGGTGCGATGCCGCTGCGTCCGCCCAAAATAGAGGCCCACGCAGCCGCCACATCGTTGCCGACCGGCGAGACGACCCCAAGACCCGTAATGACGACGCGTCGTTTGCTCAATGCCAACCCCTATCTAGGATTTGAACAAAGGACGATGTGCGCGGAATCAACAGGGCTTCAAGCCTTGCCCTTGTGCGAATTGATATAGTCGATTGCCTGCTGCACGGTGGTGATCTTTTCGGCGTCTTCATCCGGAATTTCCGTCTCGAATTCTTCCTCGAGCGCCATCACCAGTTCCACCGTGTCCAGCGAGTCGGCCCCTAAATCGTCGACGAACGAGGCATCATTGGTGACTTCTTCTTCTTTAACGCCCAACTGTTCGGCCACGATCTTTTTAACCTGCTGCTCAACAGTACTCATCGTTATGGTGTCCTCTCGGAATTGCTATTCATGCGGTTTAAGAACCCTTGCGACCAGCGGCATCGACCGGGCGCGTATTTTATGTGAACGCGGCGACGGCGGCTACCATGACCGCACATTTGATTTCGGGCGTACCCCGGCTTGCTTGACAAAACAGCGCGACTGAGGGTGCCCCGTAGGGCCCAAATGCGCTCATGGCATGTACATCCCGCCGTTCACGTGCAGCGTTTCGCCGGTGACATAGGCCGCGTCCGCTGAACATAAAAATGCCACCGCTGCGGCAATATCGGCCGGCCGGCCCAGCCTTCCCAAGGGGATTTGAGCGTTAATCGCGGCACGTTGTGCCTCATTCAATGCGCGTGTCATGTCCGTATCGATGAACCCGGGGGCAATCGCATTGGCCGTGATGCCGCGGGAGCCGACTTCGCGAGCCAGCGATTTGGTGAATCCGATGATACCGGCCTTGGCGGCGGCATAATTTGCCTGTCCGGGATTCCCGGTCAGACCCACCACCGAGGTGATGCTGACAATGCGCCCCTTGCGGGCCTTCATCATGCCGCGCAATACGGCTTTGGAGAGCCGGAACACGGAGGCGAGATTGGTTTGGATGACGGCATCCCAGTCATCTTGCTTCATCCGCAGCAACAGGGTATCGCGGGTAATGCCGGCATTGTTGCACAGGATGCCGACAGGCCCTTCCCTGGCTTCAATGTCATCAATCAGCGCATCGATCGACTCCTGACTGATCACGTCGAGCACCGCACCGCGTCCGCCGCGTGCCGCGAGCGCTTCCGTGATGCGAGCGGCTCCCTCGGGCGTGGTCGCCGTGCCGATGACCCGCGCGCCATCGCTGCAGAGCCGTTCCGCTATGGCCGCCCCGATGCCGCGCGAAGCGCCGGTCACCAATGCAATCTCTCCGTTCAACATTCTCATGCCACCGCAGCCAGCGCATCATCCAAATTCTGCGGATCTTCCAGCGCCAGCATTTCAAGATCCCGATTCTTGTCCACGCGCCGATTCAGCGCCGTCAATACCCTTCCCGGACCGCACTCGATGATTTGCGTCGCGCCCGCGGAAATCATGGTGCGAACCGTCGCCGCCCAGTACACCGGCGTCGATAATTGCTTGACCAGGCCGCTCCGTATATCACTCCCGGCGGAGTATATCCGGCAATCGACGCCGTACACTTTCACCGCGGAGCGCTCCGCCAACGGCGTGCCGGCCAGCCGAATTCGCAATTTTTCGGCCGCCGGCTGCATCAGAGAGCTATGCGCGGGAACACTCATGGGCAGCGTCATTGCGCGGCGTGCTCCCTTCGCGGTCGCGATCTCGATGGCGCGAGCCACGGCGGGGGCAAGCCCCGCAATGACCACCTGGCCGGGTGCATTGAAATTCACCGCTTCGACAACCTCGCCCTGCGAGGCTTCCTGGCACGCCGCTTCGACATCGGCGTCTTCCAGTCCCAATATGGCGGCGATCGCGCCTTGACCGCTCGGCACGGCCGCCTGCATGAGTTCACCGCGGTATTTCACGAGATCCACGGCGGTCTTGAAGTCCAAATACTCTGCAGCCACCAAAGCGGTGAACTCCCCAAGGCTATGACCCGCCATCATCGCCGGCGTGGCTCCGCCGCGTTCGCGCCACAGCCGATACGTCGCGACACCGGCCGTCAACAATGCCGGCTGGGTGCATTCTGTCGAATTCAGCAACTCGGCGGGACCTTCCTGGCAGCGCTGCCACAGATCGTAACCCAGCACGCCGCTCGCCTCGGCAAAGGTCGCTGCAATGACCGGCGAAAGCTTCGCCAAGGCGCTCATCATGCCGACGGACTGGGAAGCCTGGCCGGGAAATACAAAGGCAAGCGACATGAACTGATAATCCTCAAGCCTGTGAACGGTGGCGAATTATAGCGGTCCGCCAGGACAGTGCAGCTCCTACCGCAAATCCGCATGCCGCGCCATACAAATGGGCATCGACTACCACCAGCGGCGCTGAATGCCCGCCCCACTGCTCCCACGCCACTTTGACGCACAATCCCAAGGACAGTATCCAGCGGTCCCAGGCGCGCGCCGCAAGATGCTTCGCCGCCCCCGCGGCCATGACGGTATGCAGAACTCCCGATGCGCCGACATACCAGCTGACACGGGGGCTCAGCCACCAAAGCCCGGAACTGATCGCCAAAGCCCCGCTCAATACGATGGCGCACCACTCCACGGCATCGTAGTCCTGCGCGAACAAGGACCACACCAGCACCAGACCCAATTCGTTCAGGATCAAGTGGTGAGCATCGAGGTGCACGATGTGGGCCGTAAGCAACCGCCACCAACCCCCCGCCGCAATAGCGCTGCGATCATAGCGCAACAAGGCGCTGACACTGTCGCCAAGACCCAACACGGCGCCCAACAGCAGCAAAATCAGAAGCAACCAAATCCATCGGCCGCGATCCCACTGTAGTGCTGCAGCGATCTGTGCAAAGGCGTGTGCGGCATCACGGGGCATCGATCTTCTCTATTTTGCTATCATCTGCGGAATTTTCGAGGTCACTATGCGCAATCGCCACAGCGGTTTTACCCTAATCGAAATCATGGTCGTCGTGGTCATTCTGGCAGTGCTCGGCGCACTCGTGGTGCCAAATATTTTGGGCAAGGTTGACACGGCACGCATCACGGCCGCAAAGACGGATATCCGCTCGATTGGCACAGCCCTGGACCTGTACCGCTTGGACAATTTTAAATATCCGACCACCGAGCAAGGCTTACAAGCGCTGGTCAGGCAACCCGCAGACCCGACGATCACCAACTATCCGTCTCACGGCTATTTGACCTCTATTCCCAAGGACCCCTGGGGCAACGCCTATCTGTATACGAGTCCGGGCGCGGACGGACGTGAGTACGACATCACCTCCTATGGCCGCGATGGCAAGCCCGGCGGCGAAGGTCCCGACGCGGACATCAACAGCTTTTCTATCGAACAGAAATAGGTTCGCTCAGGCGATCGCGCAACATGCGCAGCAAGGGCTTTACTCTCGTCGAAATTCTGGTCGTGATCGTGATCATGGCCGTGGTCATTTCGGTCACCGTATTGTCGGTCAGTTCAACGGGACGGGACAGCCAACTCGATGAGGAGAGCCGGCGCATCGAGGGCCTGGTCGGTCTGCTGCATGAACGCGCACTTTTGGAGGGCCGGGACTTCGGGCTGCGCATCGAGCCCGCCGCCTATGAATTCGTGGTCTACGATCCGCGCCGCGATCGCTGGATGATGCTCGACCAGGAGCGCGAATTTCGACACCGTGATTTGCCCAAGGGCGTCACGTTTCAACTGCAACTCGACTCGCAGACCGTCGTGATAAAAGCCATCGATCGGAATATCTCCGGCGGCGATGCACCCAATCCCCAGGTAGCGATCGCCGCCAGCGGTGAAGGAACGCCGTTCCGGCTGACCCTGCAGCGGGATGCCACCCAAGCCAAGGCGTCGGTGGACGGCGATGCGCTCGGGAAAATCTCGCGCGAGAATTCCAACAAAGTGGAAAAGCGCAGTTGAAACTGTCGCAGCGCGCCCGCGGCTTTACATTGGTCGAAGTATTGGTCGCTCTGATGATCGTGGCGGTTGGGCTGACGGCGCTCATGGTGGCCGTCAACGGCACTGCGCGCACCAGCGGGTTTTTACGGGACAAGTCGCTTGCCCAATGGATTGCGCTCAATCGCCTCACGGAGGTGCGGCTCAACGTGGTCAAGTTTGGCCAAAACACCGACACCGGGGAACTCGATTTCGGCAGCCGCAAGTGGCACTACGATACCCGTTACTTCGACACCAGCATTGCCAGCATGAAACGCGTGGTGGTCCGGGTATACCGCGGCGATGCCAAAACCAAGGGCAACCCTATCGCTCAGGCGGTCGGCTTTCTCGGCGGCTCACTGGCACCACCGGGTTCCACCACTGTCGACTGGACCATGGGAACTTTCACCCAGGGGGCCCCGGGCGCGCCCACGACACCCCCGCCCGGCAGCAATCCACCGGGCAGGAATCCACCGGGTGTGCCCATTGGCCCGGCGCCAATCCCGCCCGCTGTCCCACCGACGACGCCATGACGCGGCCATCCGCCCGATCGCAGGACCGCAGCACGGGTTTCACCTTGGTGGAGATCTTGGTCGCAATGCTGATCCTGGCAATCATGTCGGCCATGGGTTACTCGACCTACCGCGCCGCGCGCATCTCGTCCGAACGCACCGAAGATTCGTTGAAGCGCTCACGCGAGATCGAATTCGGCATGCGCGTGATGGCGTCGGACTTTGCGCAACTGGCGCCGCGGCCGGTGCGCGAGATATTGGGACAAGGCAGGCTTCCTGCGTTCCACGGTACGCCGGGCGCCGGCAGTGTCACCGTCACCTCCGCGAGCCTGGGTGCAAGCTCGACGTCGAGCTCCAATTCCGGCATGAGCTTCAATTCAGGCTCCAATCCAAGTCCGGGCATGAGTTTCAATTCCGGATCCAGCTTTGGGTCCACGACGGATCCGAATGCTCTTTCCATGGTCGATTTGACGCGCACCGGTTGGTCCAACACCGCCGGCCAACAACGCAGCACCTTGCAAAGGGTCTCCTACGCCCTGGTCGGCGAAGTGCTCAAGCGCAGCTACCAAACCAACTTGGACACCGTGCAAGGCAATAAGCCGGTGGTGCAGGATTTGCTCACCGGCGTGAAGGGTGTGCAGCTGCGCTATCTCGATGCCAATCAGGCCTGGCAAAACCAATGGCCGGAAGGCACGGCCATTCAAGGCGGCGCGAACGGTGCTGCGGATCAAACGCGGCCTGTGGCGGTGGAAATCATCGTTCAGTTCAAGGATTGGGGACCCATCAGGCGCGTCATCGAGGTGTCCGGGTGAAGGCGTTTCGCGGCGGCGGGAAGAAGCAGCGCGGAGTTGCGCTGATCATCGCGCTCATTCTCGTGGCGCTGGCCACTATTTTGGCCACGAAGCTGAGCTTTGATGGATTTCTGGAACTTAAGCGTACGACGGGCGTGCTCGCTGCGGAACAGGCGCTGCAATTCGGCTTGGGCGCCGAGGCGCTGGCCGCGGACGTGCTCGTCCAGGACCTTCAGACCAGCGCCGGGTATACGACGCTTGCGGGGCCCTGGGCGCAAGTGACGCAGCCCCTGCCCATCACGCCGGACAATAACCCGGAAGGCGAACCCATCGGCACCATGCAGGGTTCATTGGAAGACCTGCAAGGGCGCTTCAACTTGAACAGCCTCGCGCGCTTAGGGCCGGACGGTGTCACTGAGGATCCTCTGCCGCTGCAGATATTCCAGCGATTGCTGGCCTCGGTGGGTGTGGAGCCAAAGTGGGCAGGATTGGCGCGCGATTGGATCGATCAGAACGACGTCGTGGGTAATCCGGACGGCGCCGAAGATTCGGTCTACACCTCGCAAACGCCTCCCTACCACACCGGCAACTGGCCCATGATGTCGCCCACCGAATTGATGAATCTGCCCGGCTTCGGAGCCGACCGTTACCGCAAGATCGCCCCCTATGTCACAGCGCTGCCGGATGCCAGTCTCAAAATCAACGTTTGCACCGCTCCCGCCCTGGTGCTGGAGAGCCTGGTGCAGGGCTTGAACGGCGAGTGGTCGAACAATCCCGCCGTGCTGGCCAATGGCCGCAAGGAGGGCTGCTTCCCCGACGTGCCAACCTTCACCCACGTTGCCACGACTATGGGGCCGAATGCCATGCAGGGCGTCGCCAACCTCATCGGCACGCAAAGCAAGTATTTCCAGCTCACCACGCGCGTCATGCTTGGCACTACGGAGTTCACCTTGTACAGTCTTTTGTACCGCGGCTCATCGAAGGTCGCGCCGATTCTGCGCTCATTTGGGACGCCCTAAGATACATGCCGCAATCATTGCTGTTACGCCTACCGCCGGCCGGCCAAGAAGAGACTGAATGGCTGACGCTGGATGAGAGCGGTGCGCCGACACCGACCCGGCAACGCGGATCCTTGAGCCTTGCGGCCGCCGTCTGGCGTACCGGACGCGTGGTGGTGCTCGCCCCCGCAACTCAGATTCTATTGGCCGAACCGGAGCTGCCGCCCGGCAGCGGCGCGAAACTCGCGCGAGCCGTGCCCTTCGCGCTGGAAGAACAGCTCACGGAGGATGTTGACCTCCTAAGCTTCGCGATCGGCCGCCGTCGCAGCCGCGGCGGCACGCCGGTGGCCGTGGTGTCGCGCTCCGTACTGCAGGCCTGGCTGTCCGAGCTGAACGCCGCCGGATTCGCTCCGGAGGCGATTTACGCGGATATCTCGCTGATGCCGGAGAATCCGAGCCAGACGGTATTGTGGCTTGAAAAGGAGCGGCTTGCGGTGCGCCGGCCCGGCGCCCTGCCCTTCGCCGTGGAACTCTCGCCGGTCAAGGAAGCCCTGGTCGTCGCCGGCGTCATCGCCGATCCGCTGGAATCGACGGCGGAGCCCAAGTCCAAGGAAAGCGCCATCCTTTACGTGACGCGTGAAGACTGGGCGAGGATTCAAGGTGAATTTGAGGACTTGCTCGAAGAATTCGAAACACTCAAGGTTCAATTGTTGACGGATGGTCCCCTACCCTGGCTGGCGCGCGGCATCGCGGCACCCGAGGCCGTAAATTTGCTGCAAGGCGAGTTTTCGCGGACCACGGACTATCATGAGCGATGGCGTCAATGGCGCATAGCTGCCGCGCTCGCGGTGGCGCTGCTGGTCGTTTACGTCGCCGCTCAAGCACTGCAAATTCGCCATGCCAAACATGAATCCGCGGCCCTCGATGGCGAGATTTCGCAAGTTTTTTCCTCCGCCATGCCTGGCGATGCGCCCACCGATCCGCGCCGCCAAATGCAAACCAAGCTCGAGAGGATTCGCAAATCCGGCGCGGGTCCGCAATACTTTCTTCGCACCTTGCAGACCTTGAGCGAAGCTCTTGCGGTGGCGCCAAAGACCGCCATCAGCGCACTGAGCTACCGGGAAGATTCGCTCGACATGACGGTGAGCGCGCCCAGTCTCGCGGCGCTCTCGCAATTGACCCAGTTCGTGGGCAAGGAGGGCCTCGCGGCGGAGATTCAATCCTCGAACCCCGTGGCCGCGGGCGTTGAAGCGCATCTTCACGTTCGTACACCGTCCGCAAAGGCGCGACGATGAACAAGCTACGAAACTGGTATGCAAGCCTGCAGCAGCGCGAACAGCGCGTGGTCGCGATCGGCGCGATCGCCTTGGGGCTCATCATTTTGATCGCGGGGATTCTCATGCCTTTGCAATCCGCGGTGTCGCGCGCGGTAAAGGCAACGGACACGCGGCGCGAAGATCTGGCTTGGATGCGGATGAATGCACCGGAAGTGCGCGCCTTCGGCGATCAGCTTCCTGCCGACACGGGAGAGGCACCGGTGGTGCTGGTGGACAGAGTCGCCCGCGAAGCGGGGCTGGCAAGCGCACTGCGCGGTACCCAGCCCATTGCCTCCGGGGGGGTGCGTGTGCAATTGGAAGCCGCGCCATTTGACACAATCGTCGTATGGCTCGGTACCTTGGACCAGCGCTACGGCCTGGCGATTGAATCGATCACGGTGGATCGCACGCCGGCGCCGGGAATGGTCAATGCCAGCATCTCGTTCACCCAGCCGCGACGTTGACTTCAAGCGGCCGGCGAGACGTTGGCCACTGGTCCTCTTGGCCATTCTGGTCCTGGCAGGCGCGACGGTGTTCGTGCTGCCGGCCTCCATGATCACGCATTTTCTGCCCGCTCAGATGCACGTGGAAGACTTCTCCGGCAGCCTCGTGCATGGCGCCGCAGGAAGGCTCAAGGTCAATGCACGCGAGGCGGGCGCGATTGAATGGCGGCTGCATCCGCTCTCGCTGCTGCGACTGGCGATCGTTGCGGACATTCACTGGGTGAAGGTGGGCTTCGTCATCGACGGAACGGTTGAGCTCGGTGCGCGACGTATTGCCGCCCATGACATCAAAGGCGGAGGTCCCATCGAAAACCTTGGCGACCTCGGCATTGCCGCCGGCTGGAGAGGTAGCGCGAATCTCGCCTTTGTGGAGGCGAGCAGCGATTTCCGCAATCTCGAGTCCGCGACAGGAAAGATCGACGTCGCCAATATTTCCGCCGCAGACATCGCCGCAGGCGAAGATCTGGGGAGCTATGAGCTGCAGCTGGCCGCGGGAGCGGTTGCCCCTGACGGTACCATCACCGCCAACCTGGCCGACACCGGCGGACCGGTGGAGGCTCAGGCGCAGATCCGATTTTCTCCCGCTGCGCGCACCGGCATGCTCTCCGGCACGATCAAAGAGCGCCCTGAAGCCTCCTTAGGCCTTCAGAATCAGCTCAATAACCTAGCCCAACTTCGGCCGCGAGACGCCTCCGGGCGATTTCCGGTGGAACTCGAGTTCACGTTCTAGGCCTTTCAGGATCGCCCAATATCACATGCGCGAGAGCGGTTACTAGCCGCCGACGAATACGTTGAGCTTGTTGCCGTCCAAGTCTCGAAAGTAGCCCGCGTAAAAGTTTTCCGATCGTTTGCCCGGGGCACCTTCATCCTTGCCTCCCAATTGCAAGGCCTTGCTATGCAACGCCTTCACCTTGTCCTCGCTATCGACCACGAGCGCCACCATGACGCCGTTGCCAACCGAAGCGGCCTTCTTATCGAAGGGCTTGGTCACTCCAAGGCCGGGCAGATCGGGCTTCACCGACCAGGCGACAAAATCATCACTTTCCATCATGCGTTTGGCGCCGATTTCACCCAGAAGTGCATCGTAAAAGGCGGCGGCGCGCTTCAAGTCGTTGGTGCCGAGAGTGACGTATCCAATCATGACTGATCCCTCTTGTTGAGTTTTTGGGACACTGTTTATATATCCAGTAGTCCCTTTTTGTCAACTGCCTCGTTGGGCGTCCATTCACGCCAGGCTCGCATCAGGGGAAAGTACAATCCCAACCGAACGGGTTGCGGTCCCAGGCGCTGCGCCAGGCGCCCATAGCGCTCGAGCTGGCTGCGGTATCGCTCGACCTCGCGGTCCAGAAAGAGCTCAAGACCGCCGCCCAAGTGCTGGCTGGTTTTGTAGTCGATCACCCACCGGACGCCGGCCTCGTCGATGAAGCTGCGATCAAGCACGACGCGCGAAAATTCCCCCTCCCAGTAGCCGGACAAGGCGTGTTCACGCAGATCCTCGCGATAACCGGTCTTCAGCATCCAACGTCCGCGCGGATCGCGATGCACGCCGAGCAGTGCCTCCACGACGCGCGCGGTCGCTTGATTCAATCGATCCTCGGGCACCCCATTGCGCTCGAGCCATCGGCGGAAATGGCTCTCGCGGGCACGGATCGGCGCCTCATCGAGGCTTGCGAGGTCCATCTTCTGGAGTTCGGCATGCACCAGGCTGCCGACTCGTCGCGCGGTTTCGCCGGCCCAGTCGAATATCGGCGTCTCGTCCCTCGCGACAGGGATGACGATCGCGGCGCCCGCCGGCGGCGCAAAGTGACGGTCCTGCGAGGATTCCAATGGAAGGCGCTTGAGGGGCCCGCCGCGAGGCGCCTCGTCGGCAGCCTCCGCTTGGCCATGGAGCGGCGTCGGCAGCTCGAATTCGCCGGCGAGCACCGGCCAGAGCGCGCGCAGCAAGCTTCCGGCGTCCGGCCGGAAGACCCGGCGTGCCGCCGCTTCGTCGAGGTCATCGGCATTTTCAACTTCTTCGATGACGGCGGTCAGACGCAATTGGCATTTTGCGCGGGTGCAGGCCACGTATAGCAGGCGCTGCGCTTCGAGCACGGCTGCGTCGCGCCGCTGGTAGCGCAAGAACTCGAATAGTAGGTCGGCCTCGGTGCCCACCGGCGGACGGGCCGCCATCACCATACCGTCGCGCCCCGTGCGCGCGAACTGGTGCGACAGCAATAGTTGGTTGCGATCGGGCGGCACGGCACGATCGAGCGCCGGCAGCACGACCAGGTCGAATTCCAGACCTTTGGCCTTGTGAATGGTCATGATTTCCACCGCGCTCGCGCTGCCGTGATCGGCGAAAAGGTCGGCAAAGATTTCCGGCAGATCCGCAGGGTCCGGCATGCCGCGCTCCTCGAGGTCCCGTATGCGAGCAAACGCGGCGCTCGCCAATTGCAGATCTTGCACGCTCGTCATGCAGCTGGGGCCGCCCAAACCCAGCCAGGTTCTTTCGATCCAGCGAGCCACTCCGGTCTGATTACGGACCTCGAACGCAGCCTCGAGGTTGAGCCGCAGGCGCGCACAGCGGGCGCGGCCATCCTCGCTTACGCCAAGCAGCAGCGCCTCATCTCGAATCGCATCCCACACCAGAGAACCGGTGCCGGAGATCGTCAGCAAATCGGCCAGGATCAGTCCAGTCCAAGGAGCGCGCAACACGGCAAACCAGGCGATGCGGTCGCCCAAATGAAGCAACGCGCGAGTTAGCATCATGATGTCGCGAACCGCGGCGCGATCCTGCAAGGGCTCGATATCGACCGCCCGAAAGTCGATGTTCAACGCGCGCAAACTCGCGGCAATCCCCCGTGCATGCGTTCTGGCGCGCACCAAGACGGCGATGCGCCACTCAGGATGCCGCTTGACTTCACCGGCGATCATCGCGGCGATCGCATTTGATTCGGCGCTGCGGCTTGCAAATCCCTGACAGTGGACGCCGCATTCGGCGGCGTCGGAGCTCAGCACCGCGGCCTCGCTGGCACGATATGCAATGGCGCCGCGGTTACGATCATCAACCTCCGGCATGAGACGCGCGAAACAGCGATTGGTCCAGTCCACCAGCGGCGGCGCGGAACGAAAATTGCTGCGCAGACGCTGCACTTCGAAGCGCAGCCCGCCGATGCCCTCCTCCGCAAGTTCGAGGAACGCCCTGACCTCCGCTTGGCGAAAACCGTAGATGGATTGCATCGGGTCGCCCACGCAAAACACGCTGCGGCCATCGCCCTGTTGCCACCCGCCGGTCAGGAGGCGCACCAGTTCCAACTGCGAGCTGGATGTATCCTGAAATTCGTCGACGAGAATGTGCTGCAGCCGGTAATCGAGACGCAAGCTCAAATCCGTGGGCGCGTCCACGTTGCCGAGCGCGCGCAACCCCGCAATCGATACCGCGGCAAAATCAACGGTGCCTTGCTCGCGAAAGACTCCATCCAGTTCAGCCGCCGCCAACACCAGCACCTGCGCCACTTCGCGGACGCGCCCCCAGGCGGCGTCGCTGTAGTACGGATCCGGCAGCGTGCGCAACTCAATCAAGGCATCCAAAATCCGCGGATCCGCGGCGAATCTCTCGATCAGACTCAGCATGGATGCTTTGTCGGCGCTGCCGGGCGGAAAGCCCTGCCCCTTGTTGACCGTCTTACGCAATGCGCGCCCGTCGGCTCTCAGGAGCAGCGCCGCCATGCAGCGCCAACGCGCGGCATCCGAAGGAGCATCGCGCAACGGGCTTGCATCTTCAAGCCACACTGCGAGGCGCGTCGGATCCTCGAGGCGCTGCGCGGCGCCGTGCATGAGCGACGACAACACGGCGGTATTTTCTTTTCCCAAGACTTCGTGCGCGCGCAGCACCAGCCGGGTGACCAGCAGCCGCAAATCCTCGTCCAAATGCCGACGCACGCTGGCCAGCTGCGCCTCGTCAATCGCGCTCGCGGCCTGCAAACGCCCGGCGAGCAACGGCAACCAGCGGTCGCGGCTCGGCAGCATCTCGGCGATGAGCATCACCAGCTTGCGCCAGCGCTGATCGTCGAGCTCGAGCACCCGATCGACAGCGAGCCCGAACTGATCGCCGCCCTGGTGCGCCAAAGCACGGCGTGCCGCCTCCCGGTAGCTGGGCGCGGCATCGGTCTGGATGCTCAAGCCGGCGCCTGCACCCGCCGCAATCGGCAATTGATTGGCGAGCCAGGAATTGAACGCATCGATGGTCTCAATGCGCAATCGCGAAGGCTGCGATTGCAGATCGCAATTCAAAGAGTCCATGCGCTTCTTCGCCGCCGCGGCCAGGCTCCACGTGAGCTGATTCATCCCCTGCGGGCATTCGGCAAGACGCGCGGCGCTCAAGGCACCGAGCACTCGTTGCCGCATTTCTTGGGCAGCACGGCGCGTAAAGGTGAGCGCTAAAATGCGCTCGGGCGAGTCGACGGATGCCAGCAAGCGCAGATACCGTTGCGCGAGCAGTGTCGTCTTGCCGGAGCCGGCCGGCGCTTGGACCAACACCGAGCCCTCCGAGGTGATCGCACGCTCGCGGGCGGGACCATCGGCGAGTCGCGCGGCCTCACTCATGGAACTCGTCCGCCTCATCAAGCGCCGCCGGGACGCGGCACAGGCCCTGAAGCTTGCAGCTCTGACATGCCTTGATGGTCGGCGCCACCTCCGCGCGCCCGGCGGCGAACTCGCCGGCGATCCGCTCGATGCGCCCCGACCAAACCTGTATGAGCTCGGCGAAAGTCGCCATCCCTTCCAGTTCGCTGCGGCGTGTTCTCGGGAAAATCTCGCCCCGCTCGGACTCCGCTACAAAGCCGCATTCCGCAGCGTTCACCTTGGCGTAAGCGACCGCGACCAAGGCCTGCGGCGACAGCAACGCATAAACCGGCAGCTGTGGATTGTCAGGCCGCTCGCCGCGCCAATCGGGATCGGCGGCGCCGGTCTTGTAGTCAATCAAGACGCGCGCGCCATCCATCAGCCGATCGACGCGATCAATGCGCACGCGGAAATCGAGTCCGCCGAAACGAGCGATTTGATCGCGCCCCTCGAGGGCTTCGATGATGAAGGGTGCACGCGTCCGTTCAAGCTGCAGCCATTTTCCCAGCAGATTTCGCAGCCGGACCGCTTCACGCAGACGCCAGCGCCGCCCTGGATCGCGCCGCTGGCATACGGACTCTATTGCGCGAGCAGCAGCCTCATCGATCAGACGCTGCTCTGCGTCGGCGCGCACTGTGTGCAGCGCGTTCGAGTCGCCCAGCGCAGTCCACACATGCTGCAGGGCATGGTGCACAAGCTCGCCACGTTCGCGCTCGTTGAATCCCGGGACCGGTTGCTCCAGGGGCTGGGCATCGAGCCGGGTCTCCGCAAACCCTCGAAATGCGCAGCGCGATTGCGCTTTCAAGGTGGCAACGCCGCGCGTGCGCTCGTTCCCCGCATGCGGCGGCGCCTGCTCATCCCAGAGTGATTCCAATTCAGGCGCCCTCTCCCGCATCTTCCGCCAGTGAGGCTCCGGCGTTGCGGTCGAGTCAACCGGTATGGTCCTCGGCAGCAACGGACTGGGCATGCTGGAACTGCCTTCGCCGGAATCGGAAAGGCTGAACACGCACTGATTCGCGCGCGTCTGCCAGCGGCTCTGTAGGTCGATTGCCAGCGCCAGCTGCGATTGCGCGCTCGCGGGGACGACTCCGTATTGGCGCTGCACCCCGACAGGCAGCAAGGCCACGGGCGCCACGGGCTGAGGCCATTGTTCATCGTTGCAACCACTCACCCAGAGCCCGGCATAGTCAAGCCAGGGGTCAAGGAGTTGGCCGCTCACCCAGATGGCCGGCACACCGGTTTGCACCTGAAACGCAGTCTCGCGAGCCGCTCGAGCCAGGATTCTTTGCGCCGAATCGCGCGAATGCCTCCCGAAGACCGCATCGCCCATACTTAAGCCGACGAGCAACTCTCGGAACGCTTCCGCTGCTTGATACTCGATGCTCGACCAGCGCCGGCTAAACGCCCAGGGGCCGTTCTGAAACGCGCCCATCCAAACCGCCACCCACTCGCTGAAGAGTCGCGCGCCCTGCAATTGCGACAGCAAGTGATGGGCCGCACGCAGCCGCTGCACGGCCGCCACCGGAACCATTTGCGAAGCAGCCGCCACGCGATCGGCCAAATCGAGCCAGCCCGCAAAATCTGCATCGCTCGATGCACGGCGACGCAGCGCGACGTCCAATCTTGCCGCGCTGCCGGCCTCAGAATCGGAATCCTGTAGTTCAGGCGCGCGCAGCAGCGCGCTGAATTGTACGAACGAAACGGTGCCCACACTTGCGGCCAGCAATTCCAAAGCCGCACGCACCGGCGCGTAGTCGGCGAGCGGCGTGCCTCCTGCCACGGCATAGGGAGCCTCCTTCAAGCCGCCGCGCAGCGCAAATCGTTGCGGCGCCAGGGCCGCATCGAAGGCATCGACCACCTCCGCACGACGCCGATTCAAATCCGGGACGCAGATCCAGGCGCGAAATCCGTCCTCTGCCAATTTGCCTCGCGCCCAATCCGCGATGGCGGCCAGTTCCGCCGCGGGCGACGGCGCCCTCACGATGGATAACCCTGCGTGAATTTGGCGCTGCGGCGGCAGTACGCGCCCGTGCTCCTCCAGCCAGCGGAGCGCCGCAGGCCGCCATTGGGGGCTCTCGATCCAGTCGATGGGACCGCCCGGCGGGCCTACGCCCCCCAGCAAACTGTCCGCGCTGACGCAGCCTAAGGCGCTGCAGCGCCGCTCGAATGCGCGGTTCCACTCCAGAAACGCTGCGCACTCCTCGGAATGCGCAGCATCGAGAGCCTCGATGGGAATGGCGTATTCGAACAATGTACGCCGAGCGCGCCGTGCCGAGCGCGCCGCACCCGCAGGATCAAGAAAGTCTCTTCCGGTCTGCGCGGCATCGATGACCATGCGCCAGAGCTCGCGCTCTTCCACCTCGCTCAACAGGCGCGGTGCGACGGCTTCGTTAAGTTGCCGCTGCACATGCTGCTCGCGCAACCAGCTTGAATAGTCATGCACTCGCGGAGTTGGCCAGACCTCATCGCCGGCATCGCGGTGAACGCGCTGGACGGCGTCGAACAACGCGTTGGCCAGTTCCGTATTCGGCGCGAGAACAGTCCGGCCGGCCGCAACGGCCGCCAGCAAGGCAGCAGAAACATGCTCCACGCTCAGTGCTGCTGGACCGTAGGCTTGGAAGAGACGACCTTCAGCGCCGGCCCTTCTGCGGCCTGGGCGTCGAGAAGTTCATCGATGCGCGAGAACACGGTCGCGAGGACTTGGGGCTCCGGCAAGTTCGTGATCCTAAAGGCATTGCGATAGGGCACGTTAAAGCTCACGCCCGGCGCGACCAGCACGTGTTTCTTTTCCAATAAGTCAAGCGCAAAGGTTTGATCGTCGAAATTCGGCAATGCGTCGCTGCGAACTTCCACGAAGGCGTACAGAGCGCCCATCGGCCGCGCCAATTTAAGATACTTACTGCGCGCGACGCCGTCGAGAATCGCCTGCCGTGATTCGTACAGCCGGCCCTTGGGACGCGTCAGCTCCAAAATACTTTGATAACCGCCGAGCGCCGTCTGCACCGCCCACTGTCCGGGAACGTTGCTGCAGAGCCTCAAGGATGAGAGCAGCTCCAAGCCGCTCAAATATTCGCGCGCACCCTCGATATCGCCGGAGAAGGCTGCCCAGCCCACCCGATATCCACAGGCGCGATACACCTTCGATAGTCCGCTCATCGTGCAGCACAGGGTGTCGTGCACCAATGTCGCCATGGGCACGAATTCGGCGTCATCGTAGAGGATGTGGTCGTAGATTTCATCGCACAACACCACCAAGCGGTGCTTTTCCGCAAGTTGCGCAATCGCGGTCAACGTCGCCCTGGGGTACACGGCGCCCGTGGGATTATTGGGGTTGACGATGACGATGGCGCGCGTGCGCTTGGTGATCAGCGATTCTACCTCGTCGGGGTCCGGGATGAAGGACTGCGCGGCGTGGCAGGGATAATGCACGGCACGTCCGCTATTCAAATTCACCGCAGCGGTCCACAGCGGGTAGTCGGGACTCGGCACCAATACCTCATCCCCGGAATTGAGCAGCGCACGAAGAGTGAGATCAATCAACTCACTGACGCCATTGCCGATGAAAACCTCCTCGGCCGTGACGCCCAGCACGCCGCGCTCCTGCTGCTGCATGACCACCGCTTCGCGCGCGGGAAAGATCCCCTTCTGGTGCACATATCCTTCGCTGTTGCGCAGATTCTCAATCATGGCCAAGCGCATCGTTTCCGGGGTGCGAAAACCGAACGCGTAAGGATTGCCGATATTGAGCGAGACGATGTCGTAGCCCTGGCGCTCGAGCGCCAGAGCCTGGCGCGCCAACTTGCCGCGAATTTCATAGCGCACATTGGCCAGCCCGTCGCTCGGCCGTACCGGCTTTCGTTGTTTCATGCGACGAAGGATAACGGATTAAGCGTCTCCTGCGAACGGTGGCACGCGGCCCAATGTCCCGGGGCGACCTCGAGCAGCGGCGGGTCGCTGGACTCGCACACGGGCAGCGCATAAGGACAGCGGTCGCGAAAAGCGCATCCGGACGCCATCAAATCCGGCGCCGCCAATTCGCCGGGCGCCGCCGGCGCTGCGGCAGCGGCCGCGTGAGGCATACGCGGCACGGCGGCCAGCAACGCCCGCGTATAGGGGTGGACGGGCGATTCGAATAGCGCATCGCACGGTGCGATTTCCACCAATTTTCCCAAGTACATGACCAGCACGCGATGACTCAAATGCCTCACCACGGCAAGATTGTGGCTGATGAACAGCACGGCCATTCCGGCGTCCTGCAGATCAAGCAACAAATTGACGATTTGACCCTGGACGGAAACGTCGAGGGAGCTGACGATTTCGTCGCAGATCAAAAGCTTCGGACTCAAGATCATGGCGCGCGCGATGCCGATTCGCTGACACTGACCGCCGCTGAATTCGTGCGGATACCGGCCGGTCATCTCGGGACTCAAGCCGACTCGTTCCAACATGTCGCGGACCTTGAGCTGCCGGGCGCCCGCATTCAGTCCGGGTTCGAAAATCCTCAAGGGTTCACCGATCGACTCGCCCACCGTCATGCGCGGATCGAGGCTCGCGAGCGCATCTTGAAACACGATTTGCAGGCCGCGGCGTTGCGCACGCAGCACTGCCGGCGGACACCTCAGCAAATCCACCCCCAGAAACTCCGCGCTGCCCTGCGCAGGTTGCAGCAGCCGTAGAATGGCGCGCGCCAGTGTCGATTTCCCGGATCCTGATTCCCCCACGAGACTCAACGTCTCGCCGCTGCATAAATCGAAGCTCACGCCGCGTATCACGGCATGCGCGCCGAAGTCCACGCGCAGATCCCGCACCCGCAGCACAATGTTGTTCATGCGGTGAGCGGAAAATGGCAGGCAACTTGACTCGTCGAAGAGCCCTCGAGCTGGGGGCGTTCGACTCGACAGCGATCGGCCGCGCGGGGGCAGCGCGGCGCGAAGGGACACGCCTCGAGCACTTCGCCGGGGCGCGGCGGCTGCCCGGCCAGGGTCGGCAATCGGTCGAGGCGCGGTCCGGTTACACTCGGCATGCACTTCAGCAACTCGGCGGTGTAGGGGTGGCGCGGATGCTTGAATAATTCTCCCGTGATCGCGTTTTCGACCACGCTGCCCGCATACATCACCAGAATTCGGTCGGCCAGACCCGCCACCACGGCGAGATCATGACTGATGAGCACCAACGCCATGCCGAATTCGCCGCGCACGGCGCGCAGCAACTCGATGATCTGCGCCTGGATGGTCACGTCGAGCGCCGTGGTCGGCTCATCGGCGATGACCAAGGAAGGCTCGCACAACAGGCTCATCGCGATCATCACTCGCTGGCGCATGCCCCCGGAAAGCTCATGCGGATACTGAGTCAATCGGCGTTTCGGTTCCGGAACATGCACCCGCTCGAGCATGCGGCCGGCGAAGGATCGCGCATCCTTCCACGGCATTCCCAAATGAGTAACCATGACTTCCGCCAGTTGCGTGCCTACCGTCAAGTGCGGCGTCAACGAGGTCATCGGATCCTGAAAAATCATGGTGAGCTGCGAGCCGCGGACGCGGTTTAGCGTCGGCCCATCGACTCTCAACAATTCATTGCCCTCAAATCGAACGCTGCCGCTGACCTGCGCGTTGCCGTCAAGCAGTCCCATGGCCGCCATGAAGATCTGTGTCTTGCCGGATCCTGATTCCCCGACCAGCCCTACGCATTCGGAGGGTGCGATGCTGAAAGACACACCGTCGACCGCCTCGATGATCCCGGTGCGATGCGAGAAGCTGATGCGTAAACGGTCGACACTCAATGTCGGAACCATGTCAGCCATCCTTGACGTCGAGGGCGTCGCGCAGGCCATCGCCGAAGATGTTCAAGCAAAGCAACAGAACCGCCAAGAAGCTGCCGGGAACCAGCAAGATCCAGGGAGCGGCTTCCATTTCGCCGGCACCCTCGGCGATCAGGGTGCCCAAGCTTGCGCCCGGTTCCTGAATTCCCAATCCAAGAAAGCTCAAGAAGCTTTCGAACAGGATGATCTGCGGCACGGTGAGCGTGGCGTACACGATCACCGGTCCGATGACATTGGGGACGACGTGCCTCAAGATGATGCGGCCTGTGCCGGCTCCCGATGCGATCGCAGCCTCGATGAATTCCCGTTGACGAATGCTCAAGGCCTGGCCGCGAACGATGCGGGCCATGGTCAGCCAGCCGACGGCGCCTATCGCGAAAAACAGGAGATATTCACTGCGCCCAAAAATGACCGTCAAAAATATCACGAAGAAAATCAGCGGCAATCCGCTCAGGATTTCGATCAATCGCATCATCAAATGATCGGTGCGGCCGCCGATGTAGCCTGCGATGGCCCCGTAGCTCACGCCGACCAGCAGACTGATGATGCTCGCCGCCAATCCGATGGCAATGCTGACCCGCGTGCCGGCGAGTGTCCTCACGAACAAATCGCGTCCCAAGCGATCGGTTCCGAACCAATGCGAACTTTGCATGCCGGGGCGTGCCGCGATGTGCAGCCAATCGAGTGTCTGCGAATTGTTCGGGCTGATCCACGGCCCGAGCCATGTCAACACGAGGATCACGCACAGCGCCGCCACAGCTACAACGGCTGCGGGATTCGTTCTCGAGCGTCGCGCCGCCGCATCGGCGAGTCCGCCCACTCTCAATGCCTCACGCGCGGATCAAGCCACGCGTACAAGAGATCGACGAGCAGCCCCATACCGATGAGCAAGGTCGAATAAATGATCACCATGCCGAGCACCAAGGTGTAGTCCCGGTTGAGCGCGCCTTGCACGAGATATCGTCCGATTCCAGGCAGTCCGGCGATGGACTCGACCACCAACGAGCCGGTCATGATCGAGGCAACGGCCGGAACCAGGTAGCTCGCCACCGGTATGAGCGCAGGGCGCAAAGCATGGCGCAAAATAACCGTGTGCAGCGGCAAGCCCTTGGCGATGGCAGTGCGAATGAAGTGACTGCGCAGCACCTCGATCATGCTGCCGCGCGTGAGCCGCGCAATGTACGCCAAGGGCGGTAACATCAACGCGATAACGGGCAGCGCAAGATGTCGAATCGATCCCGCTTCCCAGCCCGCGACCGGCAGCCAGTGCAAATAGACGCCGAACAGAAGGCCGAGAAACGGCAGCACCACGAAGGAAGGAATCGCGATGCCCACGACCGCCAGGGACATCGTCGCGTAGTCGGCCGCCGAGTTGTGGTGGAGCGCGGCAAATGTGCCGAGAGGAATGCCTAAACCCAATGCCAGAACCATGGCAATCACGCCAAGCTGCAATGTGACGGGAAAGCCCTGTCCGATCAATTCAGTGACGGTAAAGTCCTTATATTTGAACGAGGGGCCGAAATCGCCGTGCAGCAGCGATTTGAGGTAGCGCTCGTATTGCGTCCAAATTGGCTGGTCCAATCCGTACGCGCTCTGCAGGTTCGCCGCAATTTCAGGAGACAGCGTTTGCTCTTGATCGAAAGGACCGCCGGGCGCTGCACGCATCAAAAAAAAAGTGGCCGTGATGATAATCAGCAGCGTCGGAATAGCGCCGGCCAGCCTCGTGAAAAAGTAGCGGATCACCTTGCTGAGTCTATCGACTGACCGCGAGGTGGACAAGGGAAGTGTGGCTCCTTAGACTAGCTGGCCGACCAACGTATGAGGTTTCATGGACTCCACCCGCCCCATCCGCGCGCTCATGCGCGGCCTTGACGCGCTGACCATTCTTAACTTACGCGACGGTGCGACGGTCTCGGAGATTGCTCATGAGATTCGCCTGCCGCGCACCACGGTCTATCGGATCTTGGAGACCTTGTGCCTTTCCGGCTTCGTGTTTCGAGACAGCGCGGACGAGCGCTATCGATTGACGATTCTGGTCCGGGGCTTGAGCGGAGGATTTGATGATGAAGCGTGGGTCCATCAGATCGCCAAACCGGCGATTTATCAGTTATGCAGCGAGATCGTCTGGCCCGTGAGCATTGCCACCTTGTCAGGCACGAAAATGATGCTGCGTGAGGCCACCGATCACGCTACTCCACTGGCGATTGAGCGCTATTCAGCCGGCATTCAATTGCCCTTGCTCACCAGCGCGACCGGGCGGGTGTATCTCGCCTACTGTCCGCTCGCGCAGCGCGATGCACTCATTGAGATTTTGGCGCGCTCCACCAAGGAAGACGACAAACCCGCGCGCGATCGCGGTGACTTGCTGCGCGCGCTCACGGAAATCAAGGCTCACGGCTACGCGACCGCCACCCGCACACGCCGCCTCATAGACGAATACACCGTGAGCGTGCCCGTTCCAATGAACGACCGCCTGGCTGCGCTGACCGTGCGTTTTGCCGCTTCCGCACTGCCGCTGAAGACCGGGCTCGAGCGTTTTCTACCAAAGTTGCGCCAGTGCGCGGCTAAAATCAGTACCGTATTTTTGGAACAACAGGCCGAAGCGCGCGCTAAAAGTGCGCCGCAGGCAACCGCTTAAGGAGCTTACGTGCAGAAGATCATGGTCTGTATAAAACGCGTCGTTGATTACAACGTGCGCATACGGGTCAAGCCCGATGGCAGCGGCGTCATGCTCGACGGGGTCAAGATGAGCGTGAATCCGTTTGATGAGATTGCGCTCGAGGAGGCGCTGCGCATCAAGGAGCGCGGTTCGAATATCGAGGTCGTCGCGGTGAGCATCGGTGTGGCCGATACCCAGCAGCAATTGCGTACGGCCCTCGCCATGGGCGCCGATCGCGCAATTCTCGTGCAAACGGACGTGGCCGTCGAACCACTGACCGCGGCTCAGACTTTTCTGGCGTTGGCGAAGAAGGAAAATCCGGATCTGATTTTCCTCGGCAAACAGGCCATTGACGATGATGCCAACCAAACCGGGCAAATGTTGGCCGCGATCTGGGACCGGCCGCAGGCAACCTACGCGTCGAAGATCGAGATTTCAGCGGGCAAGGCGAGCGTCACCCGCGAAGTCGACGCGGGCTTGGAGACCATCGAGGTCGACCTGCCGGCTGTGGTCACCGTGGATTTGCGGTTGAACGAACCGCGCTATGTGAAGCTGCCGGACATCATGAAAGCCAAGAAAAAGCCTTTGGAAGTGACGTCGCTCGACGCCCTCGGAATCAGCACGGGAGTTTTGCTCAAGACTCTGAAGACCGAACCGCCGCCGCAGCGCCAAAAGGGCGTGATGGTCAAGGATGTGGCGGAACTCGTCGATGTCCTCAAGAAAAAGGGTCTGATCTGATGCACAAGGTACTCATTATCGGCGAACACGACGGAAAAGCGCTGAATCCGGCCACTGCCAAGTGCGTCACTTGCGCAACGAATATTCCCGATGCCGAGATCACCGTCGCTCTGCTCGGCGCCGACACATCCTCCGTTGCCTCGCAGGCTGCCGCCATCACCGGCGTGAAGTCCGTCTTGCGCGTGGATCGGCCGGAGAATATGCACCCGCTGGCCGCGATTTTCGCGCCGCAAGCGGCCGCCCTGGCTGCCGATTACACGCACGTGTTCGGACCCTCGACGAGCTTTGGCAAGGATTTGATGCCGCGGATCGCGGCGTTGCTCGGGGTTACGCAGGTCAGCGATTTGATGGCGGTGGAAGCGCCTTACCGGTTTCGCCGTCCCATTTACGCGGGCAACGCCATCGTGACGGTGGAAGCAGACCCCACCCGCAAACTCATCGCGACCGTGCGCGTGGCGTCCTTCCAGGCGGCGCCCGGCGGTGGACAGGCCACCGTCGACTCCAAGACATTGAACGTCTCCCTGCCCTCGCATACCCGTTATGTGGGAGCCAAGTCCGGCTCCACCGACCGGCCGGATCTGCAAACCGCGGCGCGCGTGGTATCCGGCGGCCGGGCCTTGGGCAGCGCGGAGAATTTCAAATTGCTGTTCGGCTTGGCCGATAAGCTGGGCGCGGCGGTCGGCGCATCGCGCGCGGCGGTTGATGCCGGATATGCGCCGAACGAAATGCAGGTTGGCCAGACCGGCAAGATCATCTCACCGGAGATGTACATCGCCATCGGAATTTCCGGTGCGATTCAACATCTGACGGGAATCAAAGACGCACGCACCATCGTGGCCATCAACAAGGACGGTGAAGCGCCGATCTTCGAGGTCGCGGATGTCGGCTTGGTGGGCGATCTATTTCAAATCGTGCCGGAGCTCGAGAGGCTCTTGGGCTAGAACTCACCGGGGAACCAAAGCGGCGCGGCTTCTAAGGGCTGCGCCGCTCGTCAGACGCTCGTCTAGAGTTGCTTCAGGACGTAGTCCGCGGCGGAAACTTTGAACTCGCCCGGCGCCTCGATATCCACCTGCGTTGCAACGCCGTTTTTGACGATGAGGGCGAAGCGCTGGCCGCGCGTGCCCATGCCAAACTTCGAGCCATCCATTTCCAGCCCCAAGGCCTTGACGTAAGCGCCGTTGCCGTCCGCCAGCATAAGAATCTTGTCGCCGACTCCGCCATGCTTGCCCCATGCGTTCATCACGAACACGTCATTGACCGCCGTGCAGGCAATCGTATCAACGCCTTTTGCCTTGATCTGATCTGCCAGTTCCACAAATCCGGGCAAATGCTTGGCATCGCAGGTCGGCGTAAATGCGCCGGGCACCGAGAACAGCACCACCGTCTTGCCGGCAAACAGCTGCTCGGTCGTCATCTTTTGAGGGCCGTCCTTGGTCATGCGAGTGAACGCGCCTTCAGGCATTTTTTCGCC
>Ga0137412_10000230_pt1 | contig 37004 bp, 38 predicted proteins | sample CZODoug2_1_16fun_FD_122160 | JGI IMG/M metagenome (GOLD analysis project Ga0137412, IMG submission 122160) | Vadose zone soil fungal communities from Angelo Coast Range Reserve, California, USA - CZODoug2_1_16fungal (Hybrid Assembly) | ecosystem: Environmental > Terrestrial > Soil > Vadose zone...
GAGCCCGCGCGGTAGGTTGCCGGTGATCACGAGGCCGGACCTGCCCAGGATGAGGACGTGACAGCACAGCCCGCCGGTACGAATCCGGTCCCGCACGAGCGCAGTGCCCGCTTCTCCGGCGTGGTGGCGCTCGACGGTCCGTCCGGCACCGGGAAATCGACCGTCGCGCGGATGCTCGCGCGGCGATTGGGTGCGCGCTATCTCGATACCGGCGCGATGTATCGGGCCGCGACTCTCGCCGTGCTCGACCGAACGGTCGACGTCCGGGAACAGGACCGGGTGGCCGACGCCGTTCGGGCGGCCAATATCACCATCTCCACCGATCCGGATCGGGTCGGCATCGAGCTAGACGGCCGAGCGGTCGACGCGCAGATCCGCTCGGCACCGGTCACTGCCGCAGTGAGCGCGGTGTCGGCCGTTCCCGCGGTGCGGACCGTGCTCGTCGAGCAGCAACGCCGGCTGATCAGTGACGGGCCGATCGTGGTGGAGGGTCGCGACATCGGCTCGGTCGTCTGCCCCGACGCTCGCGCGAAGTTCTACCTCACCGCTTCACCCGAAGCCCGCGCCTCGCGCCGGGCCAAGGAGCTCGGCCCGGGCATGGATGTGACGGCGGTCGGTGCGGACTTGCAGCGCCGTGACCAGCTCGACAGCACCCGGGCGATGAGCCCCTTGGCTCGAGCTGCGGACGCGGTGGAGGTCGATACGACTGAGCTATCCATCGATGAAGTGGTAGATCGTCTTGTCGACATAGTGCTGAATCGAGCGACTGAGGCAGATGCGTAGGCGGGCCGCGCCGCGGCGTCCGGCGGAGTTACTGTGCCGTCCGGCAGGATTGGTGACGTGACCGAGCCCGACGATTTCACGACCGAGACGCCTCCGGCGGCGCCGGTCGTTGCCGTGGTCGGCCGGCCGAACGTCGGCAAGTCGACCCTGGTCAATCGCATCCTCGGCCGTCGCGAAGCGGTCGTGCAAGACGTCCCCGGCGTGACCCGCGACCGGGTGGCCTACGACGCGTTGTGGTCCGGGCGGCGGTTCACGCTCGTCGACACGGGCGGTTGGGAACCCGACGCGCGCGGCCTGCAGGCGATGGTGTCCGCGCAGGCGCAGCGAGCCGTTCAGACCGCCGATCTCGTCCTCTTCGTGGTGGACGGTCGCACCGGGGCCACCGAAACCGATCTCACCGTCGCCCGCACGTTGAGACGAGCCGAGCAACCGGTGATCCTCGCGGTGACCAAGATCGACGACGAGCGGGGGGAGGCCGACGCCGCCGAGCTGTGGAGCCTGGGGCTGGGGCAGCCGTACGCGGTGAGCGGATTGCACGGTCGCGGCAGCGGAGAGCTGCTCGATGCCGTGCTCGAGGCCCTCCCGGACGCGCCCGCCGAGACGGTTATCGACGAAGGTCCGCGCCGGGTCGCCCTGGTGGGGCGTCCCAACGTCGGCAAGTCCAGCTTGCTGAACCGCGTCACCGGCGACGCCCGGTCGGTCGTCGACGCCGTGGCGGGCACCACGATCGACCCGGTCGACAGCCTCGTCGAGCTGGGCGGAGAGACGTGGCGCTTTGTCGACACGGCTGGCCTGCGACGCCGCGTCCATCAGGCTGCTGGCATGGAGTACTACGCCAGCCTGCGGACCGCCGGCGCCATCGAGGCGGCCGAGGTCGCGGTGGTCCTGCTGGACGCGTCGGAGCCCCTGTCCGAACAGGATCAGCGCGTCATCGCGGCAGTGGTCGAAGCGGGCCGTGCCCTCGTCATCGCGTTCAACAAGTGGGATCTCGTCGACGAGGACCGCCGCGAGCGCCTCGAGCGGGAGGTGAGTCGTGAGCTGGCGCGGGTGCAGTGGGCGCCCCGAGTGAACGTGTCGGCCGAGACCGGTCGGGCCGTCGAGAAGCTCGCCGGAGCACTGCGCACGAGCCTCGCGTCGTGGGATCGGCGCGTCTCCACCGGCCGGCTGAACGCCTGGCTCACCGACGTCGTCGCGGCCACCCCGCCGCCCGGGCGCGGTGGCAAGGTGCCGCGCGTGCTCTTCGCCACCCAAGCCGACAGCCGTCCGCCCCGATTCGTGCTTTTCACGACCGGCTTCCTCGAGGCGAGCTACCGCCGCTTCCTGGAACGGCGTCTGCGAGAGGACTTTGACTTCGCCGGAACGCCGATCGAGATCTCGGTTCGGGTGCGCGAGCGACGCGTCGCCCGGCGCTAACCGGCGCGGATCGGCGCGGCGGCTACGCTAGGGTTTCCTCGCACGGCCGGGACGTGGCGCAGCTTGGTAGCGCACCTGACTGGGGGTCAGGGGGTCGTGGGTTCGAATCCCGCCGTCCCGACTCGTAACTCGAATGCCAGTGGGATCGGCGCGCACCGCGGGCGCCGATTCGCTCAAGCCCGAGACGGAGGTGGCGTGGCGTCGGGCGCTCCGGATGACCTCACCGAGGTTGCCGCGCAGCGCGTGGTCACCGTGCCCAACGCGCTCAGCGTTCTGCGCCTGCTCGGCGTGCCGCTGTTCCTGTGGCTGCTGCTCGGACCGCACGCCGACGTCGCCGCGTTGATCGTGCTAGCGGTGTCCGGATTCACCGACTGGGCCGACGGGGTCCTGGCCCGCAAGCTCAACCAGACCAGCAAGCTCGGCGCCCTGCTCGATCCGGCCGCCGACCGCCTCTACATCGTTGCCACGCTCGTCGGGCTGACCTTGCGCCACATCATCCCGTGGTGGCTCGCGGCGATCATCGTCGGACGGGACTTGCTCCTGTCGCTTACGCTGCCCGTGCTCCGCCGCCACGGCTACGGACCACCGCAGGTGCACTACCTGGGCAAGGCGGCCACGTTCAACCTGCTCTACGCGTTCCCGCTGCTGCTGCTCGCCGCGCGCGACGGAACGGTGGCCGACGTGGCCCGTCCGATCGCCTGGGCCTTTACGATCTGGGGGACAGCGCTCTACCTCTGGGCCGGCGCGCTGTACGTCATCCAGGTCGACCAGTTGACCCGGCGTCGGGAGTCGGCGACGTGACATCTCGACGTAGCGCTACCTCGACAGATCTCCTTGTCGACTTGGTGACCAACACCGCAGATCCCGGGTACGCCGCCGCGGCCGCCCGCCGCGGGCCGGGCGCGCCGCGGCGCTGGTTCGATCGTCCGGCCGTTGTGCTCGGCTGCTTGCTGGTCGGCTTCACTTTCGCGATCGCCTACGTACACACCCACCGGGATGCGCCCTCCGCGGCAAAGGTGCACGACGATCTCGTGGCCCGGGTCAAGGCCGCTCAGTCGTCGGGCAACGCACTGGAGGCCAAGGCCCAGCGGTTGGGAACCGAGATCACCCGAGCCCGCGATCACGTGCTGCCCGGCACCTCACTCGGGGCGCAGCTGCAGCTGAGCGAACTGCTCGCCGGGGCCACGCCGGCCGTTGGACCCGGACTGCAGGTCAAGCTCGGCAATCCGCCGCAGCCGACGACCACGCCGGACAACGGCCGTCCCGGCTCGACGCCGATCGGCGGTACCGAGGTCCTTACCGATCGCGACGTGCGTAGCGTCGTCAACGAGCTGTGGCACGACGGTGCCGAGGCGATCTCGGTCAACGGCGTGCGGCTCACCCCGACCTCCGCCATCCGGTTCGCGGGTCAGGCCGTCCTGGTCGACTTCGCCCCCATCACCTCTCCATACACGATCGAGGCCATAGGAGACAGTGACGTGCTCGTGACGAGCTTTGCCGACAGCGAGGTAGCCAGCCGCTACCACACCCTGGCCGGGGCGAACGGCATCAGTTTCTCCTGGTCGCAGCAGAGCAAGGTGCACCTGCCGGCCACCGCGGCCGTCACGCCGAGGTACGCCCGCCCCGCCGAGACGAAGGGCCCGCGATGATCGCCGGATTCGCCCTGGCTGTCGGTGTCATCGTCGGCCTGATCCTGCGCCCGACGGTGCCCCACTGGCTCGAGCCGTACCTGCCGATCGCCGTGGTGGCCGCGCTCGACGCCGTCTTCGGTGGCATCCGGGCCCGGTTGGACGGCATCTTCGACTCCAAGGTGTTCGTCGTGTCCTTCGTGTCCAACGTCGTGGTGGCCGCGTTGATCGTGTTCCTGGGCGACAAGCTGGGCGTGGGTGGCCAGCTCTCCACCGCCGTCGTGGTCGTGCTCGGTATCCGCATCTTCGGTAACGCCGCCGCGATCAGAAGGCACGTATTCCGAGCATGACCAGCGACGACGACGAGCGCGCGACCGGCGAAACCCAGGCCGAGGAAACAGAACCACCGGGCGATGAGCGCTCGCGCGAAGAGCCCGCCGGCCGCGACGCGGAGGCGCCGCGAGGCGCGTTCGGATCCGGGATTGCCCCCGAGCTTGCGAGTGGGGCGAGCCTGGATCCGACTCCGGCGGATAAGTCAGATCCGACTCCGGCGAATAGGTCAGTGCGAGCGTGGAGCCGACTCCGGCGGGACAAGAAGAGCGCCGGGATCCTGATCGGGGTGCTCACCGCGATCCTCGGATTCGCCATCGCGGTGCAGGTGCGGTCGAACTCGTCCTCGGACAGCCTGTCCAACGCCCGCGAGGACGACCTGATCCGCATCCTCGACGACCAGAACGCTCGGGCCGAGCGGCTCAACCAGCAGATCGCCGACCTGCAGGCCACCCTGGACGAGCTGCAGCGCAGCGGTAACAGCGACGCGGTCGCTCAGCAGCAAGCTGAACGTGAGCTTCAGTCACTCGAGGTACTGCTCGGCACGGTGCCGGCCACCGGCCCGGGTATCACCGCCGACATCACCGATCCGCAGCACAAGCTCAAGGCCGAGGATCTGCTCGATGTCGTCGAGGAACTGCGCGGTGCCGGCGCCGAGTCGATCCAGTTCGGCTCGGTGCGAGTGACCACTGCCACGAGCTTCACCGATGACAGCGGTGGCGTCCAGGTCGACGGCCAGCAGGTCAGCCCGCCGTACCGGGTACTGGCCATCGGCGATCCGAAGACGCTCGACACCGCGCTCAACATTCCCGGCGGAGTGGCGGCGACGGCCCGCAACGCCGGCGGCGACGCCCAGATCGTCGAGCAGCAGCAACTCGACATCATGGCGCGCAGCAGCGTGCCCAGCCCCAAATACGCGGCGCCGGGCGGACGGTAGTGTTCGGCCGGTTCACAGCAATCCACCGATCGGGTGAGAGGTTCAAGCGATGGCAGAGGTTCCCGACGACCTGAAGTACACCGCCGAACACGAGTGGGCCAGAGTCGGCGGAACGACCATCCGGATCGGCGTCACCGATTATGCGCAGGAGGCGCTGGGCGATGTCGTCTACGTGACGCTGCCGGAGGTCGGGGCGAAGGTCGGTCAGGGTGAAACGTTCGGCGAGGTCGAGTCCACCAAGAGCGTGTCGGACCTGTACGCGCCGATCACCGGGACGGTCACTGCGCGCAACGATGAACTCGAATCGAGGCCGGAGCTGATCAACAGCGACCCGTATGGCGAGGGGTGGATCGTCGAGATCGAGGCGGCCGACCCGGCCCAGGTCGACGGGCTGCTCGACCCCGCTGCTTACGGCACGCTCAGCTCCTGATGGCCCACCGCTGATTGCCGTGCCCTGCCCGGGCAAACTAGGCTCGCGGCACCGGTCCGGTTGCGCGAAAACGTGGCGCGGCAGGCCGGTTACAACCCCCCGGCGACCGTGAGCGTTTTCGGCCAGGCAATCATGTCTTGCGCACCGCTCGCATCGTCCGCATAGGAAGGGGCACCCGAGTGTTCTGCACTGCCTGTGGCGCCGAGAACCCCGTTGGTGGCCGATTCTGCTCCAACTGTGGCGCCGCGCTGCCCGAAACCGGCTACGCGAACGCCCCCGATGCGACGAGCGTGATCTCGGCGACCGGTGGCCTCTCCGACACCGAGGGCGAGTTCTCGCCCGAGGCGCACCAGGGTGCGGTCGACGCGCTCACCCCGGGCTCGGCCCTGCTGGTGGTCAAACGCGGGCCCAACGCCGGCAGCCGTTTCTTGCTCGACCAGGACGTCACCACTGCTGGCCGCCACCCCGACAGCGATATTTTTTTAGACGATGTCACAGTCTCGCGTCGGCATGCCGAGTTCCGTCGCGAGGGCAGTGGCTATACCGTCCATGACGTGGGCTCGCTCAACGGCACGTACGTGAACCGTGAACGCATCGACGCGGCCCCGCTCGCGGGAGGCGACGAGGTGCAGATCGGCAAGTTCCGGCTGGTGTACCTGACCGCCGCCGTTCGAGCGGGGGTCGGGGCAGGACAGCCGGCGTGAGGCGGCCGGTCGGCGACCGGCCGAGCGTGGTCGCCTCATGACCGCGACCAGTGCGGCGACGCAGGCGACGCTGTCCATCGGCGAGGTGCTGACCCAGCTGCGCGGCGACTTCCCGGACATCACCATCAGCAAGATCCGCTTCCTGGAGACCGAGGGGCTGGTCCGCCCGGACCGCACGCCGTCCGGGTACCGCAAGTTCTCACCGGCGGACGTCTCGCGGCTGCGCTACGTCCTCGCCCAGCAACGCGACCACTACCTGCCGCTGCGTGTCATCAAGGACCAGCTGGACGCGATCGACCGCGGATTGGTGCCGCCCGGTCCGGGAGGCGTGCCGCGGGTTCCTCACCTGGCCATCGCCGACAACGCCCCGACGGCCGAGCACTTCCGGCCGGTCACACCGACGTTGCGGCTGTCCCGCGACGAGCTGCTCAACGCCACCGGGCTCAATGCCGAGCAGCTCGGTGAGCTCGAACAGTTCGGCATGATCAGCGCTCGGGCCGGCGGCCACTACGACGACGATGCGCTCGCCGTCGGCCAGGTCGTCGCCGAACTCGCGCGCTACGGACTCGAGGGGCGTCACCTGCGCGCGTTCCGGACGGCCGCCGAGCGCGAGATCGGGCTGTTCTCGCAGGTCGTCGGCCCGATGGCCCGGCAGAAGGGCGCCGAGGCGAAGGCCCGCGCCGAGGAAGCCGTCCGCGACCTGGCCTCCTTGTCGGTGCGCCTGCACGCGGCACTTGTCCAGATCGGTCTGCGCGATGTGGCGGGCGGATCGTCCTGAACGTGCTTTGACGGGACTTGGCCACGCCCAGGCACATCCTTTGCGTGTAGCGTCGAATACGCACAGATTCAGCTGCCAGGAGGAACTCTCGTGCATCCCTTGCGCGTCATCGGCGTGCGTGTCGAGCTGCCGGCGAACCAGCCGGTTGTCTTGCTGCGCGAAGAGGACGGGGTGCGCTACCTGCCCATCTGGATCGGCGCGGTCGAGGCGTCGGCCATCGCGTTTCAGCAGCAAGGCGTGCAGACCGTCCGGCCGCTCACCCACGACCTGATGCGTGATCTCATCAAGGCGCTGGGCGTCCGGCTCGAGGCAGTCCACATCACCGAGCTGCGCGATGACGTGTTCTACGCCGAGCTGCGCTTTCACGGCGGCGTGAGCGTCAGCGCCCGGCCGTCGGACGCCATCGCGCTGGCCTTACGCTGCGACGTGGCCATCCTCGGCACGGACGCCGTCCTCGACGCCGCCGGCATCGAGATCCCCGACGAGCAGGAGGACGAAGTCGAACGGTTCCGGGAGTTCCTGGACAACGTCTCGCCCGAGGACTTCGCCTCGGGAACTTAACGCCTTGCTACTCTCAACCTCTCGATGAGGGTGACGTCGCTCGGCGCGTCGCGTTGACCACCACGACGGACGGTCCTACCGTCAGCCCATCGACACACTTCTTCTGCGGCGACTCGGTGTCACCCCGTCGCACGCCAACCCGCGAGGAGGCGCCACCATGGCCGACGACGTGCTACCTGACGTCGGACTTCAGGCGCCCCTGCAAGGCACCCTTTTCGCCGATCCGGCCGGCTCCCCGAACGAGCACGTCGGCTACCGCGGGCCGACCGCGTGCGCCGCGGCCGGCATCACCTATCGCCAGCTCGACTACTGGGCTCGGACGGCGCTGGTCGAACCCTCGATCCGCTCGGCTACCGGCTCGGGTAGCCAGCGGCTCTACTCGTTCAAGGACATCCTGGTCCTCAAGGTCGTCAAGCGACTGCTCGACACGGGCGTCTCATTGCAGAACATCCGTACCGCGGTCGACGCGCTGCGCACTCGCGGGGTCGACGACCTGGCCCGGATCACGCTGCTCTCCGACGGCACCACGGTGTACGAGTGCACGTCATCCGAAGAAGTGGTCGACCTGCTGCGCGGCGGGCAGGGCGTGTTCGGCATCGCGGTCAGCGGCGCGCTGCGTGAGCTGGTCGGCTCCCTGGCCCAGCTGCCGGGGGAGCGCGCCGACGGCGCCGAGATCGTCGAGAGCCCGTCCGTGACCGACGAGCTGTCCCGGCGGCGCCAGCAGCGCACGGCCAGCGCGTAGTCGCCGGCGTTGCCGGCATCACCTTCGGCTTGACGCTGGACCGACGCCTGCTGCTGGTACCGTCGAACCAGGCTGCTGATCACGCGCGGGAGAGCCGACCCGGTACATCCGAGGCGGCGCCGAAGGGGCAACTTCCCCGGAACCTCTCAGGCACCCGGACCGCGCGGACTAGGCCACTCTGAAGGGCACTCGCCCGACAGACGGGGCGCACGCGTCGCACGGCGCGCGCAGCACCGTCTCGCCGAGTAGGAGCGCTACCCGATGACCGATCAGCGGAGCCTGTTCGACCTCGAGCACACGTCTGAGTTCGTGTCGCGCCACGTCGGTGTGGCCGAGGACGGCGACCAGCAGCGCATGCTGGAGACCGTCGGCTACGCCTCGCTCGACGACCTGCTCGCCGACGCCGTTCCGGCCAGCATTCGCGAGAAGCTGGCGCTCGCCTTGCCGCCCGCCGCGCCGGAGGCCGAGGTCGCCGCCGAGCTGCGCGATCTCGCCGCACGCAACCGGGTTACCACCTCGATGATCGGGCTCGGCTACTACGACACGATCACGCCGCCGGTGATCCGCCGCAACGTGCTCGAGAACCCCGCGTGGTACACGGCCTACACGCCGTACCAGCCCGAGATCAGCCAGGGTCGTCTCGAGGCGCTGCTGAACTTTCAGACGGTGGTCGAGGATCTCACCGCACTGCCGATCGCCGGCGCGTCGCTGCTCGACGAGGGCACCGCGGCCGCCGAGGCGATGACGCTGGCCCATCGGGTTGCCCGCGCGGGCGATGTCTTCCTCGTCGACGCCGACGTGCTGCCGCAGACCCTGGCCGTTGTGCAGACGCGCGCCCGGCCGCTCGGCCTCAATGTGGTGACACACGACTTCGCCCAGCCGCTACCGTCCGGCGATGTGTTCGGGGTGCTCGTGCAGTACCCGGGTGCGTCCGGCGCGGTGCGCGACCTTCGCCCGATCGTCGACGCCGCCCACGAGCGCGGCGCCCAGGTGGTCGTCGCCGCCGACCTGCTCGCGCTCACCCTGCTCGTGCCGCCCGGCGAGGTCGGCGCGGACATCGCGGTCGGCACCACGCAGCGGTTCGGGGTACCGATCGGGTTCGGCGGTCCGCACGCGGGCTATATCTCGATCAGGTCTGGACTCGAGCGACAGCTGCCCGGACGGTTGGTGGGCGTGTCGGTCGACGCCGACGGCAAGCCGGCCTATCGGCTCGCGCTGCAGACCCGCGAGCAGCACATCCGCCGCGAGAAGGCGACCAGCAACATCTGCACCGCGCAGGTGTTGCTCGCGAACATCGCCAGCATGTACGCCGTGTACCACGGCCCGGAGGGGCTCACCGCGATCGCGTCGCGGATCCGGCGGTTGGCCGGCATCCTGGCCGGCGGGCTACGCGAGAGCGGCGTCGAGGTCGGTGACGCGCCGATCTTCGACACGATCACCGTGCGGGTGCCCGGACGCGCGCACTCGGTGGTGGCGGCCGCGTTGAGCGAGAGCATCAACTTGCGCCTCGTCGATGACGACACGGTCTCGATCTCCTGCGACGAGGTCACTCGACGCGGGCACGTCGTCGCCGTCTGGCGCGCCTTCGGCCTCGGGCTCAGCTTCACCGATGTCGAGCGGCTGGACGTCGCTGATCCACTGCCCGACACGCTGACTCGCACTTCGCCGTTCCTCAGCCACCCTGTATTTTCGGCGCACCGCTCCGAGACCTCGATGCTGCGCTACCTGCGTCGACTGGCCGATCGTGACTACGCGCTCGATCGCGGCATGATCCCGCTCGGCTCGTGCACCATGAAGCTCAACGGCACCACCGAGATGGAGCCCATCAGCCTGCCCGGGTTCGCAAGCCTGCATCCGTTCGCGCCGGTCGGGCAGTTCGACGGCTACGCGCAGCTGTTCGACGACCTGACGAAGTGGCTCGCCGAGATCACCGGCTATGACGCCGTGTCGTTGCAGCCCAACTCCGGCGCCCAGGGCGAGTTCGCCGGGTTGCTCGCGATCGCCGCGTATCACGAGGCGCAGGGCAACACGCATCGCGACGTCTGCCTCATCCCGGCCAGCGCGCACGGAACCAACGCGGCGAGCGCCGTGCTCGCCGGCCTGCGGGTCGTGGTGGTGAAGACCGCCGGCGATGAGGGCGAGATCGATCTGGACGATCTGCGGGCCAAGCTCGCCGAGCACGCCGAGTCGCTCGCCGCGTTGATGGTGACCTACCCGTCCACCCACGGCGTCTTCGAGGACCACATCGCCGAGGTGTGCGCCCTGGTGCACGATGCCGGCGGGCAGGTGTACCTCGACGGCGCGAACCTCAACGCCATGGTCGGGTTGGCCCGTCCCGGGAAGTTCGGCGCGGACGTCTCGCATCTGAATCTGCACAAGACGTTCTGCATCCCGCACGGCGGCGGCGGGCCGGGCGTCGGCCCGGTGGCGGTCCGCTCCCATCTCGCGCCCTACCTGCCGAGCCACCCGTTGCAGTCGAAGGCCGGACCGGTGACCGGCAGCGGCGCGATCGCGGCGGCCCCGTGGGGTTCGGCGTCGATCCTGCCGATCACCTGGGCCTACCTGCGCCTGATGGGCCCGACCGGGTTGACCCGGGCGACGGCCATCGCGATCCTGTCGGCCAACTACCTCGCGAAGCGACTCGCCCCCTATTACCCGACGCTCTACTCGGGCGCGCAGGGACTCGTCGCGCACGAATGCATCCTCGACCTACGCCAGATCACCCGCGACACGGGCGTGACCGTCGACGACGTCGCCAAGCGGCTGATCGACTACGGCTTCCACGCCCCGACGATGTCCTTCCCGGTTGCCGGGACGCTCATGGTCGAGCCGACCGAGTCGGAGGACCTGGTTGAGCTCGACCGGTTCATCGACGCGATGATCGCGATCAAGGGCGAGATCGACCGGGTCGCCGCCGGGGAGTGGCCAGCGGACGACAACCCGTTGCGCAATGCACCGCACACTGCGCACTGCCTGGTCGGCGAGTGGGCCCACCCCTACTCGCGGGAAGTGGCTGCCTACCCCGACGGCGTCGACCCCGGTGCGAAGTACTGGTCGCCCGTGCGGCGCATCGACGGTGCCTACGGCGATCGCAACCTGGTGTGCGCCTGCCCGCCGGTTGAAGAATTCGCATAACCTATCCGCCGGACACCGGGGTCCGCGCAACCTGCGCCGCGGCTCTTCGCGCGAGCGCTCATCGCCGGGTGGCTGAGTTCGGGGACTACGTCCCGCGCTCAACGAGCGCGCACGGACATCGCCGCGCGGTTCAGCACGGCGGGTGGATCAGAAGCTTGGGTCAGCTGGCCTGACGGTGCACGGCCGCGGCGAGCAGCTCGGTGCGGCGAGCAGCGATGCTCTGGCCGTCCGGCAGGAGTTCACCGGTGTCCTCGAACAGGATGACGCCGTTGCAAAGGAGGCACCAGCCCTGCTCGGGGTGCGACGCGATGACATGAGCAGCATCGCGGTCGAGCGCGTCAGCGGGCGGGCACGGTGGGTTGTGCATGCACGCGCGCAGCGGACGGGCTGGTTGAGCTTCGGTGAGCATTGTCTCTTCCTGTAATCGCTTGCAGTGACCTTCGACACGAGTGTGCTCCCTGCGGTAGGGATGTGCCAGTTAATCAAGACCGGCGACAAGGTGTGTCGCCGAACATATCGCCCAAAACACTGCGGCACATCGGTGTCACTGTCACTTAGGGTGCAGGATCCGTGTTACGGAGCGCATTCGACTGGTCGGCACCGAGTAGCTCTCCGAATGAAATCCGCCAGATCGGCGGCACTTTGTCGTGGTGGCCGAGCTCGGCCCACCGAACCCGCTGCATCACGCGGATCAAACGAAGCGCCACCCGAAACAGGAGTCCGGCGAGCGGCAGTTCGACCAGAAATGCGGCGGCAAGTGACCACCACATGTCACCGGTACCCCAGTCGAGCACCACGTCGAACCACGCGTCGCAGATCAACAGGGTCGCGGTGATGGTCGCCGACGGAACGAGCATCTGCCGCCGCTGCCAGGCGTTCCAGGCCGTCCAGCCGAGAAAGCCCATCAGAACGATGTCGAAGCCTACCCACGCCGCCTTCCATTGGCCGGCCACGTATTGGTCGGGCAGGGTGGCGGCGAGATAGGCGATCCAGGGGATGAGCAGCAGCGAGCTCGTCACAACGACGGTGAGGAAGATCCGCCGCAGTACCAGGACGTGGTGATTCTCCGGTCCCGGGCTTTGCCTTGAGGTCACGTCCGGTCACGTCCGGCCGAGGCGGTCCTGCGCCTCGCTCAGCACGGGTGTGCGGGGAACCCAGTCGGCGAGCGCGGCCGGGTAGCCGGCCTGCTTCGCGGCGTCGATGACTTCGGCGTCGTCGTCGATGAAGGCGGCGATCTCGCGGTTGGCCAGCCGGCGGAGCACTCCGAGCTTGTACAGCCGGGCTGGACGTCGATCGCCACTACCGCGCATGAACAGCTCGCCGACCGGCAACCCGTGCTCGGCCAACCAGTGCGTCGTGACCGTGCGGAGCCACCCGGGCCGCCCGGTCAGCCACACCAGGTCGTGCTGCTGTGCGAGGTCGGCCGCGAGCGTGACACCCTCCGCCAGAGGGGGGTCGTCGCTCGCGGCACCGAAGAAGCCGCCCCAGTCCTTGGGGCGGCTTTCCAGGTAGTGCAGGCGGTGCCGGACATCCGCGACAACGCCGTCGATGTCGAAGACAGCCACGGTCATGGATCGAGCCTAATCGGAGCGCCTCCCGGCGGCGTGCAGCTGGGCACTAGACTGATCGTCTCGTGCGCTTCGTTGACCCGGTTCCGTCGTTCGAACTGACCTACGACGACGTCTTCATGGTGCCGGCCCGGTCTGAGGTCGGGTCGCGCTTCGACGTCGATTTGTCCACAGTGGACGGTAGCGGCGCGACCGTCCCGATCGTCGTGGCCAACATGACTGCCGTCGCCGGGCGGCGCATGGCCGAGACGGTGGCTCGGCGCGGCGGCCTGGTGGTGCTGCCTCAGGACATCCCGGGTCCCGTGGTGCGCGATGTCGTGTCCTGGGTCAAGGCCCGGCATCCGGTATTCGACACTCCGCTGACGCTCGAACCGCAGAGCCCGGTCGGGGACGCGCTGGCCCTGCTGCCCAAACGCGCGCACGGCGCCGTGATCGTCGTCGACGACGAGCGGCCGGTGGGAGTCGTGACCGAGGCCGACTGCCTGGGTGCGGATCGCTTCACGCAGCTGCGGCGAGTGATGTCGTCCCCGGTGCTGACCTTGCCCGACACGGCGTCGCCGCAGAAGGCGTTCGAGTTGCTCGACGCTGCGAATCGGCGGCTGGCCCCCGTCGTCGACGGGTCCGGGCGGCTGGTCGGCGTCCTGACCAAGACCGCTGCGTTGCGGGCGACGCTCTACCGTCCCGCGGTCGACTCGTCCGGGCACTTGCGCGTCGCCGCTGCGATCGGGGTGAACGGCGACGTCGCGGCCAAGGCGGCCGAACTGCTCGAGGCCGGCATCGATGTGCTCGTCGTCGACACCGCGCACGGGCACCAGCAGCGGATGCTCGACGCGCTGGCGGCGGTGCGCTCGGTGTCGCCGTCGGTTCCGGTGGTGGCGGGCAACGTCGTGTCCGCGGACGGCGTCCGCGAGCTGGTAGCGGCCGGCGCCGACATCGTGAAGGTCGGCGTGGGCCCCGGCGCGATGTGCACCACTCGCATGATGACCGGCGTGGGGCGCCCGCAGTTCTCGGCCGTACTTGAGTGTGCGGCGGCGGCGCGTGAGCTCGGCCGGTACGTGTGGGCCGACGGGGGAGTCCGGCATCCGCGCGATGTCGCGCTCGCGTTGGCGGCCGGGGCGTCGGCGGTCATGGTGGGTTCGTGGTTCGCGGGTACGTACGAGTCGCCGGGTGATCTGCACCAGACGGCGGACGGGCGGGCGTACAAGGAGAGCTTCGGCATGGCGTCCGCGCGGGCAGTGGCCAACCGCACGACAGGTGAGGGCGCTTTCGAGCGGGCCCGCAAGGCATTGTTCGAGGAGGGCATCTCCACCGGACGCATGTACCTCGATCCGTTGAGGCCGGGGGTTGAGGACCTCATCGATGTGATCACCGCCGGCGTGCGGTCGGCGTGCACGTATGCAGGTGCGGTGAACCTGACCGAGTTCGCCGATCGGGCCCTGATCGGGGTGCAGAGCGCGTCGGGCTACGCCGAAGGACGTCCGCAATACACGAGCTGGTGAGGGCTGCCCTGCTATTCTCGGTTCATGACTTCGGGTAACGGGCTGTGGTGGTCGTCCATCTAGGACGACCCTTGCTCCACGCAAACCCATCTCCGGGCCGTCCTCGCTGGGCGGCCCGTTTGCATGCCCGGCGTGGTCGACCCTTCGACATCCTTCGGAGGCTTCCATGTCCACCGCAACTACGCTCCTCGCCGAGTCGTCGGTGACAACACCGCTGTCGACGCGGATCCTGACCGGTGATCGCCCGACCGGCGCACTGCACCTCGGGCACTACTTCGGCACGCTCGCGAATCGCGTCGCGCTGCAACGCGCCGGGAACGATCTGCTGATCGTGGTCGCCGACTACCAGGTCATGACCGATCGCGACCATCCCGGCGATCTTGTCCGGGTCGTGCGTGAGATCGTCCTCGACTACCTCGCCTGTGGCCTGGATCCGGACCGGACCACGGTGTTCGTGCACAGTGCGGTTCCCGCGCTGCACCAGTTGATGCTGCCGTTCCTGTCGCTGGTCGGCATGGGAGAGCTGTCGCGCAATCCGACCGTCAAGGAGGAGATCAAGCTCTCCGGGCGCTCGTCCGTGGGTGGGCTGATGATGACGTACCCGGTGCATCAGGCCGCGGATGTGCTGTTCTGCAAGGCGGATCTCGTTCCGGTCGGGCGGGACCAGCTGCCGCACCTGGAATTGACTCGATCGATCGCGCGGCGCTTCAACGATCGGTACGGGCCCGTGTTCCCGCTGCCCGATGCGCTGCTCGGTGAGATGCCCGTGCTGCTCGGCCTGGACGGCCGCAAGATGGGCAAGAGCCTCGGCAACGGCATCTCGTTGCGCGACACGGCCGACGAGGTGGCCGCCAAGCTGCGTTCGGCGCGGACGGACTCCGAGCGCCACATCGCCTTCGAGCCTGAGCGTCGTCCGGAGGTCGCGAACCTGTTGCGGATCGCGGGCCTGTGCGCGGGGCGCGACCCCAGCGACCTGGCCGACGAGATCGCCGGTGGTGGTGCCGCAATGCTGAAGCGGGTGACGGCCGACGCGGTGAACGCGTTCCTTGATCCGATCCGTCGGCGCCGCGCGGGCTTCGACGGGACAGATGCCCGGCTGCTGCTCGAACGCGGGGGTCGACGAGCGAACGCGCTCGCCGAGGAGACCCTGGACGAGGTGCGTGCTGCCATGGGGATGAGCTACGACCAGCGGCGATAGTGGGTCGGTTTGCCAGCTGGCCGATTGTTTTGCATGATTGAACATGTGAACAGTTCTTCAGGTGTTGGCCGTGACCTGGTGTTTTCTGACCGGGCGGTGCTGCTACCGGCGGACGGCGACATCATCGATGCCGCCGAGGTGTTCTCGCTGCTCGCCGATCCGGGGCGGCTGCGGCTGCTCGCCGTGCTGCGGACGGGGGAGGCGAGCGTCGGGCAACTGGCGACGATGGCCGGCATGAGCGAGTCCGCGACGTCACACGCGTTGCGGCTGCTGCGCGCACATCGGATCGTTCAGGTGCGCCGGACCGGTCGGATGGCCTACTACCGGATGGCCGACGAGCACGTCCGGGTGCTGCTCGACACCGCGCTCGAACACGCCGGCCACAGCGGCCTGCTGCATCCGGAGCGCACTGGAGGTGGCACTCGGTGACGGCGATGGCACCGGGGGAGAGCCACCGGGTTGGTCACCGGCACGGCTCGGAGTTTGGGCACGGCTCGGGATCCCGACCCGGCTCGGCATCAGCGCAGGCCGACCGGCGCTGGTTGCTGGCCGCGCTCGCGGTGATCCTCAGTTTCATGGTCGGCGAGGTGATCGCCGGCTTGCTGGCCAACTCCCTGGCCCTGCTCAGCGATGCCGGGCACATGCTGACCGATGCGACCGCATTGCTCGTCGCCGTCATCGCCTCGCGCATCGCCGAACGTCCGGCCAAGGGGGCCTACACCTTCGGGTTCGCGCGGGCCGACGCCCTGTCCGGTCAGGCGAACGGCATCACGCTGGTCCTGCTCGCGGTCTGGTTCACCGTCGAGGCGATCCGCCGGCTCATCGATCCGCCGAACGCCGCCGGCGGCGTCATCGTGATCGTGGCCGGCATCGGGATCGCCGTGAACGTGCTCGCCACAACACTGGCGGCTCGAGCCGACAGGCGAAGCCTCAACGTCCGTGGCGCGGTCGCTCACCTGGTGAACGATCTCTGGGCGTTCGTCGCGACGTTCGTTGCCGGCATCGTGATCATGGTGACTGACTGGACGCGAGCCGACGCGGTGGCCTCGCTCGTGGTCGCCGCGCTGATGACCGTGACGGGCGCCAGGCTGATCCGGGACGCCGGGCGGGTGTTCCTCGAGGCGGCGCCGACCGGCATGGACCCGATGCTCATCGGGTCTGAGCTCGCGGCCTTTCGTGGCGTGGCCCAGATCCACGACCTGCACGTGTGGGAACTCGCGGCCGGAGAGGCCGCGCTGTCGGCCCATGTGCTGGTCGATCGAGTCGATGATTGCCATCTCATCGGTGACGCGATGCGCACGCAGCTGGCCGACGACCACGGCATCGATCACGTCACGCTGCAGATCGACCACGTCTCCAACTCGGCGGACGAGCACTGCGCGGACTCGCACGGTCCGGTACACAGCACCGGGACGGCCGCGGCCGGATGACGAAGGCGGGCCCCGCAACGGGGCCCGCCTCGATTGCCGCGATCACTCGCCGCCGGGCAGGGCGTCCTTCACCTTGTCGACGACCTTCTCGATCTGCTCCTCGTGGCCGAACTTCTTCTCCGCGAAGTCGGCCGCCTTCTCCACACCCTGCTCGACCTGCTCGCTGTGGTCCTTCGCGAAGTCGACCGCCTTGTCCTTCAAACCGTCCAGATCCATCGTCACTCCGATGCCGTCGAGGGATTGTTCGGCGGGGTGCCCGCCGGGCCGCCCCGGACGGCGGCTCGTCGCGACGGTAGCGCGCACCGACGCGTCCGACCAGTCAAACCGGCGCGGTACCGCCTACCCCTTCGTGACCGCGTCGGGTTCGAGGCCGACACCGAGTAGCCAGCCGCGACCGGTCCGAGCATCATGGCCGGTAGGGGTTCTCGATTCGGACGGGGGAGGTTGTCGTGCTGCTGCCGATGTCGCCGGCCGATTCACTGTTCTTGATGGTCGAGACCCGCGAGCATCCGATGCACGTCGGCGGTCTGCAGTTGTTCGTGCCGCCCGACGGCGCCGACGCGAACGACGTACGGCAGATCTTCCAGCAGATGATCGGCGTCGACGACATCCGGCCGTTGTTCCGGCGCCGGGCGCGTCGCTCGGTGACCAGCCTCGGGATGTGGGGATGGGAAGAGGACGCCGACTTCGACATCGAGCACCACGTCCGGCACACCGCGCTACCGCGCCCGGGGCGGGTACTGGAACTGCTCGCGCTGTGCTCGCGGCTGCACAGCAACCTGCTCGACCGCCATCGCCCGCTGTGGGAGGCGTCGCTGATCGAGGGTCTGGCCGATGGCCGCTTCGCGATGTACCTGAAGATGCATCACGCGGTCGTCGACGGGGTGTCGGCGCTGCGGCTGCTACAGAGTGGACTCAGCGAGGATCCGGATCGGCGCGACATGCCCCCGCCGTGGGCGCGCCTGGCCGACGGCGAACGGCCCCCGCGGGCCGCCCGTGATCAGGCCCAAGTGCTGAACGATGCACTGCACTCGGCGATGAACATCCTGGGCGAGGCGGCCGGATTGCCGTCCGTACTGGTCAGGACCGTGAACCGCGGGATCCACGAGCAGACCGCGCCGCTGTCGTTCTCCGCGCCGAGGACGATGCTCAACGTGCCGATCACCGGCGCCCGGCGCTTCGCCGCGCAGTCGTGGCCGATGGAGCGGATCCGCCGGGTCGGCAAGGCGGCCGAGGCCACCGTGAACGACGTCGTGCTCGCCATGTGTTCCGGTGCGCTGCGCAGCTACCTGCTCGGGTTGGACGCGCTGCCCGAATCGCCGCTGATTGCCATGGTGCCGGTGTCCTTGCATGTCGACGACCACCATCGTGAGGGTGGCAACGCGATCGGCGTCGTCATGTGCAACCTGGGCACGCACCTGGCCGACCCGGCTGCACGCCTCGCCGCGATCAACGCGTCGATGACCGACGGCAAGGAAGCGATGGCCGGCATGAGCGCCGTGCAGATCATGGCGATGAGTGCGCTCGGCATGAGTCCGCTGGCGATCGCGCCGTTGCTCGGCGTGCAGAACATGCTGCGGCCGCCGTTCAACCTGGTGATCTCGAATGTGCCCGGACCCCGTTCACCGTTGTACTACAACGGGGCTCGACTCGACGGGCTCTACCCACTCTCGATCCCGGTCGACGGGCAGGCCCTCAACATCACCTGCACGAGCTACTCGGACGAACTCGCCTTCGGGTTGACCGGATGCCGGCGCAGCGTGCCGCACCTGCAGCGGTTGCTCGGTCATCTCGACGACGAATTGAATGCACTCGAGACCGCGGCCGGCGTCGCGTAGTCAGGTCACGCTCTACTTTGATAGCTCCCGCTCGATCGCTGCAACGAGCGTTGGGTCGTCGGGTGTCACCGAAGGGGCGAAGCGGGCCGCCACCTGTCCGTCTCGTGAAACGACGAACTTTTCGAAGTTCCACAGCACGTCGGGGTCCTCGGTCGGTGTGATGTCGTAGCTGCGCAGGTTCGTGCGAAACGATTCCTTGTCGCCGTCGGCGACGGGCGCCTGCGTCGTGAGCTCAGCGTAGAGCGGGTGTTGGTCCTCACCGACGACGCTGATCTTGGCGAATAGCGGAAAGGTGACCGCGTAGTTCGCATCGCAGAACTCGGCGATCTCGTCGTTCGAGCCCGGCTCTTGGCCACCGAAGTTGTTCGCAGGGAACCCGAGCACGAAGAGGCCGTCCTGGTTGTAGCGCCGATGGAGCGCCTCGAGGCCCTCGTACTGCGGGGTCAATCCGCATTTCGAGGCGACGTTGACGACAAGCAGCACCGACTTGTCGTATTGACCGAGCGAGGTCGGCCGGTTGTCGATCGACTCGACCTGGATGTTCTGGAGTGCGGTCATGATGGTGATCCCCTTTGCCGGCGTACTCAGTGGCGACTCGCCCACAACTCTATTGTGCACAATAATATTTGGCAACGCAGGAATGGCTGTACCATTCGACGCATGTCCGTTTCGCCTCCGCAGCTCGCGTTGGACCAACAGCTGTGCTTCGCGCTCTACGACGCCAGCCGGGCGTTGATACGCGCGTACGGTCCGCTGCTCGAGCCGCTCGGACTGACCTATCCGCAGTACGTGGTCATGCTGGCGTTGTGGGAGGCACCCGAGCCGGTAACCGTCGGATCACTTGGCGACCGGGTTGGGCTCGATAGCGGCACGCTCACGCCGCTGCTGAAGCGACTTGAGCAGTCCGGACTCGTCGAGCGCCGCCGTGACCCCAGTGATGAGCGCCGTGTCGTCATCACCCTGAGCTCAGCTGGCTGGGCGTTACGCGACGCTGCCGTCAGTATTCCCGGTCGCCTGCACGATCGCCTCCAACTGGACGTTCCCGCCGCACGCCGGCTTCGCCGGCAACTTGTCGAGCTCGCCACGACGGTCAAGCGTTCCACCGAACCCGGCGCAAGGCACAAGGCACAACGGACCAGTGGGCGACTTGGGTGAGGTCGGCGCGCTACCTCAGATCTGATTGAGGTCGACCTTGGCCAGCGCGCGAGCGGCGGCCGGCGTGAACCGCGACAGGGCGTCGAAGACCTTCGATTCGACCGTGATCCGCGCGATCGGCCGGTTCTGCTCGGTGGCCTTGACGATGTGCGTCGCCACCCGGCGCGGTGAGTAGTTGCGCCGGCCGTACGCCTGGGCGGCCTGCTGGCGCAGCCGTTCCTGAGCATCGGCGTCGACGCCCAGATACTGCGTGGCGCGGGTGATGTCGGTGTTGACGAAGCCGGGACAGATCGCGACGACACCGATGCCGTCGCGACCGAGCTCCGCCCGAAGACACTGGCTCAGCATGAGCACCGCCGCCTTGGTCGTGGAGTACGCCGGCAACATCCGGGAGGGGGAGTACGCCGCAGCGGACGCGACGTTGACGATCGTCCCGCCCTGCCCGCGTTCGAGCAGCTGCTGTCCGAACAGGCGCGAGCCGTGGATGACACCCCACAGATTGACGTCGATGATGCGGTTCCAGTCCTCGACCGACGTCGCGAGGAACGGGCCGGCCATCCCGATCCCGGCGTTGTTGACGACGATGTCGGGGACGTCGTAGTCGGCCCGAACCTGCTTGGCGAAGCGCTCGAACGCTTCCTCATCGGACACGTCGAGGTGATAGGCCCCGGCGTCCACGCCGAGCTTGCGGGCGAGCTCGACGGTCTCGTCGGCCCCGGCGTCGTTCACATCGGCGACGACGACGTCGGCGCCTCGTTCGGCGAACGCCAGCGCGGTCTCGCGCCCGATGCCGCGACCCGCTCCGGTGACAACGGCCAGCTGGCCGTCGAACGGCTTGCGGCGCCGACTCGTGCGTGCCTTGACCAGGGCGCGCGCCTCGGGGCCACCGGCGACGTGATCGACGAGCTCGGACGCCAGCCGGGCGATCACGTCCGGACGCGTCCAGACCACCCAATGCCCGCCGGCGACCGACCTCGTGCGCAGGTCGCTGGCCCACGGACGGGGCGCGCCGAACTGCAAGGCCGGGGAGGCGAACACGTCGAGGGTGGGTGCGATGACCTGGATCGGGATGTCGGTGGTCTGCGGGCGGGGCCGGCGCAGACGCGACAGCATGTTCGCGCGATACAGCTGCAGACTGTTCACCTTGTCGGCGAGCGAGCGGCGAGGTTCCCGGGCGGGCGGCGCGGACCCGCGGCCGACCAGCGCGCTCGCCGCGAGCGCCCGGTCGAGCACCCCCGTGCGCCACAAGAGCTCGGGAACGACGGGCAGGTTGAACAGGAGGATGTAGGTCGACTCGAGCACCTGGCGTGCGACCTGGCGTAGCTTGGCGCCGCCCGGTCTCAGCCCGGATCGCAGCCAAGCGCTGGCGTGGTCCAGGTTCGGCCCGGAGATGGAGGTGAACGACGCGATGCGTCCGCGCACCCGGTCGTCGGTCACCGCGTGCCAGGCTTGGATCGATCCCCAGTCGTGGGCGAGCAGGTGGACGGGCCGATCTGGGCTGACCGCCTCGATCACGGCACCGAGATCCGCAACGAGCTGGTCGAGCCGGTAGGCCGCCTGGGCCTTCGGCTGGTCGGACGCGCCGGCGCCGCGGACGTCGTACCGGACCACGTGGTAGCGGTCGTGCAGCTCGGCGACCACGCCATCCCAGATCGCGCTGTTGTCGGGACAGCCGTGAATGCACACGATCGTCGGCGCGCCTACCTCACCGGTCTCGGTGACCGCCAGGGTCACCCCGTCGGTGGACGTAACTCGCATCGTCGACGACATCTCACTCCCGGTCCGAAGTTACCTGTGACTATGTGTCACGGTAGACGGACTGTCAACGTCAGTGCGGCAATTCGAGATCCAGTCCGAGCCAATCGGCCAGGTTCTTGATCTCGCGATGCACGGCGCTCGTCATCGCTTCGGTGAACGGAACGTCGTCGTGAATGGTCTTGACGCGCAGTGCTCCCGCGTCGCGGTCGGAGGTGGCGTCGAGCTTTCCGATCAGCCGATCGCCGTAGAGGATCGGCAGCGAGAAGAATCCCCAGCGGCGCTTGGCAGCGGGCTTGTACATCTCGAGCTGGTAGTCGAACTCGAAGAGCTCGAGAATGCGCTTGCGATCGTGGACCAGTCGGTCGAAGGGCGACAGCAGCGCCGCGCGCCCGGAGAACGGTAGGCCGAGCAGGGATGGGTCAACGCGCCAGGTGCCCTTGACGCCCTCGACGGTCGCGGGTTCGCCGGCCTCACCAACGTCCATCGGTTCGACCGGACACTCCGGTCCGCGGCCACGAGCGATGCCCAGAGAGTGCAGCCGCCGCTCATTGCGGATACGCAGCGCTTCGTCGGCCGGGACAACCGCGTCGTCGGGGTAGACGCGCGAGGCCAGGTCCCACAGCCGCTCCCGCCCCTCCCGGCCGGCGATGGCGACTTCGCCGCGCTGCACCATGAACTCGAGGAGTTGGGCGACGTTGCGGTTGTTGGTCCAGCCACTCGATTTCCAGGGCACCGCGCAGTGGTCGGGGAGGTCGCGCAGGGCCAGCGGACCGGAAGAGTCGAGCCGCTGGAGAATGTCATAGCGGGAGGCGTCGTTGGCGGTCACCCAGTCGAGTCGGAACTGTCGCCAGCCGCTCAGCTCGCCGCGCCCGGGCCACTCCGCCATGTCCGCGCGGTAGAGGGCAAAATCCGCACTGGGTCGGATCATGCCCTGCAGTTCGATCAGCGTCCGACTCTCGAGCGCGGTCGCCAAGCCGCTGGGCGAGGAGGAGGATCCGAGACGACTCCAGAGCACCAGATCCACACTCGGGGCGACGGCAGCGGTCGGGTCGATGTTCAGCAGCGTCAGCCGGCGCACCACGTCGAGCAGGTCGGTCGGGCGCGGGCGGTCGAGCAGTTGCGCGCGAACGGCAATGCGTCGCGCCTCGTCCCGAGACAGCTCGTGCCCGCTCACCGGGCGGGCTGACGATGCGAGAGGTCGGCCACCACGAACCTCCCACGGCCGGCAGACAGCGAATGATCCATGACTTTAGAGCGTCCAGCCGGGAACCTGACGCCGCCCGCAACGCGCCCGTAGATTCGGCCCATGACCACCCCGCTATCGCTCGCGAACATCGAGGATGCCGACCGCGTGATTCCTCGGGAGTTCCTCCGTACGCCCCAGTATGTCGATCCAGCGCTGTCCCGCGCCCTCGGCCGCGACCTGGTGGTGAAGGTCGAGACGCTGAACCCGCTGCGGTCGTTCAAGGGGCGCGGCGCCGAGTACTTCGTGCGCGGTCTGGATTCCGGGCGGCACGTCGTCTGTGCCTCGGCCGGCAACTTCGGGCAGGCGATCGCCTATGCGGCCCGGCGCCGCGACATCCCCGTCACGGTGTTCAGCGCCCAGAATGCGAACCCGGTGAAGGTGGCGCGCATGCGCGAGTTCGGCGCCGAGGTGGTGCTGGACGGCGAGGACTTCGATGTCGCCAAGTCGCGGGCGATCGAGCACGCCGCCGGGCGCTCGGATCGCATCTTCGTCGAGGACGGGCGCGATGCCGCGATCAGCGAGGGCGCCGGCACGATCGGCGTCGAGCTCGCGCCGCTCGGCCTCGACGTGCTGCTGGTGCCGGTTGGCAACGGCGGATTGATCAACGGCGTCGGCCGGTGGCTCAAGGCGCACTCGCCGAGCACCCGCATCGTCGGCGTCTGCGCCGCCGGCGCTCCAGCAATGGAGCGCAGCTGGCGAGCCGGCCGGGTGATCGTCAGCGATGGCATCGCGACGATGGCGGACGGCATCGCGGGGCGGGTGCCGGTGCCGGCGGCGCTCGAGTGGATGCGTGACACCGTCGACGACATGGTCGCGGTGGACGACGACCAGATCCTGGCCGCCCTGCGCCTCGTCCGCGACACCGTCGGGCTGTTGCTGGAACCGTCCGCCGTGGTGGGCGTTGCCGCCGCGATAGAGCACGACTACGACGGCCGGCTCGCCACGATCGTCACCGGCAGCAACTACGCGCCTGACCTACTGGCGCAGCTCACGGGCGCAATGCCGTTGCCGACGTCCGTAGATTCGTGATCATGGAAGGTGTGACCACTCTGGAGGAGATCCATCGCGAGACTGACGGCGAACTGGTCGGCTACGTCAGCCACGAGGGCCGGGACGGCGCGCCGACCTGGGTCGTTCGCACGTTGTTCGGCGGCGAGCTGCGCACCTTCCCCGGACGTGAGCACGCAGCGAGGTATCTGCGCGCGCACGGCCTGCCGCAGCTCGACCGATTGTGGCTGCGGGTTCCGCGTAGCGCCTGATGGCCGAGCGCCTGTACTCGTGCGGGTCGGCGCTACCTCCAGTTGTAAGCGAACTGTCGGCCTATGGCCCCGATCGCGGCCTCGTCGAGTTCTGGGTGGGCGGCCCGGACGAGCGACTCGACGCGTGCGATGGCCGCGGGTAGGTCCTCTGTCGACCAGTCCAGCGGGGCAGCATCGACCAACTCGAAGATCGCGTTGATCCGCGGAACGAGCTCCAGGGCGTCGTCGCCGTACTCCGCGCTGACGGCCTCGGGGTCCCTTGACGGCCACGGTCGCCCATGCGTTCCCCAGACGAATACGACGATTGCTCGGCTCAACCGCGTGTCGATCACGCCACGATCGTGGCAGAGCCAACCGTCAGTCCCAGGTGCCGCGCTCGGCGAGCGCCTCGACGACCGCCCGGGCACCGTGGTCGCGCACGCAGGACAGCGCGCGCCGGTAACTGCGGGTGAACCGCTCGTCGTCGACCAGGGAGCCGAACACGTCGCGGTTCTCCACGAACGCCAACGGATCGGTGCGCTGGCGCCGCGCGGCGGCCGTCAGGACGTCGCGTGCGGGGTCTACAACTTCGATCGGTTCGCCCCGCTCGTCGACGCCTTCGGCGTAGCGCGCCCAGCAGGCGATGACCGCGATCGCGCGGTCGGCCGGGCCACCGGTGTCGAGCTGGTGGCGGATCACCGGGAGGAGGAACTTCGGGATCCGCTCGGAGGCGTCCACGCACAGCCGAGCGAGGGTGTCACGGATCTCGGGGTTGGCGAAGCGTTCGATCAGCTCGACGATGTAGGCCTGCAGGTCGACGCCCGGCACCGGCTGCAACGTGGGCAGCGCCTCGTCGCGCATGTAGCCGAGCAGGAACTCGACGAACGCGGGATCCGCGCTCGCCTCGTGGACGTAGCGGTATCCGGCGAGGTAGCCGGCGTAGCCGAGGGCCTGGTGGCTGGCGTTCAGCAGTCGCAGCTTCATCAGCTCGTAGGGCTCGACGTCGGCGACGAGCTGCACGCCAGCAGCGTCGAACGGCGGCCGGCCGCCACTGCCGAAGTTGTCCTCGAGGATCCATTGCGTGAACGGTTCGCACACCACCGGCCAGGCGTCGGCGAGGCCGTATTCACCCTGCAGCGTCGCCCGGTCGTCGTCGGTCGTGGCCGGGGTGATCCGGTCGACCATCGAGTTGGGGAACGCGACGTAGGTGCGAATCCAGGACGCGAGCTCGGGATCGCGAAGCTCGGCGAATCCGCTGAACGCCGTCCGCGCGACGTGTCCGTTGCCCTGGACGTTGTCGCAGGAGACGACCGTGAACGGCGCCAGCCCCGATGCTCGCCGCCGGGCCAGCGCCTCGACGACGAAACCGAATGCGGTGCGGGGCAGGTCGGGGTGGGCGAGGTCGTGCGCGATGCCCGGGCCGTCCGGATCGAACTGTCCGGTCACCCGGTGCACGTTGTAGCCGGCCTCGGTCAGGGTGAGCGTGACGGCGCGGATGTCGGGGGAGGTGAGCGTGCCGAGGATCTCCTCCGGCTCGTCGGGCCCGTAGAGGTAGTCGAGGATCGAGCCGATCACGCGGGCGGTGCGCATGCCGTTCGGCTCCTTGACGACGAGCGTGTAGAGACAGTCCTGCGCGCGCAGGACGTCGCGCATCCGTTGATCGCCGGGTAGCAGCCCAACCCCGCAGATTCCCCAGTCGTGGCCCAGCTCGCGGTTCATCAGGGAGTCGAGATACATCGCCTGGTGGGAACGATGGAAGCCGCCGACGCCGAAGTGCACGATGCCGAGCGAGACGGCCCGGCGGTCGTACTGCGGCACGGCGACGTCCAGCCGAGCGACGTCCGCCAGCGTGCTGGTCGACAGCCCGGTCACGACGGTCACTTGACGGCTCCGAGCGACAGGCCCCGGACGAGCTTGTCCTGCGCGGCCCATCCGGCGATCAGCACCGGCAGGCATACGACGAAGGCCACGGCGCACAGGTGGGCCAGGAACAGCCCTTCCGGAGCGATGGATCCGGCCAGGAACACCGGCGCGGTCTTCGCGTTCTGGCCGGTCAGGCGCAAGGCGAACAGGAACTCGTTCCAGCTGAAGATGAAGCAGATGAGCGCGGTGGCCGCGAGGCCCGGCGCGATGATCGGCGTGATCACGCGTCGCAGGATGGTGACCAGGTTGGCGCCGTCGACCTGCGCCGCCTCGATGATCTCGCGCGGCACCTCGAGCAGGAACGAGCGCAGCATCCAGATCGCGATCGGCAGGTTCGCCGCGGTGTAGACGAGGATCAGGGCCCAGATGTTGTCGTTCATCCCGAGGTCGTTGGTGATCAGGTAGATCGGTAGCAGCGCGGCAACGGCGGGCATCATCTTGGTGGACAGGAAGAAGAACAGCACATCCGTCCACTTCTTCACCGGCTTGATCGACAGGGCGTAGGCCGCCGGAACGGCGAGCAGGAGCACGAGCACCGTCGAGGTGATGCTGGCATTGAGCGAGTTGAGGATCGCGATCTTCACGTCGCCGGAGAACAGCCCGTCGTAGTTCACGCCGGTGAACGCGGCGAACAGCCGGGGCGTCGCGGCGTCGCTCTCGGAGCGGAACGACAGCAGGATCATCCAGACGATGGGAAAGAAGAACAGCAACGCCATCACCCAGGCGAGCAGGGTGAGCCCGGTCGAGCCGGCATTGAAGCGGGGCCGGCGACGGCGAACGCCGCCGAGCCGCACTACCGCGGCGTTCGTCATCAGCGAGTTCCTTCCTTGAACAGCGAGGACAGCAGCCGCAGCGCGAACGTGGCGACGATGATCGTGCCGATGACGACGATGACGCCTTCGGCGGAGGTGAGTCCGTAGTCACCCGAGTCGACCTGCGTCTCGAAGATCGCGAACGGCAGGTTGGTGGTGTTCGAGATCCCGCGGGTGATCGTGTAGATCGCGTCGAAGGCCTGCAGGATGTAGATCGAGCCGAGCAGCACCGACAGTTCGATGTACTGGCGCAGGTGGGGGAGCGTGATGCTCCGGAAGATCTGCCAGTTGGACGCCCCGTCGACCCGCGCCGCCTCGAGCACCTCGCCCGACTGGCTCTGCAGGCCGGCCAGCAGGATCAGCATCATGAACGGCGTCCACTGCCAGATGAGCGGCAGCGCGACCGCGATCAGCGGATGGTCGGTCAGGATCGACCAGGCCGTCGGCGTGTGGTTGCCGAACCACCCACGGACCCCGTTGATGATGCCGTTGATCAGCCCGAACTGGGCGTTGTAGAACGCGTGCTTCCACAGCAGCGCCGCCGCCATCGGCATGATCAGGAAAGGGGCGATGAGCAGGGTGCGGGCCAAGCCGCGTCCGAAGAACCGGCGATCGAGCAGCAGGGCGAGCCCGAGTCCGATGAGCACGGCGACGACCACCACGAACGCCGTCAGCTCGACGGTCACCAGCACGGCGGAGCGCAGGCTGTCATCGGCGAACACGGCGCGGAAGTTCTTGAGCCCGACGAACTTCTTGCCGAGCTCGGGGTGATCGCGATCCCAGCCGACGAGTGAGATGTAGATCGTGTAGAGGAACGGCAGCTGGGTGACCACCACGGTGAACGTCAGGGCCGGGAGCAGCGGCAGCCGACGGGTCATGCGGGCGCGGAACGAGTCGCCCGGTGAAGCTCGCCTCGGGGGAGCGACGTCGGGGGCGTACTCGACAGTCGTTGCGGTCATCGTGCCTCCGGACGATCGGGGAGCGGTCGGGTGAGGCCGCCTGGTGGTGCCCCCGTAGCCGGCACCACCAGGCGGAGCTTCACTTGTTCCGGTAGAGCGCGCCGACTTTCTCGGCGTCCTTCTGGCCCTTGTCCAGCGCGGCCTTCACCGAACTCGCGCCGGTCAGGACGTCGTCGACATAGGCACTGACCTTGTCGCCGAGATCGGCGAATTCAGGGATGTCGACGAACTGCACGCCGATCGCCGGACGCTTCTGCACCCCGGGGTTCGCCGGGTCGGCGTTCTCGATGGATTCCTTCACCAGCTTGTAGTACGCCGAGGTCGCCTGCTGGTACTGAGGAATGTCGTAGGTCGAGGCGCGCTTGCCGTCCGGCACGCGTGACCAGCCGAGCTTGGTGCCGACCAGGTTTTCGTACTTCTTGCTGGACGCCCAGCTGATGAACTGCCAGGCCGCGTCGGACTTCTTGGTGGTGGACGGCATGGCCCAGTCCCAGGACCACAGCCACCCTGAGTACTTCGTCTTGTCGACCGGGGCGAACGCGAATCCGAGTTTGCCGGCGACCTTGCTCTGCGACGGGTCCTCGAGCTTGCCCGCGCCGGACGTCGCGTCGTACCACATCGCCGCCTTGCCCTGGCCGACCGCGTTCTGGCACTCGACGAAGCCCGAGGTCTGCGGATCCGGCTCGCCATACTTCTTCACCAGGTCGGTGTAGAAGCTGACCGCCTGCGTGAACTCGGGGGAGTTGACCTGGGCGTTCCAGCCCTGGTCGAACCACGTGCCGCCGAACGTGTTCACGACGGTGGTTAGTGGCGCGAACATCTCGCCCCACCCCTTGAGGCCGCGCAGGCAGATGCCGGCCATTCCGGTCTTCTTGTCGTCGAGCTTGGCGGCGATGTCCGCAACCTGCTGCCAGGTTGGGTGCTCGGGCATCGTCAGACCCTTGGCCGCCAGCAGATCCTTGCGGTAGGTCAGCATCGACGACTCGCCGTAGAACGGGATGCCGTACAACTTGCCGTCCGGGCCGCTGGCCGCGGTCTTCATCGGGGCGAGGATGTCGCTCGCGGCGAAGCCGGCATCCTTGTCCGCGTAGCTCGACACCTCGTGCAGCCACCCGTTCTTCGACCAGATCGGCACCTCGTACGCACCGATGGTCACGACGTCGAAGGCGCCGGTCTTGTTGGCGACGTCGTCCTGGACCTTGGCCCGCAGGCTGTTCTCGTCCAGGACGGTGAAGTTCACCTTGATACCGGTGTCCTTGGTGAAGTTGTCGGCGGTGAGCTTCTGGATGTCGGTCATCTGCGAGTTGCCGACCATGAGTACGTTGATCGACTTCTTGCCGCCGCCGGAGCTGCCGGCGCCCGAACAGGCCGCCAGCAAGGACGCCACGACAGCGACGGCCGCGAACACTGCCGTCGTGCGCAATCGGGAAGTGGGCATGGTGGGACGACCTCCAGTTGGGGTGCGTTGGATGGCACGCCGAGTGGCGTGCAGTGGTCTCGGGTTACCGGTGCTAGACGCGCGACACGTCGACGCCTCGGCCGTGCAGCTGTTTGGCGAACTCGACCGGAAGCCCGCTGTCCGTGACGATTCGCTCGAAGTCGGTGACCTCCGCGAACCGGACGAAGGAGTCCGATCCGAACTTGCTGCTGTCGCCGACGAAGATTCGCCGACGGCTGACGCGCACCGCCATGGTCTTGACGGCCGCCACCGCCCCGTCCGGGACGGTCATGCCGTGTTGGAGGGTGATCCCGTTCGCCCCCATGAATGCGAGGTCGAGCACGACGGTCTCGAGCATGGCGACCGCCCAGTGATCGACGGTGCCGAGCGTCTGGGCCCGGACCCGCCCACCGAGGCAGAGCACCGTGACGTGCGGTCGATCGACGAGGGACGTGGCGATGGCCAGCGATGGGGTCACCACCGTGGTCGGCCGCACCGGTGTGAGGTGGTTGGCCACCAGCTGCGGCAGGTTTCCCTCGTCGATGTAGATGGACTCGGCGGACTCCACCAGGTTCGCCGCCGCCGCGGCGATGCGGTTCTTCTGTTCCTGCCGGCGCTGCGCCCGCATCGTCAGGTTGCTCTCGAAGGTGAGCCGCTCGACCGGAACAGCCCCGCCGTACACCCGGCGAACCAGCCCTTGGCGCTCCAGGCTGCTCAGGTCGCGACGGATCGTCTCCCGGGCCAGGCCCAGCTCGCCGGACACCTCGGTGACATCGAGGCGACCGGAGGTGCGGGCCCGCTCGACGAGCCACTGACGCCGTTCGACGGAGTACATCTCCACCTCACGCTCCCCTCGGCGCCGCTGCCCGGTTCTGCCCGGTGCGGCCTACAGAGTGTGACGCCAGCCACGGGCCGACAAGGATTTTGGGTTGCGGAACGATAACGGCGATGCCCGGTTGTGCCCGAGTAATCGATGTCAATGCCCGTCCGACGATCGGGCGACGCCCGATTGGCGACCGCGCTCAAACGAGCGGTCGATGCGCTCAGCTGCCGACGTCACTTGATGAATGTCTCACCCGTGATACACTTTGTCGATGGACACGGTGACGGTGCGCGAGCTGCGTAACCATGGGGGAGAGGTTCTGGACCGGGTTGCGCGGGGCGAGTCGCTGGTCGTCACCCGGGATGGTGCCGAGGTTGCCGAGCTACGTCCTCGTGCTCGGCGAAGCCCGTCAGCGGTCGATCTCGTCGCGCGGCGTCGCCACCTACCGAGAGTCGATCCCGACGGGCTTCGTAGCGATCTCGACTCGGTGCTGGACGCCGGCCTGTGACTGCCCAGAGCATGCGGGGGATGCTCGACACATCAACCGTGATCCTGCTCGGTCGAATCGAGGATCCCGCGAACCTGCCGGAAGAGTCGGTCATCAGCGCGGTGACGCTCGGAGAGCTGTCGGCGGGACCGCATGTAGCGCGAACCGCGAAGGAACGCGTCGCGCGGCAGGCACATCTGCAGCAGGCCGAGACCGACTTCGAGGCGATCGCGTTCGACTCGAATGCCGCGAGAGCCTTCGGTCGGGTAGCCGCGTCGCTGCGGTCAGTCGGACGCAAGCCGGCGGCGAGGGCGTACGACGCCTTGATCGCAGCCACGGCCATCGCCGAGAACATCCCGCTGTACACGTGCAATCCGGATGACTTCGCCGGCATCGACGGACTCGAGGTTCGAGCAGTTCCCCATCCCGACCACCGGTAGCAGCGCGACCCGTTGTCGGCCTTGGTGGCTAGCCTGCCGGCGTGGACGCAAAGACCGAAGAACTGCGCGACGCCCATGATGCGCGGGCCGACCTCTACGCCGAGAAGCTCGCCCACATTCTCGATCAGATGCCGGTCGACCGAGCCGTGCTCGGCTTGTTCTGCGACCTGATCATCGAGAACGGCGTTGGGTCGACGGTCGGTGATATCGGATGCGGCCCAGGACGACTGGCGCCCTATTTCGCCGGTAGGGGACTGGAGCCCCACGGCGTCGACCTGTCCCCGGGGATGATCCGCGTCGCGCGCCGCGACTACCCCGGATTTCCCTTCGACGTGGCCGATGTACGGAATCTTCCGTTCGAGGACTCCTCGCTGGCCGGGGTCGTGTGCTGGTACTCGCTCATGTATCTCGCACCGGCGGATCGGCCCCGGGCGTTCGGTGAGCTGGCGCGGGTCGTCCGGCCGGGAGGCTACCTCGCGACGGCCTTCAAGGCGGGTGACGATCGGCTTCGACGGGGCGGGCGAACCATTGGCGTCGAATTCGACATCTACTGGTTCTCGCCGGAGGAGATGCAGCGGCAGGTCACCGACGCGGGGTTTCGCGTCATTGTCTGGCTCGGCCGCCCCGCCGACCCGGACGAGCAACAGCCGCAGGGGTACCTCGTCGCTCAGCGCCTCTTGAACTGAGTCCATCGCTACGGTGTGGCTGTGGGGGGCTGACCGTCGAGTCCCTGCAGAATCGGAGGTGTTGTGCATGCGCAAGGTCGTCGCATACGAGCTGTTATCCCTTGACGGTGTCGCCGAGAGGCCCGACGGGTTCGTCGCTTCATGGGACGACGCGATGGAGTCCAACCTTGCCGCGGTCATCGGGGCGCAGGACGCGGTCATCCTCGGCCGTCGCTCCTACGACGAGTGGGCTGAATACTGGCCGGGCAGCGAGATCGAGCCCTTCGCGACGTTCATCAACGGGGTCGCGAAATATGTCGCGACCTCGACCCCGCTCGACCGTGAGTGGGGTAATGCGATCGCTGTCCACGGCGAGCTGATCGAGTTCGTGCAGGATTTGAAGGGTCAGCCCGGACGTGACATCGGCATCCATGCCAGCATCTCAGTTGCCCAGGCGCTGCTTGCCGCAGACGTCCTGGACGAACTCAGGCTGGTGATTGCACCGACGATCGTGGGCCGCGGACGAAGGCTCCTCGAGGGACTACCGCTCGTTCGTCTCGAATCGATCCGAAGCGTGACGTCACCCACCGGTCATCTGCTTGTCGACTACCAGGTCATTCGGTAGCAGCGCTGGCGAGCGCGGAATCATCGCGACCCCGCCGTAGACGACTTGACATAATGTCGATTATCGGCGTACCGAAATTGGATCAACCCTGGGCTGTATCTGGAAGTCGACAAAGCACCAGAGGTCGTCGACGGATGGTGGTTCGGCCGGCCAGGCACCGTTCGACGCGATTCGGGGTTTCGATCCGGCGAGCCGACGGTGGGTTCCCGCTGTCCCGACGATGAGTCGGCCGAGAAATCTCGTCAGCTCAGAGGCAAGCGGCCGCAACGCGATCTCGCTCTCCCTGTTGGGTGTACGGAGACCGCCTCGGCCCGGCAGGCAGCTTGACATAACGTGTCAGCTGAGCTGGCTGAACGACAGCACGTTGGCATCGGGGTCGGCGAACCACGCGATCAGGCCTCCGCCGGGCGCTGTCCAGATGCCGGCCTCGTCTTGCGGCATGCCGTCGTAGCGCAGGAAGGTCACGCCTGATGTGGTCAGGTCAGCGATCGACGCGCGGATATCCGTGACCTCCCAGCCGAGAACCGTGAACGGATGGGGTGCGAGATTGTCGACCTTCGTGACACGAAGGGTCGCGCCCAAGCCGTTCAATACGCATGCGTATGGTGACAGCTCGATCAGCTCCAAGCCGAGAATGTCGACATAGAAGCGTCGTGACCGCTCGAGGTCGGTCGATGGAACGAATGCCACGATTGCCGTTCCGGCCCGCACCCGATTTCTCCTCGGCGTTGATGGATGTCCGATCCTGTCACACCCGGCCGGACGAGCAGGCCTTGGACATCGACCTCGCGGCCCACGCCAAAGAGGGGGCCACGCAGGTGGCCCCCTCTTCGAATCCGGGTTCGATCAGACGTACGCACCCGGTCGCGCGTCGACGTCGCTGCGCACGTGCCGCGCCGGGCGTCGTGACAGGCGAGATGGCCACCAGTTGGCCCGGCCGAGCAGCGCCATGAGCGAGGGCAGCACGACGGCTCGCACCACCAGCGCGTCAATCAGGATCGCCGCCGCGAGCCCGACGCCGAGCTGCTTGAACTCGATCATGTTCAGGCTGGCGAAGATCGCGAACACCGACACCATGACCACCGCCGCGCTGGTGACGACTCCGGCCGATCTGGTGATGCCGCTCCGGACGGCGTCCCGAGTCGACTCGCCGCGCTGCACCGCCTCGCGGATCCGGCTGACGACGAACACGTGGTAGTCCATCGACAGACCGAACAGCACCACGAACAGGAACAGCGGGATCCACGAGACGATCGTGCCGTTCGAGTGGTAGTTCAGCAGCTTGTCCGCCCAGTGGTTCTGGAACGTCAGCACAAGCACGCCGAACGCCGCCGCGGCCGAGAGCAGGTTCACCAGGATCGTCATCAGCGCGATGACCAGGGACCGGAACGTGAACGCCATGATCAAGAACGTCAGGGCGAGCACGAAGCCGATCACCGCGGGCAACTTGTCCCGCTGGTGCTGGGAGTAGTCGATATTGGTCGCCACTCCCCCGGTCACCGCGAACTGCGCGGACGGGATCTTGTCGATGGCGCCCGGCAGCACGTCGTCGCGCAGCTGGTGCAACGACTGCCGCGCCTCGTGCGAGGAGGCCGGGTACGGGACGTCCACGCTGAGGGTGTGCACCGTGCCGTCCGCGGACACTCGGGTCTGCGGCCGGTCGGAACCGTCGATCGCGAATAGCCGGTTGGACGCCAATTGGTGGGTCACGCCGGAGAGGGCGGCCGACACCTGGCCGGCCTGCTGTGCCGGAGCGCGGACGACGATCTCCTGGGTCACCTGCTCGCCCGGGAACGCCGCGGCGAGCCGGTCGTAGGTCTGCACCTCGGGGATCGCCTTGGGCAGGTCGTTCTCGGTCGACTGGCCCAGCTTCATGCCGAGCGCGGGCAACGCGAGCACGAGCATGGCGGCCGCGGAGATCAGGAACGTCGCGGCCGGACGGCGCAGGGCCGGCTTGAGCAGCGCCGGCCACAGGCGTGGCTCGCCGCCGCGGTTCGTCAGCCGCCACACGAACGGCACGCGGGGACGGTCGATGCGCCGGCCCAACTTCGCGAGCACGGCGGGCAGCACGGTCAGCGAGCCCAGCACGGCCACGCCGATGACGAGGATGGATCCCACGGCCAGCGAGGAGAAGATCACGTCGTGGGCCAGGAACATGCCGGCCATGGCCACGATCACGGCCAGACCCGACACGACGACCGAGCGGCCCGAGGTCTGCGCGGCGATCTCGATCGCGTCGAGGTGGCTTCGTCCGCGGGCTCGTTCCTCGCGTTCTCGCTTGAGGTAGAACAACGAGTAATCGACGCCAACGGCCATGCCCATGAGCAGGATGACGCTCGACGTGGTACCCGAGTCGGGCACCAGATGCGACGCCACGGTCGACAGGCCCACCGCGGCGAGGACCGCCGAGAGAGCCAGCAATACCGGGACGCCGGCGGCGATGATCGCGCCGAACGCGACGAGCAGGATGATCAGCGTGACGGGCAGGCTGATGCCCGTCGCCTTGCCGAACGACTTGCTGAGTTCCGTGTTGACGCCCTTACCCATCGATGCGTCGCCGACCTCCTCAACCCGCAGTTGCGGATAGCTGTGCTGGGTGGCCGACGTGGCGTCTTGCAGCGGTTGCACGCGGTCCTGGGCAGTGTCCGGATCCCCGCGCATGGTGATGTTCACGAGGATGGCGTCGCCAGTTTTCGAGCGCTGCGGCTCGTCGACGTGGGCCACGCCGGGCAGGGCCGCGAGCCGTTGCCGTACCTCGGCGGTGGCTCGGGTGGCCGCGGTGGCGTCGAGCGCGCCGGACCGCGAGCTGATGAGGACGCTCTCCTTGGCCGGGTCGTCCATGTTGGCGTCGTGCAGCCAGTGCTGGGCCTGTCCGGACTGGCCCACGGCCTGGTCGAGGCTGGTCGCCTTCCGAGTCCCGGCGGCCTGCCCGATCGCGAAGCAGGCCGCGACGAACGCCAGCCACAGCGCGATCGCGCGCCAGGGGTGCGTAGCGCTCCAGCGGGCCACGCGCACGGTGGCGCCGCGCCGGCGCGGTCGCTGATCGGTGTCGTACATCGGATGCCTCCACGAGGTTGTCTGATCGTCACGGACAACCCTCGTGGTGCCGGCACCGGAACACATTGGGCCTGGGCCCCGAACGAAAGGGGGCCTAGCACCACCATGCCGGGCGACCGCGTGCGTCAGGATGGAAGCCGGCAGAACGACCCTGAGGGCAGGTGTGGGCGTGGCGAACGAAGCGAGCGAGCGGCTCCGGCTCGTGTGGTGGGCGCTGCTGCTCGCCGTGCTCAGCTACGTCGGCCTGGGCCTGTTCTGCGTGGTGATCACCGGTGTCGCCGTGGTGCTGGTGTCGGTCGGCATCCCGGTGCTGATGGGGTGCTTCCCGCTCGTGCGCTGGCTCTCCAACTTCCACCGCCGGTGGGCCGGTGACCTGCTCGGCACCCCTATCCCGTCCTCGTACCGGACGCCACCGGACGGTAACGCGCTGGTGCGGCTCTGGGCGCAAGCGCGCGATCCGGCCACGTGGCGCGACGTGCTGTGGCTGTTCGTCAACGGCACGGTGGGGCTCGTGCTCACCGTCGGCGGCGCGGTCGAGAGCGTCCTCGGGCTGCTGTTCTGGTGGTGGCCGAAGAAGGGCGCGCTGTATCTGGACGCGGTCCTCGTGCGCTGGCTGCTCTCCCCCAACGAGAACGCGCTGCTGGCCAGCCGGGTCCGCGAGCTGGCCGAATCACGGGCCGAGACGGTCGACAGCCAAGCTGCAGAAATTCGCCGGATCGAACGCGACCTGCACGACGGCGCGCAGGCTCGGCTGGTCGCGCTGGGGATGAATCTCGGGATGGCGGCTGACGCCGTCGACACCGATCCGCAGACCGCCCGGCTGTTGCTCGCCGAGGCGCAGGCGACGAGCAGCCAGGCGCTGGCCGAGTTGCGCGGCCTGGTCCGGGGCATCCTGCCGCCGGTGCTCGCCGATCGCGGACTGGTCGGCGCGGTGCAGGCACTCGCGCTGGCCACTCCGCTGCCGATCGAAGTCGACGCCGACGTGCCGGGCCGGTTGGCGGCGCCGGTGGAGTCGGCGGCCTACTTCGCCGTAGCCGAGGCGGTCACCAACGTGATCAAGCACAGCGGCGCGCAGCACGTGCGGGTGACGTTGCGACACGATGGCAATCTGCTCCAGATGACGGTCGAGGACGACGGCCGCGGCGGGGCGACGCCCGGCGCCGGCAGCGGTCTGCGGGGTATCGAGCGACGGCTCGCCGCCTTCGATGGCACGCTGAGGGTGACCAGCCCGCCCGGCGGGCCCACCTCGGTGACCATGGAGCTGCCGTGCGAGTCGTCCTCGCCGAAGACCTCGCCCTCCTCCGGGACGGGCTGATCCGCCTTCTCGAGGCCAACGACTTCGAGGTCGTGGAGGCCGTCGACAACGGGCCGTCGTTGTTGCGGGCGCTTACCACGCATCGTCCG